>Ga0299914_10000259_pt1 | contig 31996 bp, 29 predicted proteins | sample RVTome_10_FD_201361 | JGI IMG/M metagenome (GOLD analysis project Ga0299914, IMG submission 201361) | Soil microbial communities from uranium-contaminated site in the Upper Colorado River Basin, Wyoming, United States - RVT153D57 (version 2) ... | reverse complement strand
CGTCACATGTTAGCCGCGGCGGCGCTCGCCGTCTTCGGCGCGGCGGCGGCGCTCGCGCCGGCGGGCGGCGCACAGCCGACGGCGCCCGCCTTCCGCTGGCCGGAGGGCGTGCGTGCGGCGGTGAGCCTGTCGTTCGACGACGCGCGTGAGTCACAGCTCACGGTGGGCGTGCCGGTGTTCGAACGATACCGGACGGCGGTCACCTTCTACCTGACCGGCCGCGAGATCGGGGATCGCGGGCCCGAGTGGCGGCGCGCAGCCGAGGCCGGCCACGAGCTGGGCAACCACACGATGGTGCACCCGTGCACCGGGAACTTCGGGTGGGCGCGCGATCGCGCCCTCGAGGAGTACACGCTCGAGCGCATGCGCGCCGAGCTCGTCGAGGCGAACGGCGCCATCGAGCGGGCGACCGGCGTCAGGCCGACGACCTTCGCGTACACGTGCGGCCAGGCCTTCGTCGGACGCGGTGCGGGCACCGCCAGCATGGTGCCGCTCGTGAGCGAGCTCTTCCTGGCCGGACGCGGATGGCTCGGCGAGACGTCCAACGATCCGTCGTTCGTGGATCTCGCCCAGCTGCTCGGCTATCCGATGGACGATGTCGAGTTCGCCGACCTGAAGCCGGTGGTCGACGAGGCGATTGCCGGCGGGCGCTGGCTGGTGCTCGCCGGCCACGACATCGGCGAGGCGCCGGGCCCGCAGGTCACCCGCGTGTCGATGCTCCGGGACCTGCTCGCGTATCTCGGCGCGCCGCAGCGGCAGGTGTGGGTCGACACGGTGGCGCGCGTCGCGGCTCACGTCGCGAAGCGGTAGGGCGCCCTACCGCTTCAGCAGCTCTTCCACTGAGCTCGCCGTCACGGAGTGGTACATCGGACGCGCGTTCGCGTAGATGCGCTCCGCCACCGGCCGTCCCCAGTCGGTCTTCAACAGATCCTCGAAGAGCGGCCTCACGAACTTGCGGCGTCCCTGCGACGTGAGAAAGCGCTCGAGCACGGGCATCGCCGGCTGATAGCGATGGCGGATGGCGATGCGCAGCCACAGGAACAGCACCTCGCTGTTGCCGCGGTCGCTCAAATCGAACGCGCGATCCAGCGTCGTCAGCTGCGTCGGGCTGAGCCCCTCCGGCAGCGTCGTCAGGAAGTGCTGCCATTCCTGCGTCGACCACCCCGACGCGGGAAGCGAACCGGGCGGCGTGCCGTCGAGGAATGCCTTCACCGCCCGCTCCACGCGCGCGAATGCCTCGGTGGTCACCTCAGGAGCGTTGGCGGGAAGGCCCGGCTCGAAGATCCACTGTTCGATGGCGAGCCGGCGCTCGAGCTCCACGTCGCCGTTCAGCAGGCGCTGCCTCAGATCGTCCAGGAATCGGTGGGTCGTCATGGACTCGAAGGCGTACTGCTCGAAGTACGCGCTGAGGTACGCGTCGAACCGCTCGCGGCCGACCGCGTCCTCCAGCAGGTGCAGGAAGGCAGACCCCTTTTCGTACGGCACCTGCGTCGCCGCATCATCCGGATCCCGCCCGGCGAGGTCGATGTAGAGCACCGTGTCGCCGGGCTTGTCCGAGAGGCGCTCGAACTCGTCCAGCAGCTCGCGCCGTCCGATCGCGCGGAGCATCGCGGCGCGCTCCGGACCGTACAGCGCCTCCATGATCCGGTTCTCGAAGTACGTGGTGAAGCCTTCGTTCAGCCAGAAGTCGCGCCACGTGGCGTTGGTGACGAGGTTGCCCGACCACGAGTGCGCGAGCTCGTGGGCAATGACGGAGGTGAGCGAGCGATCCCCGGCGAGCAGCGTCGGCGTCGCGAAGGTCAGGCGCGGATTCTCCATGCCGCCGAACGGGAACGACGGCGGCAGCACCAGCACGTCGAATCGGCCCCAGCGATACGGCCCGTACAGCCGTTCCGCCGCCTCCACCATCTTCTCCATGTCCGCGAACTCGTCCGCGGCGCGATCGAGCATCGAGGGCTCGGTGAACACGCCGGTGCGCGCGCCGACCGCCTTGAACGCGACGTCGCCCACGGCGAGCGCGATGAGATAGGCGGGCACCGGCTGCTCGAGCCTGAAGTCGAAGGCGCGCTGATCATCGACGTCCCGCCCTTCGGGCGTGAGGTGCTCGGCGCTCATGATCGCGCGCAGCGGACGCGGCACGACGATCCTCGCGGCATACGTCTGCCGGATGCCCGGGCTGTCCTGCGTGGGAATCCACGTCCTCGTGAGAATCGCCTGTCCCTGTGAATAGAGGAACGGATGCGAGCCGCCCGCCGTCTGCTCCGGCGTCAGCCACTGGAGCGCCGCGGCGGAGGGACTCGTCCTGTAGCGGACAACGATCCCGGAGCCGTGTTCCGGCAGGGCGATGGTGAGCGGCGTCCCCAGGATCGGATCCGAGGGGCCGAGCGAGTGGGCAAGCTTCCCGCCCTTCGCGTCGGTGACCGCCTCAATCGCGAGGTCCTTCGTATCGAGCACGATCTCCCGGGCGGCCGATGACCGGTGAACGGTCAGCGTGGCGGTGCCGGATAACGTGCGGCTCTCGAAGTCGGCACGAAGGTCGAGCGCGACGTGTGTGACGCGCGCCTCGTCGGGTCTGGCGTAGCTGTGCATGTCTCGGGAGGTGTCGGACCCGGCGATCTCAGTTCCGGTCTGACCGGCCGCGCCGCAGGCCGCGACGGAGATCGCGAGCAGCGTGACGGCGGGCAGGCGCCGTTCGCCGGTCGCACGCGGACGCGCCGTCATCGCGGCTGGAGGGATTCACGAAGGAAGGCTTCGATCGCGTCCGCAGGACGCGCGCCGGTCGAGCGTCCCACCTCGCGCCCGCCGGAGAACACCGCCAGGGTTGGAATCGACATGATGCCGTAGCGCGCCTGGAGCTCCGGCACCTCGTCGGTGTTGACCTTCACGACGAGCAGCTGACCGCTCTGCCGTTTGGCCACCTTAGCCAGCTCGGGCGCGACATACCGGCAGGGACCGCACCAGGGCGCCCAGTAGTCCACGACGACGGGCACGGAGGAGGCGGCGACGATCTCGTCGAACGTCCCGGCAGAGCCGGCCTCCACGGGGCCGTCCGGCTGGGGCAGGTCGGTCTTGCACTTCGCACACCGATGCGCCCGGCCGATGTGGTCGTAGGCGAGGCGGTTCTTCGCGCCGCAGGAGGAGCAGGTGATGATCAGGCCCTGGGTGTCGGTGGCGATCGATGACATGGATCCATGTTAACTCGCGAGTCGGGCTCGGCGCGCTCGGCGAGCGCGCCCTACCGCTGCTCGACCCGGCTCAGGCGCCCGGCCAAGATCTGCCGGTCGGCCTTGTGCACCAGCAGCAGGTCGGTCCGGCGAACCGCCTCGGTGAGCAGGGCGGCGTCGAGCAGCCGTGACGCGTCGGCGCACACCCGGGCCGCTTCGATTCGCAGCACCGCCAGCGCACACGCGACCGACGCGACGACCGTCCGAAGTCCCTCCCCCTGATAAGCGACCCACGAGCCGAAGAGACGGCCCGCGAGATAGCGGCGGACCGGGGCCGCAAAGGCCGGCCACGGTCGCGTGACGAAGCATCGATCGGCGTCCACATCGAGCGGAGCCTCATCGACCGACAGACCCGCCAGGACTGACGCGAACGCCTCTTCCGCCAGCCATGCCGCGGCCAGCCGATCGCTCGACAACGCCGGCAGGGCGTCTCCGGTCTCATCGCAGGCGCGGCGCACGGCTTCCGGCAGCGGCACGCTCGCCGGGGTCCAGGATCGCAGCCGCTCGGCAGAAGCCGCGATGCGCGCCAGGGCCTCTTCGGGCGGCACGGCTTCCGCGAGCGCCGCAACCGAACGCGCTTCCCACTCGGCATAGCTCGCTGGATCCATGAGCATGCCGGGGTGCAGCAGCGGCGGCAGCGCGCCGGTCGCGTCGAGACCCTCGCGATCTCCGCGCGGCACGAGAACGGCCGGCGCTTCGGCAATGCACAGTGGCTCGTCGGCGAACAGCAGTGAGGCCGCCGTCGGACAGTAGTGCGACAGCGACAGCCGGATCGAGTGCGCGTCGCGCAGGAACACGCGGGGGAAGTGGCGGCAGGCCGAAGGAAGGGCGGCATGTCCGCGCGTGCGATGAACCAGGCAGCCGCACGGGCGGCCGTGAGCCGCGGGCTCGAAGAGCGTACACGCGCCCGACTCGGCCAGGCGGAGCATCCTCGTGCCGTTCTCGAGGACCTCGCGATCGCGCCGCAGCGTGCGGATCGCCTGCGCGCGGTCGGGCTCCACAGGGATGCGCCATCCGGCGGTGCAGCACGCGCCCGATCGACGGCACGCGTAGCCGGCGTGGTGGCTCAGGACGAGGACGCGAGGAGGATCATCCACAGATTACACAGATTACACAGATTCGATCTGGGCAGGTTCCAACTGGCAGTTCCGACACGGTGACACATCAGCCTTCGACAGGCACGCGAAGCGTGCACGTGTGTCGACGCCTCGAACGCGAATCGAAATCTGTGAAATCTGTGTAATCTGTGGACAACCACCGATCAGCTGTCGCGAAACCGGACCAGGACCGGGCCGTGATCGCTCGTGCCGAACTCCCGCTGCACGACGCTCGACTCGGCGCGGGACGCGAGGCTCGCGCTCGCCAGCACGTAATCCAGCCGCCAGCCGATGTTGCGCAGTCGCAGGTTGCGCCAGGGCGCCCACCACGTGAAGAGGTTGTCGTTGTCGGGATCGAGCGCGCGTCCGACGTCGACGAGCCCGCGTGAGATGATCCGCTCGATCAGCTCGCGCTCCTCCGGCAGCTGCCCCACGGCCGCCGCCTTGCGCTCCTTGGGATGCACGTCGCGCTCGGTACGTGCGACGTTCAGATCCCCGCAGAGCACGACCGGCGTCCCTGCAGCCTCGAACGCCGCCGCATACGCGTCGAGCTCCGCCAGGAAGCGCATCTTCGCCGGGAAGTCCTTGCCGCCGTTCGGCACGTACACCGAGGCCACGGTGAGCCCGCCGAGATCGACGCCGACGATCCGGCTCTCGTAGTCGAAGGCGGGGTGCGTAAAGGCTGGCTGCTCCGGCCACCGATCGCGCCTGACGTGCAGCCCGACGCCGGAATACCCCTTCGTCCCGTGCCAGTAGCACCAGTACCCCTCGAGATCGCACAGCGTCATCGGGAGCTGGTTCAGCGTGGCCTTGATCTCCTGCAGGCAGATGACATCCGGCCGCTCGCGGTCGATCCATTCGAGCAGCTCGCCGTGGCGGGCGCGGATGCCGTTGACGTTCCAGGTGGCGAGGAGCAAGAAAAGGAAAAAGGAAAAAGGAAGAAGGAAAAAGGCCGAACACGCTACATCGGGCTCTCGCTCACCACGTGCCCGTCAATCACCACCCCGGTCACGTGCGACGTGTACTCGAACGGATCGCCATCGAACAGCGCGAGATCGCCGTCCTTGCCCGGCTCGAGCGAACCGACCCGCTGGTCGATCCCGAGTATCCGCGCCGCGTCGATCGTGATCGAGCCCAGCGCCTGTTCCATCGTCAGGCCGCGGGCCGCCGCGATCGCCGCCTCGAAGAGCACGACCCGGGTCTTCGGGACGTAGCTCTCGTATCCGCTCTGGAGGGCGAACGGGACGCCCGCGTCACGCAGACGCGACGCGGTTTCCATGCTCAGGTTCTCCGCCTCTCCGACGGCCCGCCACATCGTCGGGTGGAGAATGACGGGGACGCCCGCCGCCTTGATGCGATCCGCCATGAGGTACGACTCGGACGCCCCGTCGAGCACGATCCTGATGCCGAACTCGTCCGCGACCCGAAGCGCGTTGCCGATGTCGGTGGCGCGGTGTGCCGTCACCAGCAGCGGCAGCTCGCGGTCGAGCACCCGGCCGAACATCTCGAGGCGCAGGTCGCGGGCGGGCCGCTTGTCCTCGGGCCCGGCCTGCCTGACCGCGTAGTCGCGGGCCTTCAGCAGCTCCGTCCGCAGCAGCGCGACCGCCTTCGCGCGCGTGCCCGGCGCCTTGTCGCCCTGCACGAGGCCGTCCTCGCCAAACGTGACGGCGACCATCGCGGCCGGCGTGACGAGCGCGTCCTCGACGGTCTCGCCCCGCGTCTTGACGATCATCGTCTGGCCGGAGACGAGCGCGCCGGGCGCGTGGCCGGTGTGCAGGGTCGTGATCCCGTGGCTCCGCAGCCACTCGACCAGCGTCTCCCGCGGATTATAGGCATCGGTCGCCCGCAGCTCGGGCTGGATTGGCGCGGACCGCTCGAGCTGCATCTGGTCGTGCGGCTGGTTCAGGTACCCCGCCAGCCCGACAACGGTGTGCGCGTCGATCAGCCCCGGCGTGACGACGCGCGCGCGCAGGGTGCGGTAGCCGCGAGGCACACGGACGGAGGCGGCCGGTCCGACCTCGGCGATTCTGCCGTTGGCGTCCACGATCACGATACCGTCCCGGATCGGGTCTCCGGCCATGGTGTAGACCGTGTCACCCCGGACCGCGACCTGCGCCGCAGCGAATGAAGGACACGCGAGCCAGGCGGCCAGCGCGGCGATGGTCAGCGGAGCAGATCGGCTCCAGCGCAGGGGCATCATCAGTCCTCCAGATCGGCGTGCATCGTCTCGCCCCGCACGGCGCCATAGCCGCCGACGGCGTAGAGGCGATCGGCGGCGTCCGCCAGATCGAACACCTTGCGCCCCTCGACCCACGTCTGCTCGACGCGCGTGTAGACGCTGAGCGGATCGCCGGAGAGCACGATGAAGTCCGCGTCCTTGCCGGCCGCCAGCGAGCCGACGCGATCGTCGAGCCGCAGCATGCGGGCGCCGGCGATCGTGAGCGCCTCGAGCGCCTTCTCCCGCGACATCCCCGCCCTGACGGCCATGGCCGCCGATCGCAGGAAGAGGCGCGAATCCGTGATCCAGTCGTCGGTGTGGAACGCCGTCAGCACGCCGGCTTTCTCGAGCACGGCGCCGGTCCTCATGCTCAGCTCCACCGCCTCGAGCTTGCCGCCGGGGCTGTCGATCACGATGACCGAGCAGGGTGCGCCGGCTGCGGCAATCTGCTCGGCCACCCTCCACGACTCGGTCGCATGCTGGAGGACCGGCGTGAAGCCGAACTCCTTCGCGAGCCTCAAAACGGTGAGGATGTCGTCGTGGCGATGCGTGTGGAAGTGAACGGTCCGCCGGCCTTCGAGCACCTCGACCAGCGCCTCCATCGCGAGGTCGCGTGAGGGCCGCTTCTCCGGATCGTCGCCGGCGCGCTGAAGCTTGTCCCGGTACTCGACGGCCTTGACGAACTGCTCGCGCACGAGCGACGCCGAGCGCGCGCGTGTGCCCGGAAAGGGCCCCCCCCCGCCCGGCCGCAGCGAGTTCGTCCCGTTGGCCATCTTGATGCCGCCGGCGGGGCGTCCGTCCTCGAGCCGAATCAGGAAGTCGTCGACGGTTGCGCCCCCGCGGAGCTTCAGATAGAGCGTCTGCCCGCTGAGCAGATGGCCCGAACCCGGCATCACGTTGACCGTCGTGATGCCGCCCGCCTGGGCGCGGCGGAGGCTCGTGCTTCGGACGTCAAGCGCGTCCAGGACGCGCACCTCCGGCTGGATGGGCGCGGATCCGTCCGCGCCGGCAATGCCGCCGACGTGGCTGTGCGTATCCACCAGCCCCGGCATCAGCACCTTGCCCGTGAGGTCGACGCGCTGGGCGCCGCCGGGCGGCCGCACCGAACCGGCAGGTCCGATCGCCTCGACCTTTCCGTCGCGAACCACGACCGTTCCCTTCTCGATGACGGGAGCGCCGATGGGAATGATCCGGGCGTTCTCGAGAACCAGGGGCGATGACTGCGCGGCGGCCGGGGCGGAGAGCAGGGGCGCCGCGAGCAGCGCGGCGGCGGCGTATCGCAACGTCATGGAGACTCCTGAGGTGGCTGGGGTGAGGTCCACCCCTGCCATCCGAGAAGTATGGATCAGGAGGCGGGTCACCTGGCAGGCCGCTTCGCTTCCCGCGGCGCTACACTGAGACTCCATGGGACCGCGAAGACGCCGCTCGCTCGCCGCGCCCGGCGCCGCCTGCGCGGCGGCCCTGTGGCTCGCGGCGGCAGAGGCCCAGCAGAACGCCGCCGCGATCATGCCCGAGCCCGCGCCGCCCGAAGCCGCGGCTCGCCACGTGAATCGTGAGGGGCTGATGGCCGCGGTCCGAACGCTCTCCGCGCCCGAACTCGCCGGACGCCGGACAGGCACCCCTGGCGCCGAGAAAGCGCGGCACTACATCGTCGGCCAGTTCACGGATGCCGGCCTCGACCCACCGTTCGCGGAAGGCTTCGTCCAGCCGTTCCGGATGGACTCCGGTATCGAGGGCGCGAACGTGGCGGGTCTCGTACCTGGCAGGCAGCCGGACGCCCCCGCCATCATCGTCTCGGCGCACTACGACCATCTGGGCGTCAGGGACGGCATCCTGCATCCGGGCGCCGACGACAACGCGTCAGGTGTGGCCGTGCTCCTCGCGGCCGCGACGTACTTCGCCCGCCAGGAGCCGCGCCATCCGATGTACTTCGCGGCCTTCGACGGCGAGGAGCTGATGCTCGCCGGCGCGACGGCTTTCCTGCGCGACGCTCCTGTTCCCCTGGAGCGAATCGCGATCAACCTCAACCTCGACATGCTCGGACGCAGCGAACGGCGTGAAATCGTCGCGGCGGGCAGCTCTCACACCGCCTGGCTCCTGCCGATTCTGCGCGACGTCCAGCTCCGGGCATCCGTCCGCATCGTCCCGGGCCGCGATCGCCCGGGCATCAGCCGGCGCGACGACTGGACGACGCTCTCGGATCACGCCGTGTTCCACCGTGCAGGCCTGCCGTTCCTGTACTTCGGCGTCGAGGACCACGCCGACTACCACGGTCCGGGCGATACGGCCGACCGCATCGACCCGGGGTTTTTCGGGGACGTCGCCGACGCGGTGGTGGAGACGCTGATCGTGCTCGATCGTGAGCTGGACCCGCGGACGCCGCGGGAACCTTTTCCGTCCGCTGAACTCAGTACAGGGACATGACCATGGACTCCCAGGCCGTCCTCCCGCATTCCGGCGCCACACTGACCGACGAAGAGGTCATCGACCGCGTTCGCGGCGGAGACAAGGCCCTGTTCGAGGTCATCATGCGCCGCTACAACCAGCGGCTCTACCGCGTCGCCCGCAGCATCCTCGGCGACGAGGCCGAAGCCGAGGACGTGATGCAGCAGGCGTACATGAACGCGTATTCGAACCTGCACCAGTTCGCCCGGCGGGCCCGGTTCTCGACCTGGCTGACGAAGATCGCGGTCTACGAGGCGCTCGCCCGCGTGAAGCGCAGGCGCCGCCAGGAGCTGGAGCCGCTGCCGGAGACGGAGGAAGGTGAAGACATGCTCCGATCGGAGGCGCCCGACTCCGAGCGCCGCGCGTACGCCAGTGAGATCGGCGCGTTCGTCGAGTCCGCGATCGCGGCCATGCCGGAGGTGTATCGCACGACCTTCGTGCTGCGCGAGATCGAGGGTCTCAGCGTGGCCGAGGTGGCGAGCTGCCTCGACGTCAGCGCCGATACCGTGAAGACCCGCGTCCATCGGGCGCGGACGCGGCTGAGGACGGACCTGTCCGCGCGCGTTCGATCGGGGATGGCGGACGTGTTCCCGTTCCACCTCAGCCGCTGCGACCGGCTCGTCCGCACCGTCCTGGCGCGCCTCGACCTGCCGGCCTGAACGCGATCCCCTGCGGCATACTGCAGGCATCCCCGGCACCGGAACGGCCGCCGCCGTGACAGCCGGACGGCACGGAGGGATGTCACACCATGCAGACGACAACACGCACGCTGCTGCTGTTGGCCGCGCTCACGGCCATCGGCACCGCGGCCGCGGAGGCACAGGCGTCCCGCGAGGACCGGACGGTACGGGCCGTCCGCCGCGAGCTGCTCACGCTGCCGTACTACGGAGTGTTCGATCATCTGGCGTTCATGATCGACAAGGGGACGGTCACTCTTCTGGGCCAGGTCCGGACCGGCTCGCTCAAGCGGGACGCGGAGCGCGCCATCGAGGACATCGAGGGGGTCGAGCAGGTCGTGAACAACATCGAGATCCTGCCGGCATCGACCCACGACGACCAGATCCGCATGGCCGCGTACCGGGCGATCTACCGTCACGATTCGCTGGAACGCTACGCGATCCAGGCGCTGCCGCCGATTCACATCATCGTCAGGAACGGCCACATCACGCTCGAGGGCGTCGTCGACACGCAGCTCGACAAGACGATTGCGGCGGCGCAGGCCCGGTCCGTGCCGCAGGTGTTCTCGGTCACCGACAACCTGAGGGTGGACTGAGGCTGACCGCGCGCGACGGCTCGTACGGCACATAATCCCGGGATGGCGACGTGGGGCTTCTGGCTGCTCGCGATCGTGCTGATGGGCGCCGGGATCGCAGGCACGATCCTGCCGGCGATGCCGGGACCGATCCTCGTGTTCGCCGGGGTGTTCCTGGCGGCATGGGCGGACGGCTTCACGCGAATCGGCGCGGGCACGCTCGTCATCGCCGGCCTGCTGACGGCCCTCGCCTATGCCATCGACCTCGCCGCCGGAGCCGCGGGGGTCAAGCTCGCAGGCGCGAGCCGGCGCGCCGTGGCCGGCGCAGCGATTGGCGTGCTGGCCGGTCTCTTCTTCGGATTCCCGGGTCTCGTGATCGGCCCCTTCGTGGGAGCGGTCGTGGGTGAGCTAACCGTCCGCCGCGACCTCCGGAGTGCGGGGCGGGCGGGACTGTTCGCGGGGCTGGGCTTCGCCGTGGGACTGGCGGCGAAGCTGGCGATCGTCTTCACGATCGTCGGCCTCGCCGCCATGGCGTTCTTCCTCTTCTGACCGAAATCGCGCCTGCGGACGACTACATCCCGGATCCCTGCGATTCCGCCGGCTTCCGCGGCTCGCTCGACGGCGGGACGATGTTCTTCATCCGCATGTAGGTCACGAGATTGCCGTAGTGCTCGAAGCCGTGCGCGGCGGCAAACGCCACGGCCGAGAGCCTTGTCTGCGGCATCCCGAACATCTTCACCTCTTCCGCGGCGGTGGCGGACGTCAGCGCCGAGAGCGCCTGCTCGCAGTACGCGTACGAGTCGGCCACTGCCTTCTGGATGTCGGCCTTCGTGGTCTTCGTCTTCTCGATCTGCTGCATCTCGACAGGGCTCTTCTCACCCTTCGACATCGAGCAGATCATGAAGTTGGCGTCGGCGATGTGGGCCAGGATCTTTCCCGCGGTTCTGACCTCCGGAGTGGGCTGATACGCGTACAGCTCCTCCGGCAGCTTTTCTGCCGTCATGCTCACGTAGTTCTTGGCGACTCCGAGCTGAACCTTGATCGCGTTCACCTGCGGATCGCCGGACTGGGCGGATCCACCCATCCCCTGCGCGGATGCCGCGCCGGCACAGGCGAGCGTCAGTACAAGAGCGAGAACCATCCTGCTCATGCGAAAACCTCCATGGATCGTTGATAGGAACGAGCTGATCTCAGCCGAACAGATCGTCGAATGCCTTCCGCGCGTCGGCGGGCGCCGCCGAGCCGGTCTCGCGCTCGACACGGCGCTGGGCCTCGAAGAGGGGGCACTCGTTGCGCGCGTCCTTCGGCGAGACGCGCGCGGTGAGGGGCTGGCGGCACTGGAACCGGCTGCCCGTGTCGAAGTGCGTGCACTGCACGCACGCGTGCAGATCGGCGCCGCAGCGGCCGCAGCGGCTGTCGCCGGCGATCTCCGCCGTCATCGTGTTCCCGCAGCGCGCGCAGCGGACCACCTCGCGGAACCCGGGCATGTTCAAGGGACGCGGGCCGACACGTTCGGCGCGCGGCTCCCGAGGCGCGGGCTTCGGCGCCTGCGCCGGGCGGTCGCTGTCCATGTAGCCGCGCTGCCGGTATTTGCGGTCTGACATCGGGGACCCGTGCAGAGAACGCTGATTATATCGAGGATCTGACGGCTCCTGACGGGTCAAGCCTGGGTGGCGGGGTCGAACGGATGCTGGTTGGCGGCACCTGTTGGCACCTGCTTGGCACCAGTTGGCACCTGCTGGCACCTGCTGGCACCTGTTGGCGCCTGCTGGCACCTGTTGGCGCCTGTTGGCACCCGTTCCAAGCCCATCCATACCAGCCTTGACCCCGACCATGACAAGGCGATTAGATGCGGAGGTGCGCAAGGAAAGGAATCGACGATGCTCCGCCGACTCATTCTCGCGGCCGCCTGTCTCGTCGCGACCGGCGGCGCCGATCTCCTCTTCGCCCAGGGCGTCGGCCTCACGCTCACGGTGGCCGCCGTCGACGGCACCGGTGCCGCCATCCCCGGGGCGCGCGTCGTCCTGACCGGGCCCGCGCCGCGGGACGCCACCACGCGCGACGACGGGACGATTCGGTTGATCCGGCTGCGGCCGGGCACCTACCGCGTACGGGTCGAGCACGCCGCATACGTCACGCTCGAACGCGAGGTCACGCTGCGCGCCGGACAGTCGCAGACGGTCCAGGTGACGCTCACCGAGGCGGCGCCGCCACCGCCGGAACCCGTCGAGCCCGAAGCGCCCGCGCCGGACGAGACCGGCGCCGCGCCGGCCGGCGATCCGCGCGCCGTGCTGATCACGGACTTCATCGAGAAGAACTTCATCGGGCGCGATCCGCGCCGCGAGGACGAGCTCGGCTGCACGGCGAGCGCGCGTACGCGGCTCATCCAGCTTCGCGAGGCGCTGTCCGAGGAATCGCGGCCGGATGCCGACGAGGTGATCTACGTGATTGCCGGGGAGGGGACGATGCGCCTCGGAAACCGCGACATCGCGCTCGAATCGAGCCTGGTCGCGGTCGTTCCCCGCGGAACGGTGCGGTCGATTACCCGCAAGGGACGTAACCCGCTGATCGTGCTCTCGGTCGTCTCGGGGCCGAGCTGCACCGCACCGTGATCGGGGATCAGGCCTCCGGCGATTCGGTGTCGTCGCCGGCCTCGCCGTCGAAGAGTCCCGCCACGAACTGAGCCTCGGGCAGCGCGCCCAGCACTTCCTTCCCGTTGCTCGCCACGGTCTTCGGCACGCCGGAGACACGGTATTCCCGCGCCAGGTCGTAGAACTCCGTCGCCTGCACCGTCGTGGCCGTGACGAACGGGCTGGCGAAGGCGAGCCGGTTGGCGAGCGCCACGGCGCGGGGGCAATACCCGCAGGTCGGCGTCACGAAGACGCGGACGTCGAGCGGCGCCGTCAGGGCTGAGAGGCGCTCGCGGGTTGCGGACGACAGCTCCTGGGCGGCCGCGCCGGACACGAGCAGCACCGCGTCCACGAACGCCATGAAGTCGTAGCCCGCAGGCGTCCCGAGAAAGCGGACGCGCGAGTCGCCGCCCTCTCCGGTCAGCAGCACGAGCGCGGGCGCCCGGTCGATTCCGTACTGCGCCGCGCGGTCGCGATCCAGGACGGGATTGAGCTCCTCGACGGTGATCTTCTCGCTCACGGACGTGAGCTCGCCCAGAATCTGCTTGGTTTCGGCGCAAGTGTCGCAGCCGATCGCCTGCGTGAAGAACGCCACCTTCACGGGACGGACCATCCGGTCGAGCGTCTCGCGCAGCACCTGCTGATCGGTCGTTGAAAGGAGGGCCATGCCGCGATTATCCCATGCCGGCGCCTTGTCATCCATCGCACGACTCTGCCAACATCGCGCATGCTCATCCGCTCGCCTCGTACGATTCTCGCGGCCGCCGCCGTCGTCGCCGTCCTGGCCGTCGCCGCGGAGTCCCCCCTCGTTCGCGCATCGCGGGCCGCCGCTCCGATCGTCTATACCCTGTCGTTCCCGGAACCGCAGCAGCGCTGGATGCGGGTGGAGATCGAGTTCCCGGCGGTGACCGGGACGCTGCCTCTTCGAATGAGCCGCTCGTCGCCGGGGCGCTACACGCTTCACGAGTTCGCGAAGAACGTCTACGACGTCGCGACGCTCGACGGCGAGGGACGGTGGGCGGCGGTGCGGCGCACCGCCCCCCACGCGTGGGAGGCGCGCGGCGACGGCGGCCCGGTCCGCGTCCGATACCGGATCTTCGGGGACCGCGTCGACGGAACCTACCTGGCGGTCGACGAGACGCACGCGCACATCAACGCGCCGGCCTCGCTCATGTGGGCCGAAGGGCGGGAGCTGGATCCCGTCGTCGTGCGAATCGAGCCGCCGGCCGATCGCCGCTGGCGCGTCGCCACGCAGCTGTTCCCGACCGACGATCCCTTCGAGTTCACCGCGCCCAACCTGCACTACCTGATCGACAGCCCCATCGAGGTGAGCGCGCACTCACGGCATACGTTCGTCGCGGAGAGTCCGTCCTCATCGGGAAGTCCCGCTCCGCCGACGATCGCCGTTGCCCTGCATGACGCGGGCGTTGGCGGGGATGCCGAGGGGTATCTGGAGGCGCTCGGGCGCATCGTGCGCGAGCAGGCTGCGGTGTTCGGCGAGTATCCGCGGTTCGACCGTCAGACGTACACGTTCATCGCCGATTACCTGCCGTGGGCGGTCGGCGACGGCATGGAGCATCGCAACAGCACGATCCTGACGCACGGCGGGTCGATCGCGACAGACTCCTCGACGCTGCTGGCCACGGCGGCGCACGAGTTCTTCCACACCTGGAACGTCGAGCGGATCCGCCCGCGCGCCCTGGAACCCTTCAACCTGCTCGACTTCAACGTGACCGGCGAGCTGTGGCTCGCGGAAGGCTTCACGAGCTACTACGAGACGCTCACGATGGTCAGGTCGGGCGCGATCGGCCTCGACGAGGCGCTGCGGATATTCGGCGACCGGATCTCCCAGGTGCTCACCAGCCCGGCGCTGCAGTACCGCTCGGCCGACGAGATGAGCCGGATGGCCCTGCTCTGGGATCGCGCCGCGCACTCCGACCGCACGAACCTGGACCACACGTTCCTCTCGTACTACGTCCATGGCGCGGCGCTCGGCATGGGATTCGACCTCACGCTGCGCGAGCGCACCGGCGGCGCGCGCTCGCTCGACGATTTCATGCACGCGATGTGGAAGGCGCACGGACAGGCGTCCAGCCCGGTGCCCGGCCTCGTCGCGTCCCCCTATGTGCTGGACGATGTGCGCCGGCAGCTTGCGGCGGTCGCGAAGGATCAGTCGCTGGCGGACGAACTGATCGGCCGGTTCGTCCTCGGGCGCGAGGTCATGGATTACGAGCGGCTCGCGGCACTCGCCGGACTGCGCCTTCGCCAGGCCGCGCCGGGACGCGGCAGTCTGGGTCGCGTGACGCTGGAGGCGGCGGCAGGCCGCCTTCGCATAGCCGCGCCCGTACCGCCCGGATCGCCTGCGGCGGCGGCCGGCCTCGCGCAGGACGATCTCATCCTGGCGGCGGGCGGCCGGGTCGTTCGCCAGCCGGCGGATCTCGAGCGCGTGGCCGCCGCCCATCGTCCGGGCGAAGAGCTGGTCCTGCGCGTTCAGCGGCGTACGGAACAGCGGCCGCGGCAGGTGAGCGTGACGCTCGAGGAGCAGGGCGGGTACGAGCTCGTCACGATCGAGTCGGCCGGCGGAGAGCTCGACGAGGCACGGCGCGCGTTTCGCGAGCAGTGGGTGAGCAGCAGGTTTCGATGACGTCCGCAGCCCCACGGCGCGCTCGGCGAGCGCGCCCTACCACTGCCGGGAGCGCGCCTGCCGCGTGCGGCCGCCGCGGGTGATACTGTCTCCCTATGCCGGTGAACTGGAATGGAATCTGGAGAGTGGCGCAGGCCGTCTTCGGCATCGCGGAAGCGTCGCGCCACTTCATGGCGCCCCCACGCGCGACACAGGGGGCGGCGGCCGATGAGCTCGACATCACGGACCTGACGCGTCCCGCACCCGGCAGCGGCGTGCTCGGGCACCTCGAAGCGCGCCTGACCGGTGTGGTCGTCTCCGCGCTGAAGGAGGCGTTCGATCGCGACGCGGCGCGGCTGGATCTCGAGCGCGCGATGCTCGACGATCAGCGGCGGCGAGCGGAGCAGGCCTTGCGGCTCGAGCTGGTACGTCAGGCGGGAGACCGCGCGCTGTCGCGCCTGCGCGCCATCGGCGCTCTGGCGCTCGTGGTCTGGGTCGTCTCCGTCTTCTTCGCGATGCGCTTCCCCGAGGGGCTCGAGGGCGCGGCGCGCGTCGTGCTCGGCGCCGGATGGCTCGGGCTCTTCGGCGCGGCCGCAGCTAGCTTCGCCGCGCACTCGCGTGTGTCGCGCTGGGTGAGCGCGGCGCACCTGGACAACGCGGCGCCCGAGTCGCTGCCCGAGAGCGGTCCCTCCATCGCGGCCCCCTGGCTCGCGCTCGCCGGACTCGCGCTGGTCGGCGTCAGCCTGTTGATGGCGCTGTAAGGGCGACCGGCCGGTCGCCCCACACGGAAAACAGCACGCCGGGCGCCAGCTTCCACTCCGGATCGAGCGCGCGCTTCACGGCCCGCATCTGGTCTATGCCCTCGTCGCCATAGAGCTGCCGCAGCAGCGCCTGTTTCGTCGCGTTGCGCCCGACGCCGTGCTCGGCGAGCGGAGAGCCGCCAAGCTCCGCGACGTCGCGGCCCCACTCCAGAATGACGTCCCGGCCGGCCTCGACGTCGGCAAACGATCGAGGAATGACGTTGGGGTGCACGTTCCCGTCGGAACTGTGGCCCCAGATCGCGTAGTCGAGGCCCCGTGCGTCGAGCCGCGCACGATATCTCGCCATCATCTCTTCGAACCGTTCGTACGGCACGACCATGTCGGCCGCGGTCTTGGTGATCCGCGGGTCGACGGTCGCCTGCGCCTGCCCCACACGGCGGTTGACCGCCGCGGGCACCGCCTCGCGGAGCCCGAAGAACTGGTTGGCCCGCGCCGTGTCGCCGGGGGCGGCGACCTGAGTCTCATCGAGCACGCCGTGAGCGTCGAGGAGACGGCAGAACCGCACGAGCCGTCCGTCGGCGTCAGAATCGAGAGCGGCGGCAATCTCGCCGTAGGCGCCCTCCTGAGTCATCCCGGCATCCACGTCGAGGTGCACGAGCAGCAGCGTCTCCACCCAGGCCGCCAGCGGCGTGCCGAAACGCACGTCGGCGCCGTCCTCGCGCAGCAGCGCCACGCAGCGCTGGTCCATCTGCTCGATCGCGGCCACGTCGATGCCGTTCGGGTCGGACGTCCGCCACGTGCGATGCGCCTCGCGGCGAAGCTCGGCGACGAGCGCGAGCGCCGCGCGCTCGGAACGGCAGGGGATGAGCGCGAAGCATCGCGCGGGCGGGCCGGACAGCACGCGCAGCGTCACCTCGGTCACGACTCCAAGGGTGCCCTCGGCGCCGATGAACACGTCGATCGCGTCGAGGTCGGGGGCGGTCGCGTAACCGGCGGACTGCTTCCTCACGGCGGGCATCGTATAGGAGGGCAGCCGGACGCGGCGCACGGCTCCCTGCGGGTCCACGATTTCGAGCCGGCCGTCCATCGCTCGAACGGCGCCCCGCTCGAGGTCGAGCACCGATCCGTCGGCGAGGACCACCGTGAGCGCCTCGACCCAGTCGCGCGTCGTGCCGTACTTGAACGTCGCCGGACCCGCGGCGTTGGTCGCGACGACGCCGCCGGCGCAGGCGCCGGTGAACGTCGGCGTCGGCGGATACGCCAGCCCCCGGACGGCAAGCGCGGCCTCGAGGTCGCTCAGCACCACACCGGCGCCGACACGGACGCGGTCACTCGTCGTATCGAGAATGCGGTTCAGGCCGGAAGTGCGGACGACGATGTCGCCGCGCGGCGTGGCGCCGCCGGTGAGCGAGGACTGCGCGCCGATGGGCAGCACGGTGCGGCCGGAACGAAGCACCGCCGCGACGTCCGCCTCCGAGCGCGGGAGGGCCACGCCCGCCGCGGCGCCGCCGGGGAAGTGGGCGGCGTCCTCGAGGACGGCGCCGATGGCGTCGGGATCCGTGGAGACGAGATGGGGGGATGGGGTGCCACGAGGCGGACGGGCGTGAAGGCGCATGTGCAGCTGACGGGGTCAGACGGGGGTCAGACCGGGGTCTGACCCCGTCGAGGATCCATCATGGGGTCTGACCCCGGTCTGACCCCCATCGGACCCCGGTCGGACCCCGTCACCCTCTCAGAATCGATTTCAGGGCCCGCAGCCCCGCCTGCACCAGATCGCCCGATCGCTGGCCGCGCAGCACCGAGACCGCCCACTCCCCGTCCGACGAGGCGAACGCCTTCTCGGCGCGCAGGCGCTCCTGTGCGAGCCGGAGCGGCAGCGTGGGGTCGACGCCGGTCCGGCGCGCCTCGGCGTCCTGCAGGTCCTCGAGCGTCCGTTCGAGCTGTCCCGGATCGATCATCGAGAGCGGCGTGCGGCAGTAGGCGCACGCCGAGCCCCGCTCCACGTCGACGGCTGCGCCGCAATTGGAGCAGTTGATCTGCCGGATGTGGCCGCGCAGCGCGTTGATCTCCCTCACGCTCAGCGTGCGGACGAAATTCTTGGCGCGCATGAACTGGAAGTACGTCAGGAAGCGCCCATGGCCCGCCGGGCACCGTGCGAAGTGGAATCGTGTGCCGCGCTGGATGTCGCTCGCGTGTTCCAGCCGTGCGCTGCACCGCGGGCATGCCATCTCCGGAGACAAGGGCTGCGCCGGCTCCTCCTCGCCCGACATCTCCCTGAACAGATCCAGCGTCGAGCCCGCGGACAGCTGCAGCAGCTCGGCGCCGTCGAACCAGAAGCCGTGGCACGCGTCGCAGAGATCGATGACGAGCGGGCGCCCGTAGGTCTCGCGCACCTGGAGCTCGCGCATCGCCGCGTCGCAGTTGGGACAGGTCACGACGCGATTCTGGCATAGAACGGCCGGGCCGGCACCTCTCTTGCTCCGCCTGGTGCGAAGCGCGGCGGCCGAACTGCCGCGGCGCGCCCAGCGAGTTCCCATGCCCGCCGCCGTCATCGATCTCGAGCTCAGCGATGCGATTCCGGACATCCATGGTCTCGATCGCTACACGTCCGCGTACGTCGTGCTGCGGCTCGACGCGGTCCCGGTGGGACACTGCTGGGCGCCGGTTCGTGGAGGCCAGCTCGACCGTGAGGCGCTGGTGAAAGGGATCAGTGACGCGCTGCCGCCGCTCAGCCGGCGATGGGTCGAACGGCAGCTCGCGCCGGAGCACCGCGCACGCGGGGCCGACACGCTGCCGTCGGCCACGGTCGCCATCTGCACGCGCGACCGGACGGACGACCTGGCGCGCGCGCTGCCCGCGGCACTCGCCGCCGCGGGCGGGCGCCCCCTGCTCGTCGTCGACAACTGCCCCTCGTCCGATGCCACGAGGGATCTCATCGCCCGATGGCCGCAGGTGCGCTACGTCCGCGAGAACCGACCGGGACTCAACGCCGCGCGCAATCTCGCGATCAGGGAAGCAGACACCGACGTGATCGCCTTCACGGACGACGATGCCGTGCCGGAGCCGTCGTGGCTCGAGGCGCTGCTCGGGGGCTTCGGACATCCGATGGTGGCCGCGGTGACCGGGCTGACGCTGCCGTACGAACTGGAGACACCGGCCCAGGAGTGGTTCCAGCGATACACGCCGTTCGGGCGCGGATACTTCCGTCACGAGTTCGATCCGCTGCACTGCAGCCCGCACTCGGCGGGCCAGATCGGCGCCGGCGCGAACATGGCGCTCAGGCGCGACGTCCTCGCGCTGGCCGGCGGCTTCGACGAAGCGCTCGACGCCGGGACGCCGACGCGCTCCGGCGGCGATCACGAGATGTTCACCCGCATCCTGGAACGCGGCTACCGCATCGTCTACGAGCCGGCGGCCGTGAGCCGGCACCGTCACCGCCGGAGCTGGGAGGAGCTGCGGGATACGGTCCACGGCTACGGCATCGGCGTGTACGCGATGTGGACCGGCAGGATCCTCGGCGGCGACATCTCGGTGCTGAAACAGGCGTTCCGCTGGGCGGTACGACTGCAGGCCCCCGCGCTGGCGCGGGCACTGCTCCGGCGCCCCGGCGCACCGCCGCTGGATCTCGTGACGGCCGAGCTCTCGGGCTGCGCACTCGGCCCATGGGCCCTCTGGCAGTCACGCCGCCGCACGCGAGCCGCCGCATGAGCCCATCCACGCCGAGAGCCGCGGTCGTGATCCCCACGCGGAATCGCCGGGCGTCGCTCACGCGGACCCTGGATGGTCTCGAGCGCCAGTCCTGCAGTCCTGACCTCTTCGAGGTCATCGTCGTGGCGAACGGCTGCACCGACGACACCGCCGCGTTCGTCGCCGCCCGGCAGCTGACCGCGCCGTACACACTCCGGCTGATCGATCGCATCGAACCGGGCGCATCGGCGGCGAGGAACGCGGGGGCAGAGCGCGCTCGCGCGCATCTCCTCATCTTCCTGGACGACGACATCGAGCCGACGCCCGGGCTCGTCGCCGCGCATGTGGCGGCGCATCAACCGGATGACCGCGGGTCGCTGCGGGTCGTCATGGGCTATCTGCCGGCCGGGCTCCAGCCGCCGGGCGATCTCTTCGCCGTGACCCTTCGGGCCTGGTGGGAGGCGATGTTCGACGTGATGCGCGATCCGGGTCACCGCTACGCGTACACGAACCTGCTGAGCGGCAACTTCTCCATCGCGCGCGATCTCTTCCTGGCGAGCGGCGGATTCGACGTCCGCTATCGCTGCCACGAAGACTACGAGCTCGGGTACCGCCTGCTCGCCGCGGGCGCCAGGTTCAGGTTCACGGAACGCGCGGCGGGACGCCACGGCGACATCACCCGCCTCGACCGCGCGTGCCGCCGCAAGCGCGACGAAGGCTACGCTGACGTGCAGCTCGCCCAGGAGCATGCCGAGCTCAGGACGGCGCTCCCGCTGTCGCGGCCGAGGACGATCCGCCGGCACGTCATGTGGTGGGCGGCGTTCCACGCGCCGGCCGTTGGCGACCTCGCCGTTCGCCTCGCGTCCCGCGCGCTGCCGCTGCTCGAACGCAGCGGCGCGCGCATGACGTGGCTCTGGCTGCTCTATCTCGTCTTCGGCTACTGGTACGCGCGCGGCGTCGCCGATGCCTTGCCGAGGTACTCCGATGTCGCAGCCCTGCTCGAGGGTGCCGACGCGGACCGGCAGCGGCGTGATGCGGATCGTCTCGACGTCCCGCTCGACGATGGCATCGAGGCAGCCGCGGAGTTGCTGGATCAGCATCGGCCAATGGCGGCAAACCTCTCGCTGGCGGGGCACGTGTTCGCCTCGATTCCGTACGAGGCCGGCGCGGAACCGCTGGCCGGACGCCACCTGAGAACGGCCCTCGTGAAACGCTGGTACCGGCACTACATGGAAGCCCTCATCGCGGCCGGCAGGCCGCCGCTGCCTTCGCTCGGGGTCGCGTCCCGTTCGAGTTCGTCGCCGGCGCGTGACCGGCTGCAGCCCGCCGGCGGTCTCCAGCGGGCCAGCACCGACGCGGCCACGCGCTGAGCCGCCCATCCGAACATGCGCGTCGTCTCGACGCCCTCCGAAGAGACCCGCCGCCCGCTGCGATTCAGCCGCGACCTGCTCGTCCTCGTGAGCCTCGGCTGGATCGCCGTCGTCGCGGCCGTCTACTACCGCCAGCTCTGGACGCTGCTCGCGGGAGGACCCGATGTCTGGGCGATCCCCGAGCTGGGACAGAGCCTCCGGCACACGGGCCTGCCGTTCGCGGGCGAGGCCGCGCGGCGGGCCGCCGCGGCCACGGCGTCAGCGGCGGTTCTTCTGTCGGCAATGCTCGGCGCCGGACGGCTCCTGGACCGCTGGCTCACGCCCGTCGGGCTCGCGCCGTCTGAACGGGCGGTAGTGTGGTTCGCCAACGGCGCCTGCGCGTGGTCGCTCGCCTTGCTCGCGCTCGCCGCCGCCGGACTCTACCGGCCGGCCGTCGTGGGAGTGGCGCTCGGAATCGCTTCCGTCGTTGCAGTCGTGTGGGCGCTGCGCTGCCTTCGGCCGAACGATGTCGCCGCCGCGGCGCGGGCAGCCTGGCGTTCCGGCGAAGGCGCGCGCGCGTGGCAGCTCGCCGCGGCGGCCGCCAGCGCGATGGCCTTCATCGGCGCGCTCGCGCCCGAGATCGAATACGACGCGCTCTACTATCACCTCAACGGACCGCGGCGGTGGCTCGCGGCGGGCGGCCCCGTCGACGATGTCACGCAGTACATCGCGCTCTACCCGTTCGGATGGGAGCTGCTATTCGGCGGCGTCCTCACGCTCGACGGCGCGCCGGCAGCGGCGCTGCTGCACTGGGCGGCGCTCGTCGCCGGTGGCGTGACCGCAGGCGCAATCGGGGTGCGCGCGCTCGGCGTGGAGTCGCGCTGGCTGACGGCGGCGCTCTACGTCACGGCGCCGACGGTCCTCTGGGAAGGCACCACGGCGTACGTCGATCTCGCGCTGGCGCTGCACGGCGGCATCGGCGCGGGCGCACTGTGGATGAGCGTGCGCGATTCGGATCGCCGGTGGCTCTGGCTTGCGGGCGTCAATCTGGGGATGGCGTGCGCCACCAAGCACCTGGGACTGGTGATCGCGGCGATCGCCATCGGTCTGTACATCGCTCGCGCCGTTCGGGCAGGGACGACGCATGCATCTGTAGGGGCGACGCACGCGTCGCCCGGAGGGCTGCTGCTGATCTGCGCGCTGACGCTGGCGATCCCCTCCCCCTGGTACGTGCGCGCCTGGGCCGCATCGGGCAACCCCGTGTTTCCCGATCTCTACGCCGTCTTCGGCGCGGAGCCTCCCGAGCGATGGGACGATGCGGCCGAACGCGGGCTGGGCAGGTACAAGGCGCGGTTCGGACGCGAGCGGACGCCGTGGAACGTGGCGACGCTCCCATGGGACGCCACGATGCACGCGTCCCGCTACGGCGGCACGCTCGGACCATTTCCCGTGCTGCTGGTACCGGCCGTGATCGCCGTCATCAGCCGCAACCGCGCGGCGCGCTGGCTGACAGCCGGTGTGCTGCTGTACGCGGCAGTCTGGGCCTCGCCGATCTCGAGCTACCAAATGCGCTTCATGGTGCCCTGGTGGCTCATGGCCGCGCCGCTCGCGGCGGGCGCGGCCGAAGCGCTGCTGCGTGCGGCGCAAGCTCCATGGCTGCGGCTCGTGACGGCGGCGACGCTGGGCGTCCTGCTTTTCGTGAACCTGCCGCCGTTCACGCCGCTCCACGAAGGCGATCGCTCCGGCTGGACGGGCTGGCTCACGCACGTCGTCTACCGGCCGCCGATCGAGGTCGTCGCCGGCGGGATCTCCCGGGACCATTACCTCCGGGATCACGTGCGCTCGTACGGCGCCTGGATGCACCTGAACGAGCACGCGGATCCCGGCGCGCGCGTGCTGACGTTCTTCGGGGGGGATCACTTTTACGCGGAGCGCGAGCGGCTGTGGAGCGAGGCGGTCGTCGCGCGGCCGGTGACCTGGGGAGCCACGATCGACCAGGTTGACGGACAGGAGGTACTGGCGCGGCTGCGTGCGCTCGGGATTACGCACCTCATGGCGCCGCCCGTCCGGCACCAGTCCGCGGAGCAGCGGGCCCTCGTGACCCTGCAGGAGGACACGCTGCGGCGCGCGTTCGAGCCGATCTACGAGGATTACTGGGTGGCGGTCTACCGGCTGCGCACCGGCTCCGAGGCCTTGGAGAGCGACCAGCGATAGGGCAGCGCCACGTGCCCCCGGGCGGCCGGGCCGCTCTCGACGTGCAGCGTCGTGCGGCCGAACCACCAGTCGATGGCGCGCTGCGAGTCTCTGGGCCTGACGATCGCGCCCAGCGTGTACATCCCGGGAAGCAGCGGCAGCGCGTCGATCTCGAAGCGTACCGCCTCGTCGCCGGGCTGGAGCGTGATGCCTTCCGCCGGCGTGCTGCACTCGCACAGCAGCGTGCCTTCCTCGTACGAGTAGATCATCACCTGCGCGATCGCGTCCGGGAACAAACGGCCGACGCGAAGCGACAGCGCCAGCGTCAGCGGATCGTTCGATCGTGCGACGCAGGTCTCGCGCCCGGCCGCGTCGGTGATGCCGAGATCGGTGATCGCGACGGGGCGGTCTTCGTCCGGCGCACCGCCCGCGGTCAGCACGCCGTCGGTGACCAGCCGCTGGTAGCGGGTGACGACGTCGCGCGCGTCCCCTTCGGCAGCGATGCGGCCGGCCCGGAGCAGGATCGCCCGGCGGCACATGCGCTCGACCGTACCCAGGTCGTGCGAGATGAAGACGATCGTGGCGCCGCGCTCGCGCAGGTCCTGGATGCGGCGCAGGCAGCGCGCCTGGAACTCCGCGTCGCCCACCGCGAGCACTTCGTCCACCAGCAGCACGTCCGGCTCGAGGTGGGCCGCGACGGCGAAACCCAGGCGCACGTACATCCCGGACGAGTACCACTTCACAGGCACGTCGAGATAGCTGCCGATGCCGGCGAAGTCGGCGATGCTGTCGAGGCGCGCGGCGATCTCGCGGCGGCGCATGCCGAGGATCGTGCCGCTGAGGAAGACGTTTTCGCGTCCGGTCAGCTCGGGGTGGAAGCCGGAGCCGACCTCGATCAGCGCCGCGAGTCGGCCGCGGATCCGGATCTCGCCCTCGCTCGGCGCGGTGATGCTCGAGAGCAGCTTCAGCAGCGTGCTCTTGCCCGCGCCGTTGGGGCCGATGATGCCGAGGACGTCGCCGCGCTCGACCTCGAAGGTGATGTCGCGCAGCGCCCACATGTCGCGGCTCTTCGGGGTGAACAGATCCTTGAGCGTCCGGCGCCGCGGCGTGTCGCGCACGCGGTAGCGCTTGCCGACGCCGGCGCAGCGCACGTCCCAGCTCATACGACGTCCGCCGCGGTGGCTTCGACCTGCTTGAACCACGCATAGGCCGCGGGCAGCAGGACCACGACCCAGATCACGGTCACCGCGAGCGAGGGGCCGTGCAGCGGGCCGGTGTCGAGCATCACGCGGCGGAAGTTCTCGATGATGCCCACGAGCGGGTTGAGGATGTAGAGGTCCATCACGCGCGCCGGGACGGTGTCGAGCGGGTAGGCGATCGGGCTCGCGAACAGGAACATCTGCAGCACGATGGGGATTGCCACGCCGACGTCGCGGAAGCGGACGTTGGTCGCTGCGGCCGCCAGGGCGACGCCCGTCATGAGCGCCGCGAGCAGCAGCAGGATCGGGAGCGCGAGCCAGACGGAGGCGTCGGGCGCGACCCCGTAGTACGCCATCAGCAGGAGCAGCAGGACGCCGGTGATCGCGCCGTCGACCAGCGCCGCGCAGACATAGGTGAGCGGGACGATCTCGCGCGGGAAGTACACGCGCGTCACGAGCTGCGCGTGGCTCACCAGCGACTGCGTGCTGGTCGTCACGGCATTCGAGAACGCGATCCAGGGCACCAGGCCGGCGAGCGCGAACAGGGCGTACGGGACGTCGCCGGTCGGCATCCTCGCGATGTACGAGAACACGACGGTCAGCACGCCCATCGTCGCCAGCGGTTGGAGGACGGCCCACGCGGGCCCGAGCAGCGACTGCTTGTAGCGCACGCGGATGCGATGGAGGGTCAGCGTGTAGAACAGGTCCCCGTGGTCCTTCAGCGACCCGAGCGAGCGAAAGGGCGCGCCGAGCGAGAAGGCCGGCGGACGGATGACCCGTTCGCGGCGCCTGTCAGGGAGACCGGGCGCCAGCTCGGCCGTGGCGCTGGTGGAAGGCGGTGTGGGCATCGGCGCTCGATCCCGCCAAGCACAGCAAGGCGCGTGCCCGGGGTCAGTCGGCGGGCGGCGGTCGGTAGGGCGGCCTCGCCGAGGCCGCCGTGTACGCCCATCCCGGTAGGGGGGCCTCGCCGAGGCCGCCGTTCACCGACGCCGCTCGAGCCGCTCGCCTTCGACCAGCTCACCCGCGGTCGGCTGCGCCGGCAGTTCGCCGTGCGTATCGGGGAGCTGTCGACGGTGGAGCGGCGGCGGCAGCAGCGCCACCGCCGCGAGGAACAGCGCCAGCGTCAGGAATGCAACGTAGCCGAGCGCCGGATGGAACGGCTGCTGGGTGAGCGTCCCGAGCGTCACGCCGTCGAGCAGCACGAGCATCATCCGTTGAAGGCGTCCGCTCGCCGGGTCCGAGATTGCGGCGAGCAGGATGAACTTGAAGACGAACGCCGAGCCGAAGATGACCATCAGGCTGCGCAGCAGGCGCGTCCGGTCCGGCGAGCTCGCCCATGTGTTCAGGAGCAGAACCAGGAAGAACACGTGGAACGCGAGCCGCGGCAGGCCGGACTCCGGCGTGACGAGATGGAAGACCTGCGCGGAGGCGAGGAACAGCGCCAGGAGCACCAGTCCGCCGTTGACGACGGCGAGAGGCGGACGGGCCGCGTGCACGAGCCGCTCCGGCGCGAGCGCCCCGCTCCGGATCAGCGTCGCGAGCAGCAGCACCGCGAGCACCAGCGCGAACAGCGGCGGCGGCACGAACGCGACATCGCCTGTGAGCCGCATCCCGCCCAGCAGGACGACCGTGAGCAGGAGCGCCGGCAGCACGACCGCTTCGCGGACGGCAGTCACTTGCGCTCCCTCAGCAGGCGGGCGGGATTGAAGTCGCTCATCTCGCGCCGGAGCCCCGCCTCGAGCTCCGCCTTCAGTTCCTCGGCGCTCTTCATCCCCAGGTTCTCGTCGTCGACGACGATGCGCCCGTTCGGCGCGAGGGTGATGGCGCGATCGACGGCCTGGAGGCCGAGTGCGTAGAGGTCATCGTCCGAATACATGCGTCCCCAGCCCTGGCGGTAGTAGCTGTAGGCGATGTAGAACTGCGTGACCGGATCGCGCACGGCGGGGTCCGCGCGCTCGAAGGCCATGCGCGCTTCGACGAACTGGTCGTTCCTGAAGAAGCGCAGTCCTTCGTCGAGGGCCCGCTGGTCGACACGGTATGCGCCGACGGCGGAGGTGAGACCTCCGGTCACCTGGGCCAGGGTCTGCGGCTGGTGGAGGTACAGCCAGCCGACGAGCGCGCCGTACGCGACCGTCCCCGCGAGGCCGGCTATCCGGACCGTCCGCTCGGACATGCCCGCATCTTAAGGCGGTCGCGGGTCCGCCAGGTAACGGCTGCCGATATACTGCGGCTTCCGACATGACCGCACCCGAGAACCAGCCGCTTACGATCCGCGCCACGGCCGTCAGGGTCCTGGCGACGGAGGTCCTCGTCATCGCCGCGCTCTGGCTGCTCGGCCGGTACTTCTCCGCCTGACATGCACTGGATCGACTGGGCCGTCGTCGCCGCGTATCTCGTGTGGATCGTGTACGACGGGCTGCGGCGGACCAAGGGCAGCAAGCAGGTCGAGGGCTACTTCCTCGCCAACCGCAGCCTGCCGTGGTGGGCGGTCGGCCTGTCGGTGATGGCGACGCAGCTCAGCGCCATCACGCTGGTCGGCACCACCGGCCAGGGCTACCAGGACGGCCTCCGCTTCGTGCAGTTCTACTTCGGGCTGCCGCTGGCGATGCTGATCCTCTCGGTGACGGTCGTCCCCTTCTTCCACCGCGCGAAGGTCTACACCGCGTACGAGTACCTGGAGCAGCGGTTCGACGCGAAGACGCGCGCCCTCACGAGCTTCCTCTTCGTGGTCTCGCGGGGACTGTCGTGCGGCGTCATCATCGCGGCGCCGGCCGTGATCCTGTCGATCGTCCTCGGCTGGAACCTCACGCTGACCGTGCTGGCGATTGGCGTGCCGACGGCGGTCTACACGATGTTCGGCGGCGTGCAGGCGGTCACCTGGACCGACGTGAAGCAGATGGTGGTGATCGTCGCGGGCCTCGGCGCCGCGATCGTCGTGCTGCTGGCCGGCCTTCCCGAGGAGGTGAGCCTGCTCGGCGCGCTGCACGTCGCCGGCAGCACCGGCCGGCTCGAGGCGCTCGACTTCCGCTTCACGCTGACCGAGACCTACACGTTCTGGTCGGGGCTCATCGGCGGGCTTTTCCTGATGCTGTCGTACTTCGGCTGCGACCAGAGCCAGGTGCAGCGCTACCTCACGGCGCGCTCGATCCAGGAAGGGCGCGACTCGCTGATGATGAGCGCCTACGTGAAGATCCCGCTGCAGGCGCTGGTGCTCCTCACCGGCGTGCTGGTGTTCGTGTTCTTCCTGTTCTCGCCGCCGCCGATGCTCTTCAATCCGGTGCACGAGGAGCGCGTGCGCGCCAGCGCCGAGTCCGCCGAGTACGAACGGCTGCAGGGCCGCTTCGACGCGCTGTACCAGGCGCGCCGGGAGGCCGCGCTCGGCGCCGCCGCGGCACGCGACCAGGGCGAGCCGGCCTTCCAGGCGGCCACGCGCGAGTTCCGCGAACGCGACGCCGACCTGATGGCCCTTCGCCGCGACGCCGCCGGCCTGGTGGCGCGCGTGAGCGGCGACGCGCGCTACAACGACGTGAACTACGTGTTCCCGACGTTCATCACGACGCGGATGCCGATCGGATTGATCGGGCTGATGATTGCCGCGATCTTCGCGGCCGCCATGTCGTCCATCGCGGCGGAGCTGAACTCGCTCTCGGCCGCCACCGTCATCGATTTCTACCGCCGCCACGTCCGGCGCGAGGCGCCCGACTCGCACTACCTGCGGGTCTCGCGCATCGCCACGGGAGCATGGGGCCTTCTCGCGTGCGGCGTCGCGGTCTACGCGACCACGCTGGGATCGCTCATCGAGGTGGTGAACCGGTTCGGATCGTTCTTCTACGGATCGATCCTCGGCGTCTTCGTGCTGGCCATCGGCACGCGGCGGGCCACCGGCACCGGGGCGTTCGTCGGCCTCATCGCCGGGATGGCCTCGGTCGCGCACGTCGCGTTCTGGTATCCGGAGATCTCGTTCCTGTGGCACAACGTCATCGGCGTGGCGGCTGTCGTCCTCGTGGGGATGACGATCAGTGTGCGGTCGGGTGGCGCTCGGCGCGAACGCTGAGGGAGCGGAGGACGCTGAGAAAGGCAACACGCAGAGATCGCCGAGGGCAGAGGGTCGCAGAGAGAGCGCGCGTGTCGCAGCAGCGCTCGACGGGCACGCGCAGCGTGCGTGCGATCGAGCCGCGGAGAGCGCCGAGATCGTGTAAAGCCTTTCCCTGCGCTCTCTGCTTCCTCCGCGGCGCCCGGCATGCGCTATGATCCGCCCGTCATGAGATCCGGACTGCGTGAGACGCGGGGCTTCCGTGCCTGACGCGCCCCTCGTCGGCGTCATCATGGGCAGCAAGTCCGACTGGGAGACGATGCGCCATGCCGACGAGGTGCTGACGTCGTTCGGCGTGCCGCACGAGTGCCAGGTGGTGTCGGCCCATCGCACGCCGCAGTGGATGGCGGAGTACGCCTCCGCCGCGGAGTCGCGCGGCCTCCAGGTGATCATCGCGGCCGCAGGCGGCGCGGCGCACCTGCCGGGCATGGTCGCGGCCCACACGACCGTGCCGGTCCTGGGCGTGCCCATCGAATCGAAGACGCTCAAGGGCGTCGACTCGCTGCTCTCCATCGTGCAGATGCCGCGCGGCGTGCCGGTCGGCACGCTCGCCATCGGCGCCGCGGGCGCGGTGAACGCCGCGCTGCTGGCCGTGGCGATCCTCGCCACGCGCGACGAGGCGCTCCGCGAGCGCCTCCGCGCCTGGCGCGACGAGCAGGCGGAGAAGGTGCGGCAGGACACGCTGCCGTAGGGGCGGCACCCCGACATCCTTACAGGTCCGATGACGCCGATTCTGCCGGGATCGACGATTGGCGTGCTGGGCAGCGGACAGCTCGGCCGCATGTTCGCGATGGCGGCCCGCCGCATGGGATATCGCGTCCATACGCTCTCCCCCGGCGAGGACACCCCCACGGGCCAGATCGCCGATCGCGAGATCACTGCGGAGTACACCGACCTCGACGCCGTCGCGGCCTTCGCGCGCGACGTCGACGTGATCACGTTCGAGTTCGAGAACGTCTCGTCGGAATCGACCGAGGTCGCCGCCCGCTTCGCGCCCGTTCGCCCCAGCGGCTTCACGCTGCACGTGACCCAGCAGCGCGCACGCGAGAAGGCGTTTCTCGCCGACCGCGGGTTCCCCGTGGCGCCGTTCGCCTGGGTCCAGTCGCGCGAGGAGCTGGCCGGCGCCGTCGCACAGGTCGGAACGCCGGCCGTGCTCAAGACCGCCGCGTTCGGCTATGACGGCAAGGGGCAGCGGACCGTGCGCTCGGCAGGAGAGGCCGACGCGGCATGGGACGAGCTCGGACGCCAGGAAGCCGTGCTCGAGCGCTTCATCGACTTCGAGCGGGAGGTCTCGCTGATCGTCGCGCGGGGCGTGTCCGGCTGGACCATCACCTACGGGCTCATCGAGAACACCCACACGCAGCACATTCTCGATACATCCGTATACCCCGCCCGTGTCGAGGCGCGCATCGAGCGCGCGGCGAAGGGCATCGTCCACGAGCTCGCCGAGGCGCTCGAGCTGGTCGGCGTCGCCTGCATCGAGTTCTTCCTGACGCGCGACGGCGAGCTGCTGATCAACGAGATCGCGCCGAGGCCGCACAACTCCGGGCATCTCACGATCGACGCGTGCATGACCAGCCAGTTCGAGCAGCAGCTGCGCGCCATCTGCGGCCTGCCGCCGGGATCCACCGAGCTGCTGCGGACCGCGGCGATGGCGAATCTTCTCGGCAATCTCTGGGAGTACGGGGAGCCGAACTGGCCCGCCGCATGCCTGATGCCCGGCGTCCGCCTCCACCTGTACGGCAAGGCGGACGCGCGCCCCGGCCGCAAGATGGGGCACCTCACGGCGCTGGCGAACACGCCCGACGAGGCGCTGCGCCTGGCGCTGAAGGCGCGCGCGGCGCTGTAAGCACACGGATGGGGCGGAGCGCCGAGGAGTAGCCCCTGCGCTGGATCTGGTCCAGCGCTGGGGCAGATACGAAGGCGTGGACCGGACGGCCGCCGACATCGAGCGGCAGGGAAAGGGCTCACTGCTGCTGTGGATCACGGGCTTCGGCGCAGGGCTGAAGCCCTGCCCCACGCCCACGCAGGGCTAAGCCCTACCCCACGCCATGCAGGGCTAAAGCCCTGCCCCACGTCTGTCCGTCAGCGGCCGCCGTCGAGGCTGGTCGCCGCGCCGCTCACGCCTGAGTCCGGCGGCGTCCACGGCTCTCCCGGGATCGGCGCGAAGAAGCCGACGACGAGCCCGTTGATGGTGAAGCCGCCCGCCTTCTTCGACTGGATCCGCGCGCGATAGGTGTACGGCCCCGAGGCGAAGTCCCCGCGCGTGAGGTTCACCAGGAAGCTCTCGTTCTTCGAAGGCTTCATCGACACCGTATCGCGGCTGACGTTGTCGATCCTCAGGAACAGCACGCCGGGATCCCCGGGCCGCGGAATGCGGAAGTCAGGGAACAGCCGCCCGACCAGGGCCAGATCCACCGTCGCCGATACGTCCCCCGCCTTCCATGCATCCGCGGGCATCAGGTCGGGCCCGAACACCGTAGCCTGCATCTGCGTCGACTGTCCCCGCAGCAGCCTGAGCTGATCGGCCGACATGCCGAGCCCCAGGACGTAGACCGGAAACCGCGCCCCTCGTCCGGCGTCGGTGATCGTCACCGAGATCGAACCGTGCGGCACGTCATCGGGGAGGAGCCAGAACAGCGCCTGGGGCGTCTCGGCCAGAATCACCCCCGGTCTGCCCCCCACATCCACGCTCGTCCCGGGCCAGCTCGTGTCGAAGGGACCCCGGATGATCTGGACCTGCGAGGGGTTCAGGAATGGCTCGGCGAAGAAGTTGTACGGACCGGCCGCCGCGCCCGACTCCGGCATCCCCACATCCAGCGGAGCATGGTCGGGACGGGACATGATGAAATTGACGGTCCCGGCCACGCCGTCCGCGCCGTAAATTGCCTGCGCCCCGTCCCGCAGGATCTCGATATTGTCGACGCAGATGGGGTCCCGCGCCGGGTACTCGACTCCGTCCCGCGTGCGGATCCGCAGGTTGTGGAGCAGGTCCGGCGTCGCGGCGTCCATGGGCACCTTGATCGTCGATTTCGCCACGTTCAACGCGGGAGCGGGCGCAATGTTGACGAGGTCGCTCAGCACCCGGGCGCAGGACGGCATCTGCTCCAGCGCGTCCGCGGTGACCGTCTGAACGGTCACCGGTGTGTCGAAGTCCGGGCGGCTGGCTGCCGCCCCGGCAGGCGAGGCGCAGGCGAGGAACCAGACGAGTGGCAGAGCGGGCGC
>Ga0299914_10000258_pt1 | contig 31997 bp, 29 predicted proteins | sample RVTome_10_FD_201361 | JGI IMG/M metagenome (GOLD analysis project Ga0299914, IMG submission 201361) | Soil microbial communities from uranium-contaminated site in the Upper Colorado River Basin, Wyoming, United States - RVT153D57 (version 2) ... | reverse complement strand
TCGGCCAGCTCGACGACCGCGGTCGCCGGATCTTCGGCCAGCTCACGATGTGGCTCATGATCGCGATCGTGGGCGCGCTCACGCTCGCGGTGACCGCGCTGGCCGTCACGCTGGGCGTGGGAGTCCCACCGGAGGACTCGACGCTGCTGGCGGAGGTCGGTCGCGAGGCGACCGGAGGCGGCGCAGCCTTTGCGGCGTTCCAGGCGCTGAGCGCCCTGCTGTTGCTGGCCGCGGCCGGATCGGCGTACCTGGCGGGATCAGGGCTGCTCCGCGCCCTGGCCCTGCACGGCGGCGACGACGCCCCGGGCCTCGTCCCGGCCCCGTTTCGCGCCCGCAACCGCTTCTTCGTGCCGTACTGGGGCGTCACGGCCGTGTTCGCGGCGACCACCGTGCTGCTCCTGCTCTCGGGGGGCCGCGACCAGGAGCTGGTCCACTTCTACGCGGTCTCGGTCTTCGCGAGCTTCCTCGGGGCGCTGATCGGCGCCGCCCGGCTCTCCTGGAGCGACGGCAGCCGGCGGGAGCTGGCCCTCAACCTGCTCGGCGCCGTGCTCGTGGTCTTCGTCCTGGCGCTGAACCTCGCCCGTCTCGACGGGGTCATCGCGCTGTCCGCCTCGGCCCTCGTCTCGCTCTACCTGTACGGCGTCTGGGTCCGCCGGGGCCGGCCGAGCGGCGCCGGCGAGGTCGGTCGCGCCGCGGGGTGACTTACCTGCGTTGCCGGGCGGGCGATTCGGGCGCGAGAACCTCGATCAGGTCCGCGAGCCGGTCCGGGGTGGTGATCGGGGTGAGGATCGGCAGGGTGATCCCACCGGCGACGAACCGGCCCAGGCGCTCCTTCATCGCCGCCGGCTCGCCGAGGATGAACATGTCCTCGATCAGCTCCCATGGCGCCGCGGCCGCGGCTGCCTGGCGGTCGCCCGCCCTCCAGGCCTCGACCATCGGGTCGATCGCCTCCCCGTGCCCGAGCCAGCGATAGAAGGCCTCGTAGACCGGCACCGTCACGTACGAAGAGAACATGAACCGGGCGACCGGCTCGACCTCCGCGCGCTCGCCGGGCAGGCAGAAGAAACGGCAGAGGAGCTCGAAACCCTCCGGTGCGCCTGTGATCCCCGCCACGACCTTCGGCAGCCCGGACAGCGGCAGGAAGTTCGTGAACGCCCCGTCTGCCTTCTCGACTGCCAGCCTCAGCATCCGGCCTCGCAGCGCCGCCAACACCACCGGGATCGGCTCCGCCGGCTTCGCCTCGAGCTTGAAGCCGCCCTCCGTGCGCTCCCCGGCGAGCGCCACCTTCAGGAAGTCGACGGTCTCGGCGACCTTCGAGTACGGCTTCGTGAACGGGATTCCGTTCCAGCCCTCGACGATCCGGTCCGACGACGCGCCGATTCCGAGCACGAAGCGCCCGCCGCTTGCGTCGGCCATCGCCGCCGTCTGCTGCGCGAGGAGCGCCGGGCCGCGCTGGAAGACGCCGACCACGCCGGTGCCGAGGCGGGCGTGCTCGGTCCACGCAGCGGCGAGCGCCAGGGGCGTGAAACCGTCGGGGCCGTTGGTCTCGCCCGACCACAGGTCGGTGTAGCCGCTCGCCTCCGCCCGCCGCACGAGGTCCTCGTGCGCCGCCAGCGGGGTCATCGGCAGCGGCAGCGTCAGGCCCCAGCGAGTCATCGCAACCCATCCCGTGCCGGGGCGGCAAACCCTCTTTCGCGACTGGAGTCGCTCATCCGAGAAACGCTATTCCCTGCAGGCGGTTCGCGGTGGCGGGCGGCCGTCGCGGCGTATAGGCTCGCCGCGGGTATGGACCTCTCGCGGCTGGATCGGAACCGGACGCTGCTGGGCGCCGCCGCGTCGGTCCTGCTGATCGCCAGCATCCTCTTCTTCCCCTGGTTCACGCTCGACGAGTCGCCCCAGCGGATCGAGCAGGGCGCCTGGCTGTGCGGCACCGGCGAGTACTCGTGCACCGGGTTCGAGACCTTCCCGATACTCCGCTGGCTGCTGCTGCTCACCGCGCTCGCGCCGGCGATCCTCGGCTACATCCTCGCGCGCGGACACACGCTTTCGTATCCCCCCGGCGAGATGACGATGATCGCCGGCGCCGCGGCCTTCGTCCTGATCGCCTACAACGGGATCATCGACCGACCGGCGCCCGACCAGGGCCTCGAGTTCGGGATCGGGCTCGATTGGGGCTATTGGCTGGCGCTCGTCTGCTCGCTCGCGATCGCGGTGGTCGGCTTCCTGCGGTCGCAGGCGTCGGGCGGCAAGAGCCAGCGCAAGGCGCCGGGCACCGTCTGAGCGACCGCGGCGGAGCCCGGTTTGCGGTCCGGCCCGCCGGGTTTCGCATAGCCTCCGCGCGATGGGAGTCATTTCGCACGACGTGCGCGATCCGAGCCACCCGGACCGCAACCTCGCGCTCGAGCTGGTCCGCGTGACCGAGGCGGCGGCGCTCGCTGCGGCACGCTGGGTCGGCCGCGGCGACAAGGAGGCTGCCGATCAGGCGGCGGTGGACGCGATGCGGCTGCTGCTCGAGACCGTGCCGATGGACGGCGTCGTCGTGATCGGCGAGGGCGAGAAGGACGAGGCGCCGATGCTCTACAACGGCGAGCGGATCGGCGACGGCAGCCCGCCCGATGTCGACATCGCCGTCGACCCCCTCGAGGGCACCCGGCTCTGTGCCCGCGGGATGCCGTCGGCACTGGCGGTGATCGCGCTCTCCGAGCGCGACACGATGTTCGACCCCGGCCCCTGCGTCTACATGGAGAAGCTCGCGGGCGGGCCGGAGATCGCCGACCTGCTGACGCTCGGCGAGCCGCTGGGCGAGGTGATCGAGAGGGTGGCGGAGCGCAAGGGCACCGGCACCGGCGAGGTCACGGTGATCATGCTCGACCGGCCGCGTCACGAGGACGCGATGGCGGCGGTGCGGGAGGCCGGCGCGCGGATTCGGCTGATCACCGACGGCGACGTCTCCGCCGCGCTGTTCGCGGTCAGTCGCCAGACCGGCGTCGATCTGCTGTGGGGGATCGGTGGCACCCCGGAGGGCGTCATCTCCGCCGCCGCGATCAAGTGCCTGGGCGGCCAGATGCTCGGCCGCCTCTGGCCCCGCGACGACACCGAGCGGCAGGCCGCCGTCGACGCGGGCTACGACCTCGACGAGGTGCTCGACGTCGATCGACTGGTCTCAGGGAACGACGTCTTCTTCGCGGCGACCGGGGTGACCGACGGCGAGCTGCTCCAGGGGGTCCGTTACCCGGCGAGCGGCCAGGCGTCGACCGAGTCGCTGGTCACGCGCTCGCGCTCGAACACGGTCCGCACCGTCCAGGCTCGCCACGACCAGGCGAAGCTGCGCGAGATCACCGGCGGCCGCTACGGCTGATCGCCCTCGGGGGCGCCGTTCCAGCCGGGCACGTCGAGGCTGCCGGTGTCGTGCAATTCGTGGCGCAGGGCGTTGATCACGGCGCCGGCCAGGATCGCGAGCGAGATCAGGTAGAACCAGATCAGCGCGATCAGGATGAACCCGAGCGCGCCGCCGATCCGGTCCAGGTCCGAGATCGAGGTGAGATAAACGGGGAATGAGGCGTTGCCGATCGCGGTCGTCACGGTGACGAACAGTGCTCCCGGCCAGACTCCGTGCCAGGGGACGTGCCCCTTCGGGACGACGTAGTAGATCAGGGACATCACGGCGAAGGTGATCGTCAGCGCCGCCGCCAAGACGGCCAGGCTGCGCAGCCCCTGGACCTCGTCGAGCCCGAACGGAAGATCCTCGGCACTCGAGGTCGCCAGCCGCTCGGCGAGGGGTACGACCGCGCTCGCGGCCAGGAACAGCGTGACCACGACCAGCATCACCAGCCCGAAGCGCTTCTGGGCGACCCAGCCACGGCACTCGACGTGGTAGATCCGGCAGAAGGCGGTGTCCATCGCCCCCCAGAAGGAGGCACCGATCCAGATCGCGCCGATCGCCGCGGCGACGCCGATCGTCGTCGAGCTGTCGCGGATGCGCTCGACCGCGCGCTCGACCTCGTCGCCCTCGACCGCGGGGAAGATGCCCTGCAGATCGCTGATCACGGTGTCCTCGAGGTCTCCGGTACCGATCACCTGCCCGAAGATGAAGAGGACGAGCAGCGCGAAGGGGAACAGCGCGAGCGCCAGGTTGTAGGCGACCATCGCGGCCATGCCGGTGATGTTCTCGACGTACGCGCGGTGCCAGAAGGCGGCGAGCCAGCCGCGCGCCTGCTCCCTCCGCGTCCCGTTGACGGGGGCGGAGCGCTCGGCGGTCGCGGGCGAGCTCGCCGTTTCCAAGGCTAGTCGTGCTCGACCGACTTGCGGGCCGCCTCAAGGGCGCGGCTCGCGAACCGAACGCCCAGCGTCGCCGCCTGCGCGGCAACCGCGACCCCGGCCCAGGCGAGGTCTTCGACGTTGGAGATCCGCGGCCCCGCCTCGCTCTCGGCGACGACGGGCGTCTCCCGCTCGGCCCCGGGGGGCGGCTGCGGCGGCGTCGGTGGCGGTGGCGGCCCGGTGCGCTCCGCCGCCCTGTCCTGCTGCTGCGACGCGTCGGCCCCGGTCTTCCGCCGCGGGCTGCGCGCGCCCGGCCGGGTGCCCGGGAGGTTGCCGAACACGCCGTCGGGGCGGTCGGCGGGCTGGGTGTCGGGCGCTTCTTCGGCCATCGCGTTGGTTCCCTTGGGCTCGCGCGAACGCGTGCGCCTTTCCGTTACCCGCAATCTAGCCAGAGTCCCGGGCGGCGTTTGGATCGCGGGCGGCCCGGGCACCGGAAAGGCTCGCACCTTTCCATGCAGATAGCGCCTTTTCCCCGCACACAGCGGGATTCCGTTGACTTCAGAATGTATAGCGGCTACGCTTGCGAACATACGTTTTTTGGACCCGCGAGCGCTGGAACGCACCCGGTAGGGGCAGAGCGGATCGACTCGATCGGTCCGCCTTTTCTTTCGTCGGCGGCACCGGTCCTATCATCGCCAGACACCGCGTCCGATAACAAGAGACGCCAGCCCAGAGACTCAGAACACGAACAAGGAAGGCGTAAGCGAGGATGCTAGTCGCGGAACTCCAGGAGCTCGAAGAGGTCAAGAACCTCGTCACGAAGGGCCAGGCCGAAGGCGTGATCGCCTACGGCGACGTGGCCACCGCGCTCCGCGAAGTCGACGTCGACGAGGGTGACATCGAGGAGCTCTACGGGTACCTCGAGGGTCAGGGCGTCGAGCTGGTCGACGACGTCGACCCTGCGCAGAAGCCGGACCCGTCCGCGCAGCCCGCCGACGGCAAGCGCAAGCGCCGCAAGTCGCCGGCTCTGGACCTGAAGCCGGACATGACGACGGACTCGCTCCAGCTGTTCCTCAAGGACATCGGCAAGGTCCGGCTGCTCACCGCCCAGGAGGAGGTCGACCTCGCGAAGCGGATCGAGCGCGGCGACCTCGACGCGAAGCAGAAGATGGTCGAGTCGAACCTCCGCCTCGTCGTCTCGATCGCCAAGAACTACCGCAACCAGGGACTGCCGTTCCTCGACCTGATCCAGGAAGGCACCCTGGGCCTGGTCCGCGCCGCCGAGAAGTTCGACTACCGGAAGGGCTTCAAGTTCTCGACCTACGCGACTTGGTGGATCCGCCAGGCGATCGCCCGCGCGCTCGCCGACAAGGCGCGGACGATCCGGATCCCCGTCCACGTCGTCGAGAAGCTGAACAAGATCGGTCGCGCCGAGCGCAAGCTCGTGACCGAGCTCGGCCGCGAGCCGACCCCGGACGAGATCGCGGAGGTCACCGGGATCGATCCCGAGGAGGTCGACCAGATCAAGCGCTCCGCCCAGGCCCCGGTCTCGCTCGAGAAGCCGGTCGGCGACGAGGAGGAGTCGGAGTTCGGTCAGTTCATCGCCGACGAGAAGGCCGAGTCGCCGTTCGACCGCGCCGCCGACCTGCTCACCAAGGAGGCGCTGCGCGAGGCGCTCGAGAATCTCTCCTACCGCGAGCGCCGGGTGCTCGAGCTGCGCTACGGGCTGGGCGGCGAGCATCCCCGGACGCTCGACGAGGTCGGACGCACGTTCAACGTCACGCGCGAGCGCATCCGCCAGATCGAGAATCAGAGCCTCAAGAAGCTGCAGTCCCTCGCAGAGGCACAGAAGCTCCGCGACGTCGCCTGAGCGGCCGGGCGGCGCTCACGCTTCGTCATCGCTCGCTTGCGTGCGGAGCACGCGGCGCTCGCTGCTTCTTCGCCTGAACGCCGCCCGGCTCGCTCAGCGCGCTCAAGCAATGGCGCGCATCGCCCGATAGCTCACCTGATGGCTTTCGACATCGATGCTGCGTTGCGCTACGTCGTCGAGCGCGAGGGGTCCGACCTCCACGCCAAGGTGCCGGCGCCGCCGATGGCGCGGGTCGACGGCGTGCTCAAGCCGATCGACGGCGCCGAGCCGCTGGCGCCCGAGGACACCGAGCGGGGCTTCGAGCACATCTGCGCCGATTCGGCCCTGCGCGAGGAGTTCGCGACGGTCGGCGAGGCCGACTTCTCCTATGAGGTCCCGGGCGTCTCGCGGTTTCGCGTGAACGCGTTCCGCCAGCGCGGGCACGTCTCGATCGTCTGCCGGGCGATCCCGTTCCAGGTCCGCACGATCGAGGATCTCGGCCTGCCGGAGGTGATTTGCAGGCTCGCCGACGAGCAGCGCGGGATCGTCCTGCTCACCGGGACCACCGGCTCGGGCAAGTCGACGACGCTCGCGGCGATGATCGATCAGATCAACTCGACCAAGCCGCATCACATCGTCACGCTCGAGGACCCGATCGAGTACCTCCATCGCGACAAGCAGTCGATCATCAACCAGCGCGAGGTCGGCCAGGACACCGAGAGCTTCGCGCGGGCGATGAAGCGCGTGCTCCGCCAGGACCCCGACGTGATCCTGATCGGCGAGATGCGCGACGAGGAGACGGTGCGAACCGCCCTGTCCGCGGCCGAGACGGGCCACCTCGTGCTCTCGACCCTGCACACCCTGGACGCGACCGAGACGATCAACCGGATCATCGACTTCTTCCCGCCACACCTGCAGCAGCAGGCGCGGGTGATGCTCGCTTCGACCCTGCGCGGGGTAGTCGGCCAGCGGCTGATGCCGCGCAAGGGCGGACACGGGCGCGTCGCGGTCTGCGAGGTCCTGGTCGTCACCGGGCGGGTCCAGGACCTGATCCTGAACCCGAATGAGACCGGGAAGATCACCGGCGTGATCGCGGAGGGCGAGTACTACGGCATGCAGACCTTCGACCAGGCTCTGCTCAAGCACGTGATGGCCGGGACGGTCGACGAGAAGGACGCGATGGAGGTTGCGTCCAGCCCACACGACTTCAAGCTGATGCTCGAGGCCCAGGGCCAGCGCGCATCCGGGATCGAGCAGGTGATCGCCGGCGCCGAGGCCGAGGACGCCGGCGGTCGGGACGTCGCCGAACTGGCTCACTGAGGCGCGCGAACCGGCGCCGGGTGAACGGCCGCCTTCAGGCCCGACTCCAAAGCTTCATTAGGTAAAGCTTTGTCTATACTCGGCTCAAGCATGGACCGCACCTGCCCCGTTTGCAGAACGGCCGAGATCATCTCCGGCAAGTGGACTCTCCTCGTGATCCGCGACCTGGCCGAGGAGAACAAGCGCTTCTGCGAGCTCGAGCGCTCGCTGGAGGGCATCAGCCCGCGGACCCTCTCCCTGCGACTCCGCTGCCTCGAGGAGAACGGCATCGTCGCGCGCCACACCTATCCCGAGGTGCCGCCGCGCGTCGAGTACGCGCTCACCGACAAGGGCGAGGCGCTCGTGCCGCTGATCGAGGACATGCGCGCCTACGGGCGCACCTGGCTCGACGAATCCGCGCCGGTCGCGGCCTGACCCAGACGGCCGCGCTGCAAGCGGCCTTGCACCGCAGGAACGCCGGGGGCAGGCAAGAAACGTGCCCCCAATGCGTGACCTGGTGCTCCGCGACGCGTTGAGGACGATGGCCGGCGACGCCGCCCTTCGGCTCCGCGATCTGCTCGCCGCTGGACAGGAGATCCCGTACGAGGTCCGGGAGTCCGGCAACGGCTCGCCCCTCGCCCAGTACGTCCCGCAGACCTCGCGCTTCATCCGCGACCATGCGTCCGAGCTGCTCGCGCTCGACTCGTTCGGGACCGCCTGCGCCGCCCTCGAGTCGGCGGCCCTCGCCGGCGTCTACCTCGAGGAGATGGGCGTCCCCGAGCCCGCCGAGGCCCGCCGCCGCGGGGAGCTGGCCGGGGTCGTCTTCCTCTGCCGGCTGTGGCAGGGGTCGACCGACTTCACGCTCGACGATCAGCCTCTCGAGGATGCGATGGAGGAGCTCCTGGTCCTCGGCGAGACCGCTGAGGGCGAGATCGAGATCGCGGTCCCGCTGCGCGGCTTCCAGATGGACGCGGAGCGGGTCGAGCTGGCGAGCGCGACCATCGTGCGCTCCGACACCGTCGACGTCCCCGCCGAGGCGCGCGGGACCGACGGCATGGGAGCCGCCGGCTGGGAGCCGACCTTCCTGGCCGTCGCCCGGGTGGACGCCACCCCGGCTCCGGACGCCGCAGGCGACCCGGACGAGGACGTCGACGACGCCGGCGATCTCGGGCTGCGCGCCGTCGCCGCCTTCCGCCGGGTCGTCACCACGCTGCAGCTGTTCAAGGCGGGCAGCGTTGCACTGGGCCCCTACGCCTGGATCCGCTCGGCCGGCGACCGCTGGCGGCGGATCGCGACCGGCGCCGGCAAGCCGCGCCCCGGCGGGTACCGCCTCGCCGACACCGAGCTCGCCGATCTCGCCGGGTTCTCGCGCGCGCTGGCTGCGCCGCACACTCCCTTCAGCCGGCTCGAGAGCGAGGGCAGCGGCTTTCCGGCCACGCTCCGCCGCGCCCTTTCGCGGTTCCAGGCCGGCCTCGAGCGGCCCGTGACGGTCGAGGCTTTGAACGACTACCTGCTGACCCTGCGGTTCCTGCTCGAGGGCGGCGGTCCCGCTGCGCTCGGGATGCCGATGCGGGTCGCGGCGCTGTGCGCCGAGCCCGACGACCGCACCGAGGTGAAGGCGACGGTCGACCACGCCCTCGCGATCGAGCGGGAGCTGTGGAGCGGCGAGCCCATCGCCGGCGCCGAGCGACGGCCGCCGGCCGAGGTCGCGGCCGAGGTCGAGGACCTGACGAGAGCGATCCTGGGCGATGCCGCGTGCGGCCACCTCGGCACCGAGCTCCGGACCACGGCCGACGAGATCCTGCTCGGCGAGGGGCTCCAGGTCGGGGAGGGCGCTCCGGAGACTCGCGGCGAGACCGCCGAGTGGAGCCCCGGGGAGCCGTTGGACGAGTTCGAGATGGACACCCTCTCCGAGGAGCTGGAGGCGGCGATCGCGCCGCCCGCGCCCCACCGCGAGCTCGCTCTGGAGGAGCCGCTCGACGAGGAGCCGTTCCAGGAGGAGCCGCTCGAGCAGCGGCCCCTCGAGGAGCCTGCAGCTCCCGAGCACGGCTTCATCCGCGCCCAGAACCTGATCCACGAGATGGAGCCGGTCGAGCCCGAGTTCGAATGGGAGGAGCCGGTGCCGAGCTCCGAGCGCGAGCCGCGCGACCAGCACGAAGCCGGCCCCCAGGAGCCGGAATCTGACGGCGCGGAGATCCGTGTGCTGCGCCCCCGCCCCGCCTCGGGTCCGGTGGACGAGCTGATCGCGGACTCGGACGAGCACCGCCGACAGGTCGCAAACCGGGTCTCTTTCCTCTTCCCGCAGCCGGAGACGACCGAATGGCAGGTGCGCGAGGTCGGCTACGACCGGACCCGCCGAGCCAAGGTCGACGACCCGACGACGAACGCTTCATGAGCTAGCCGCGAGCTTCCTTCCTCCGATCACCCAGGAAGAGCGGGCCAGGCCACCGAGCAAGACGCTCGGGGCCTTGGCCTGTCCGGTATCAGGGCCGGGCAGCGAGCTCGGCGTAGTCGACGCCGGTCAACTCGGCGGACACGTCCCAGAGCCGAGCTGCCGCGACCATGTCGGAGCCGGCCTTGCTCGAGCCCACCAGCTTCGGGTCTCCGCGGAGCTGGTCGAAGCTTCCCGGGCCGACGAGCGCGCCGCCGGGAACGTCCGGGGCGGTCGCAGCGTAGAGCTGCGGCAGCGCGCCCATCTCCGCGTCCTGGGCGACCACGCGGTTGCCGACCGCGAGCAGCCCCGTCCAGATGCGCGCGGCGAGGCCGCCGCCCGCGCTCGGCCCCGTCGACTGCAGGTGCGTCGCGGCGTAGCCCGGATGCGCGGCGACGCTGAGAGCGCCGGCGCCGGCGCTCGCGAAGCGGACCTGGAGCTCGCGCGCGAACAGCAGGTTCGCGAGCTTCGACTGCCCGTAGGCGAGCCAGCGCTTGTAGCCGCGCTCGCTCTGGAGGTCGGCGAAGTCGATCCGCCCGACCCTGTGCATGATGCTGGTCGTGGTCACGACCCGCGCGGCCGGCGCCGCCAGCAGCGCCCCGAGGACGAGCCCGGTCAGCGCGAAGTGCCCGAGATGGTTGGTGGCGAGCTGGAGCTCGAACCCGTCGGCCGTCTCGCCGCGCGGCGGCGCCATGACCCCTCCGTTGTTGAACAGGAGGTCGATCCGGGTCCGTTCGGCCCGCACCCGGGCTGCGAAGTCGCGCATCGACGCCAGGTCGGCGAGGTCGAGCCGCAGCACCGCCAAGTCGGCGTCCGGGACGGTGGCCGCCACCGCGGCCCGCGCCCGCGCGCCGCGCTCCGAGTCGCGGCACCCCATCACCACCGCGGCGCCGGCCCGAGCCAGCTCGCGGGCGGTCACGAGCCCCAGCCCGCTGTTGGCGCCGGTGACGACGGCTGTGCGACCGGCCTGGTCGGGGATGTCCCGCGCGGTCCAGTCGCTCACGTCAACCCGCCCCTCGGGCGGCGTCCAGCCGCAGGAGCCTCGCGGTGGCGACGATCGCCAGCGCCGTCATCAAGACCGCGCTCGCCACGCACCATTGGCAGATGGCGTCGATCACGAACAGCTCGAGGTAGGTGAGGTAGGCGCTGAACCCGGCCCCCCCGAGCGCCAGTGTGGACGCGGCCAGGATCGCCCGTTCGCCTCGCAGCAGCGATGCGACGGCGATCGCGCCGTATCCCGTCAGGCCGAGCACGGCGACGGGGATTCCGGCGAGCTTCGCGTACTCCGATGTCTGGACGCGCTCGCACGCGCCGCCACCTCCGACGCACACCGCCTCGGCGTCGGCGTAGTGGACGTAGGTCAGGTACGCGGCGACGACCAAACCGGCGACCGCGAGCACGATGGCGAGGATGCGTAGGCGAGCGTCCGTCATCCTCCGGCGCCGACCAGGGGGTCGATCGCATCGGCGAAACCCTCGGCGTCGAGCGACCCGACGTCGAGCGGAACCGGGGCCTCGCCACCCTCCGAGTGAAAGAACGACGGCGTGCCGCTGACACCAACCCGGTTGGCCTCGGTTGCCGCCTGCCGGAGGATGCGATCGACCTGGGGCGACTCGCGATCCGCCAGGGCCCGCTCCGCGTCGAGGCCGGGGACGTCGGCGGCGGCCTCCGCCAGGAAGTGCTCCGTCGCGTAGCCCGAGTTCTCGGCTCCCTGGCGCTGGTAGAGGAGCTCGATCGTCGGCCACGCCAGGTCCTGGAGCGAGGCGGCGCCCACGAGACGCGCGAGGCCCTCGGAGTCCGGGCCGAGGAACGCGAGCACCGCGAAGTCCAGCCGCAGGGATCCCGGGCGAACGTAATCCTCGACGATCGAGGGCACGGCATCGGCGGCGAAATCCGCGCAGAAGGGGCACTGCATGTCGCCGAACTCCGTCACCTCCAGCGACGCGTCGGGATCGCCGAGGACGGTTCCCATCTGGGGGATCCCGTCGAACAGGTCACCGATCTCGGCGGGCTCGCGCTCGGGCTCGTCGTCCGAGCCGCCGAGACTGACCGCGATCGCGATGCCGACGAGGACGACGGCGAGGCCGAGCGCGATCAGGAGCTGGCGCCCGCGGGCGCTCATGCAGATGAGGCGATCGCGGCCCGCTCGGCGGCGCCGGTCGCGAACAGGTAGCGGTTGACCTCCATCAGACCGCCCAGGTCGTGGACGTCGAAATCGAGGTAGGGGACCTGGATCACCGCCCGCGTGCGCATCTCGTTCGCCAGGTGCTCGACGTTGCGGCGATCGCGCTCGGCGAGAGCCCGGTAATCGTCGAAGTTCGCCGCGATCCGGCCCGCCAGCTCGGCGTCGCCCAGCAGGTGCTCGAGCTCGCTGCTCAGGCCGTCGGGATCCGCGCCTCCGTCGGCGTAGTGGACCTTGTTGACGATCACGCCGCCGAACGGGAGCCGTGCCTCGACCAGCTTGCGATGGAAGTAGACCGCTTCCTCGATCGGCTCGCCCTGCGGCCCGCAGACCACCAGGAACATGCTCTGCGGATCGGCGAGGAGCTCGTTCACGCGGCGCGCGCGCTCGCGGAAGCCGCCGACCATGCCACTCATCGCCTGGAAGAACTCGGCCAGGTCCTGGAGCAGGTCGACGCCGGTGATCCGCTTGAGGATCCCGAACACCGCGGAGGTGCCGCGCCCGGCGATCTTCGCGGCGAAGCCGGTGGGGGCCATGAACACCCGCAGCGCCCGGCCCTCGATGAACTGGGTCAGGCGCTTGGGGGCGTCGAGGAAGTCGAGGGCGTTGCGCGAGGGCGGCGTGTCCAGCACCAGCAGGTCGTAGCGGTCCTCGGCCCAGATCTCGAACAGCTTCTCCATCGCCATGTACTCCTGCGAGCCGGCGAGCGCGTTCGAGAGCTGCTGGTAGATCCGGTTGGAGAGGATTCGTTCGCGCGTCTCCTCGTCGGGAGCGTGCTTGCGGACGACCTCGTCGAACGTCGCTTTCGGGTCGAGCATCATCGCCCACAGCTCGCCGTCGCCCGCCTCGACGCCGGCGTCGCCGAACAGGGTGGGGTCAACCTGGCGCTCCTCGTTGCCGAGCTCCGGCAGGCCGAGGGAGTCTGCGAGGCGCTTGGCCGGGTCGATCGTGAGGACCGCGACCTTCTTGCCGCGAGCCGCCATCCCGGCCGCGATCGCGGCCGAGGTGGTCGTCTTGCCGACCCCGCCCGAGCCGGCGCAGATGCACACCCGCTTGCCCTCCAGCAGCTCGCCGACCGACGCCATCAGGCGGATCCCCCGTCCATCAGACCGTCGCCGCCAGCTCTCGGAGGCCCTCGATCCCGAGCTCCGGCTCGAACACGAACGGCATCGTCGTCACCGGCGCCTCGGTCAGCTCCTCGAGGCGGGCGAGCTGCTCGCGCTGGGCGACCGCGCGGCGCCGCTCCGAGAGCGCTGCCCGCATCGCCGCCCGAGGGCCGTCGTCCGAGCGCTCGAACGCGGCCTCGACCGTGCGCTCCTCGTCCTCGGAGAACCGCTCGGGATAGAGGCCGTTGCAGAAGATCCGGTCGACCGAGATTCCGACCTCGCCGGTGAGATCGCGCTCGAGCGTGGCGGTTTCGTTGACCGGCATCTCCTCGGGCAGCGCCACGATCGCGACGCCGGTCCGCCGCTGGTCGGTGAGGAAGCGGTCGAGGGTCTCCGCCTGCGAGGCGATCGGCCCGACCCGGGCGACGTTCGCGAACGTGCGCGGCGTCTGCAGGAAGCCGACGCCGTGTCCGGTGGCGGGGGCGTCCACGATCACCAGGTCGTAGTTGCGGGCTTTCTTGACCTTGCGGTCGTCCTGGGCGAGCTCCCAGATCTTCCCGATCGTTACCAGCTCGCGGAGCCCGGGGGTGGCGGCGGCTAGGTACGTGAAGATCTTCGAGCGGAACAGCATGTCGCGCATCGCGCGCACCTTGAGCTGCAACAGGACGTACTCGCGCATCGATTCGTCCGGATCGATCGAGATCGCCCAGAGGTTGTCGGCCATCTCCACCTCGGAGAACCCGACCTCTGCACGGTGGAAGACCCGCGAGAGGCGCTCCTGCGCCGAGACCTCGCAGACGATGGTGCGCTTCCCGCGCCTGGCGCCGGCCATGCCGAGGGCGAGCGCGACCGTGGACTTGCCGACTCCACCCTTGCCGGTGACGATCACGAGACGCTTGTCGAGGAGCTCTCGCACCCCGCGATCCTTTCACGGCAAGCCGCATTGCGCCCCGGCTTCCGGGGAGGAAACGTCCCGGTGCGTGCGAATAGTCGCGAGCGTATGGGTCTTTTCAGCCGTGGATCGAGAGATGACCGCCGGGAGGCAACCCGGGACGACAAGGGAGCGGAGCTGGCCGAGTTGGGCGAGGCCCTCCCCGAGCCCGCCCCGGACCCCGTCCGCGAGGAGGTGGCGCCGGTGAACGCCGAGAGCAATCCCGAGCAGAGCAGCCCGGAGCAGAGCAAGTCGCAGACGCCAGCGCCCGAGGAGACCCGGCCCGTGGCCGAGGAGCTCGAGGACGTCGAGGCGGCCGAGGAGCGCCCCCAGGTCCACGCTGCTGCGCCCGAGCCCGAGGATTCGGCCCCGGTCGATGCGCCCGCCATGGAGTCCGAGGAGGACGCGGAGGCGGCCCGGATCGGCTTCGAGCAGGCGCTCTCCCCGCGGCGCCCCGCAACGACCGGCGTCGCCGAGCCCGGTGTCGACCAGGACGACACCGCCCGCGCGCAGGTGATCTCGTTCGCGAACCAGAAGGGCGGGGTGGCGAAGACCACCACGACCCTCAACCTGGCCGTCGCGTTCGCCGAGTCCGGCCACCGCGTGCTCTGCGTCGACCTCGATCCCCAGGGGAACCTGACGATGAGCCAGGGCATCGACCCCGACAAGGTCGAGACCTCGATGTACGACGTGCTCGTCCACCACGTGCCGATCCGCGAGGTCATCCACGAGCGCGAGATCGACATCGCCGTCGCGTCGATCGACCTCGCCGGCGCCGAGATCGCGATGTCCACGCAGATCGGTCGCGAGCGGTCGCTGGAGAAGGCGCTCGCCGCGGTGACCGACGACTATGACTTCGTGTGCATCGACACACCGCCGAGCCTGGGCCTTCTGACCGTCAACGCGCTCACCGCGTCCGACAAGGTCATCGTCCCGGTCCAGTGCGAGTATCTGTCCATGCGTGGACTCATGCAGCTCCAGGGCACGCTCGAGATGATCCGCGAGAACCTCAACCCGCGACTGCAGATCGAGGGCATCCTGCCGACGATGCTGGACTCGCGCACGGTCCACGCCAAGGAGGCCGTTGAGATCCTCGAGGAGAACTTCGGCGAGCTGGTGTTCAAGTCCCGGATCAAGAAGGCGATCAAGTTCGCCGAGGCCCCGGTCCGCGGTTCGAGCGTGCTGAAGTACGATCCGAAGTCGAACGCCGCTGACTACTACCGGGATTTGGCGAAGGAGGTCCTCACCCATGGCGCGTCGTAAGCGGGCGAGCATGCGGGAAGGCCCGCTGGCCGACCTCTTCCGGTCCACCGCGCAGCCCGAGGACCCGCCGGAGGCGCCAGCGCCGCCGCCGCGCCGGGACCGACCCGAGCGCGAGGAAGACACGACCGTGATGCGCGAGGAGCCGGCCGAGCGCGAGCCGGAGCCCGACCCCGAGCCCGAGCGGGAGCCCGAGCGGGAGCCGATCTTCGACGTCGAGGAGGGAGACGAAACCCCGGAGTCCGTGCGCGCCTACCGGTCCGAGGACACCGAGTCCGATGCCCCCCAGCGCCCCGCGAAGGACCGGCTCTCGAAAATCTTCTCCGAGGAGCCCGAGCCGGCCGGCGCGCTGTACGGCCGCGACGACCCGGACTACTCGCGCTCGTCCGACCCGCCGCGGCCCCATTCGCCTGTGATCCGCGTGGTCGGCGTCGGCGGCGCCGGCGTCAACGCCGTGAACCGGATGGTCGAGGCCGGGATCCCGGGCGTCGAGTTCATGGCGATCAACACCGACCTTCAGTCCCTCCAGCAGTCGCTGGCGGACGTCACGGTCCACCTCGGCACCGGCGCCCAGCGCGGCCTCGGGGCCGGCTCGAACCCGGAGCTGGGCTATCGCTCGGCGTTCGAGGAGCAGGACAAGATCAAGCGCCTGCTCAAGGGGTCAGACATGGTCTTCGTCACCGCGGGCGCGGGCGGCGGCACCGGTACGGGCGCGGCCCCCGTGGTCGCGCGGTTGGCGCGGGACGTGGGCTCGCTGACGGTCGGGATCATCACCAAGCCGTTCAAGTTCGAGGGAACGAGGCGCGCGAAGCAGGCCGACGACGGCGTCGACGCGCTGGCCGCCGAGGTCGACACCCTGATCGTCGTCCCCAACGAGCGCCTGTTGTCGGTGCTGGCGACCAACACGACGATGATCGAGGCGTTCCAGGTCGCCGACGACGTGCTCCGCCAGGGCGTCCAGGGCATCTCCGAGCTGATCACGCTGCCCGGGCTCATCAATCTCGACTTCGCCGACGTCCGCACCACGATGCGCGATGCCGGCCAGGCGCTGCTCGGGATCGGGATGGGCGCGGGCGACAACCGCGCGACGTCGGCCGCCGAGCGCGCAGTCTCGTCACCGCTGCTCGAGACGTCCGTCAACGGGGCCAAGTCGATCCTGCTCTCGATCACCGCCGGCGACGACCTGACCCTGATGGAGGTCTCCGACGCCGCGAAGATCGTCCAGGAGGCAGCCCACCCGGACGCCAACATCATCTTCGGGGCGAACCTCGACGAGTCGCTCACCGACCAGGTCTGGGTCACGGTGATCGCCACCCGCTTCGACGGTCGGGGCCGTCGAGCCGACGGCTCGACCGGCGAGAAGCGTGCAGCGGGCACGACTCAGGTCGCGACCCGCCGGCCGTCGGACCGCCGGGCCGGCACCGCCAGGGAGTTCGAGTCCCGGCCCAAGGACCTGGAGCTGGACGTACCGGAGTTCGTCCCGGGCTCCTGAATATCGCTGCCGCTCTACGCTGACCACGTCGCGGGGGCGACCCCCTCCGGGCTAACCGCGCCGGTGAACCTCTGGGGGCTCGACTTCTCCCACGCGTTCGGGGGGCTTCGTGCTCTACGTCGAGGTGATCTCGGCCTCCCAGGCCCGGCGGTGCGACCTGACCCGCGCCTAAGCTCACACCATGCAGACTCTGGGAGTCGTGGCCGCAGGGCATCCGCTCACGGCGGAGGCCGGCGCCCGGGTGCTCCGCGAGGGCGGCAACGCGGTCGACGCGGCGATCGCCGCGGTCCTCACCTCCTGTGTCACCGAGAGCCCCCTGACCGGGCTCGGGGCGGGCGGGTACATGCTGGTCCACGACGGCGCGTCGGAGCCGGTGGTGCTCGACTTCTTCGTCGCGGTCCCAGGGCTAGACGGCGCCGAGCGCCGCTCCGAGCTGGTGCCGATCCCGGTCCACTTCACCGAGGAGTCGGCGCAGATCTTCAACATCGGCCCGGCGTCGTGCGGCGTTCCGGGTACTCCCGCGGGCCTGGTCGCGGCCGCCGAGCGATTCGGCAGCGCGCCGCTGGCAGACCTCGCCGGCCCGGCGGCGGCGCTCGCCCGCGATGGTCTCACGATCAACGCCGAGCAGGCGTACTTCCTTTCGATCCTCGACCCGATCCTGACGCACTACCGGGAGGCCCGGGCGGTCTACGCGCCCGCGGGGAGGATCATCGCCGCCGGCGAGTCGTTCGTATTCGCCGAGCTCGGCGATGCGATCGAGCGGCTCGGGTCCGACGGCGCCGAGCCGTTCTATCGGGGCGAGGTCGCCGCGGCGATCGCGGCGTGGGTCAGGGAGCGCGGGGGCACGCTCGGCACGGACGACCTCGCCACCTACGAGCCGATCGCTCGCGCGCCGGTCGAGGCGGCGTTTTGCGGCCGCAGGGTGCTGACCAACCCGCCTCCCTCGTCCGGCGGCATCCTCATCGCCTACGCCCTGGCGCTGCTCGAGCGACTCGGCGCGTCGGGCACCGAGGAGGTCGTCGTCGCCATGGAGGCGGCGCAGGCTGCCCGCAGCGAGGACTTCCTGGCAGGGTTGCTCGAGGAGGGGTTCGGCCGGCGCTTCCTCGATCCGGAGCGCATCGGCCGTGCCGCGGACGAGGTCGCAGCGGCCGCGGCAGGCGGCCGGCGCCTGGCGCGCGCTCCGGACGACCTTCTCGGGTCCACGACGCACATCACCGCCGTCGATGCCGCCGGCGGGTGCGCGAGCGTCACTTGCTCGAACGGGACCGGGTCGGGCTTGATCGTGCCCGGGACCGGCGTGCACGTGAACAACATGCTGGGCGAGCAGGACCTCAACCCCCACGGCTTCCACCGCCACCGGCCGGGCGTGCGCCTGCCCTCGATGATGTCGCCGTCGGTGGTGCTGCGCGGCGGCCAGCTCGAGGCCGGCCTGGGGAGCGGCGGATCGAACCGGATCCGCTCGGCGGTGCTGCAGACCATCGTCCACCTGCTGGCGGATGGCGAGACGGTCGCCGACGCGGTGATCGCTCCCCGCGTGCATTTCGAGCAGGGGACCGTCCAGGCGGAGCCGGGGATCGACCCAGCCGTCCTGCGCCGGCTCGAGCGGCGCGGCTACGAGGTCGCGCGCTGGGAGGTCCTGAACTTGTTCTTCGGCGGGGTCCACGCCGTGGCCCGCGACCCCGAGAGCGCTGAGCTCAGCGCCTATGGCGACCCGCGGCGCGGCGGGGCTGTGGCGTTCGCCTGACCCGGCCGGTCACTCGAAGACGACCTTGCCGTTCATCTTCGCCCGCTCGGCGATCTCGCGCGAGCGGGCGAGGGTGTCGATCAGGGCGTCGAGGGCCGCGCCCAGGGTCCGCATCCGCTCGTCCTCGGAGCGCAGCTCCAGAAGCCGCTGCTTCGTCTCGACCGGAAGCTCGACCCGCGCCGCGATCCCGTACGCGTCCGCGCCGGCGAGCTCCTCGGTCTCGAGCTCGTTGCCCGAGACGCGCTGAACCAGGTCCGCGAAGGCCTGACGGGCCGCGTCGGCGGCCGCCTCGTCGTCGGTGTCCTCCTCGGCCACGCCCACCGTCTCGACCTCGCCGCTCGGATACTCGTCGCCGTCGAAGCGCTCCAGGACCCGGAACGGCTCGCCGCCGGTGACGACGATGTCCATCCGGCCGTCCTCGAAGCGCTCGAGGATCTCGGTGACGCGCGCGGTGCAGCCGATGCGTTGGGCGCTGCCGTCGTCGTCGCGGAAGACCACGCCGAACGGCTCCTCGCGCTCGAGGCAGTCCCCGATCATCCGCTTGTAGCGCTCCTCGAAGATGTGCAGCGGCATGAGCTCGCCCGGGAGGAGGACTACGGGGAGTTCGAAGATCGGCAGCTCGCCTGCCACAACTCGATTGTAGGTGCCTGGGACAATGCGCTGCCGATGACGGTCGACTTCGAAGCGGAGGGCCTGCTGGAGGGGACCGAGGGCGACGCCAGGCGGGCGCGGATCGAGCTCCTCGACCAGCTGATCGAAGACGGGGTGCCGCTCGAGGAGCTGCGCCGCGCCGTGGCCGAGGATCGGCTGGTGCTGCTGCCGGTGGAGCGGGTGCTTCAGGGCTCGGGCCCGCGCTACACGCGGGAGGAGGTCGCCGAGCTCGCGGGCGTCGACGTCGACCTCCTCCAGCGCCAGTGGCGCGCGCTCGGGATGCCCGACCCCGAGGAGGGCGAGAAGGCGTTCGGGGCCAGCGACGTGGAGTCGGCCAAGCGGGTGCGGGTGCTGCGCGACGAGCTCGGGATCCCCGACGACGAGATGCTCCAGGTCTCGCGCGTGATCGGGATGAACATGTCGCAGCTCGCCGCTGCAAGCCGGGGGCTCGGGCAGCGCGTGTTCAGCAAGCCCGGCGACACCGAGGTCGAGGTGGCCCGCCGCTTCGCAACGATCGTCGCGGGCATGGGGCCGCTCCTCACCCCGACCCTCGAGTACGTGCTCCAGCTGCATCTGCGCGAGCAGATCCGCCACGACGTCTTCGGCGACCGCGAAATCTCGGCCGGGGTGGAATCAGGGCGGGAGATCGCGGTGGCGTTCGCGGACCTAGTCGGCTTCACCAAGCTCGGGGAGAGGCTCGACCCCGCCGAGATCGGCGACCTCACGGATCGCCTCGGGGAGCTCGCCGGAGACGTAGCCAGGGGGCCCGTGCGGCTCGTGAAGCTGATCGGCGACGCCGCGATGCTGAGCTCGAACCATCCGCGCGAGCTGCTCGACGCCGCGCTCGAGCTGGTCGCGTCGTCCGAGCGCGAGGGCGAGGGCTTCCCGTTGCTGCGGGCGGGCGTCGCCTTCGGCCGCGCCGTGGCGCGCGCCGGCGACTACTACGGTCGCCCCGTGAACCTCGCGAGCCGCCTCACCGCGGTCGCCAGGCCTGGCAGCGTGCTCTGCGACGATGCGCTGCGGGCGGCGGCGGGAGCTGACGCCTATCGGTGGTCGTTCGCCGGCGCCCGGCGCCTCAAGGGGATCTCCGGCGAGGTCAAGGCCTACCGCGCGCGCCCGGCCGGCGAAACGAGCTGAACCGGCCGCGGACGACCGTTAGACCCCGGTAAGGGGCGCCCGCTTACCTCCCTGCCATGGCATTGCTGATGATCTTCGCCCTGGTCGCCGGCGCCGGCACCGCGCTGTCGCCGTGCGTGCTGCCGGTGCTGCCGGCCGTCTTGGGTGCCGGCGTCACCGGGGGCCGCCGCCGCCCGCTGGGGGTCGTGACCGGGATCGTGGCGTCGTTCACGTTCGCCACCGTCGCGCTGGTCTACGTGATCGACGCCCTCGGGCTCCCGGACGATCTCGTCCGCTGGGTGGCGATCGGGACGCTTGGCGTGTTCGGCGTAGTGCTGCTGGTGCCGCCGCTCGCCGACCGGGTGGAGGCGTTCATCGGCCGGCTCGTGCCGGGCCCGCGCGGCGGGGCCGGAGACGGGTTCGGATCGGGCCTCGCGCTGGGCCTGAGCCTGGGTCTCGTCTATGCGCCATGCGCCGGCCCCATTCTCGCCGGCGTCATCACGGTGTCGGCCGCGCAGGACTTCACGGCCGGCAAGCTCGCCGTCGCGCTCTCCTACGCGATCGGGTCCGGCGCGGTGCTCTACGCCCTGATCCTCGGCGGGCGGCGGCTGGTGGACCGGTGGCGGCCGTGGCGCGGCCAGGTGCAGATGGCGATGGGCGCGTTGCTGGTGGCCACCGCGGTCGCGATGTCGGCGGACCTGGACATCCGGTTCCAGACCGCGATCGCCGACGAGCTGCCCTCGTTCCTCGTCAACCCCACCGGGGCGATCGAGGAGTCGAAGGCCGTGGCGGACGACCTCGCCGCGGTCCGGGGTGGCCATGGCGCGGCCGAGGGTGGGGTGGAGGAGGCGGCCGCCGGCGACGAGCTGCCGCGACTCGGCGCCGCCCCCGACTTCGTCGCCACTCAGGAGTGGTTCAACACCCCGGGCGGCGCACCGCTCTCGATCCACGAGCTCACCGGTGAGGGACGGGTCGTGCTGATCGACTTCTGGACGTACACGTGCATCAACTGTATCCGGACGCTGCCGTACCTGAAGGCGTGGGACGAGCAGTACCGCGCCGACGGCCTGACGATCGTCGGCGTCCACTCGCCCGAGTTCGCGTTCGAGAAGGACGCCGCCAACGTCGCCGATGCTGTCGCCGACAACGGCATCCGCTACCCGGTCGTCCAGGACAACGAGCTCGGGACCTGGAGCGCGTTCGCCAACCAGTACTGGCCCGCGAAGTACCTGATCGGCGCCGACGGCCAGGTGCGCTTCGTCCACTTCGGCGAGGGCGCCTACGGCGAGACCGAGGAGGCAATCCGCTCGCTGCTCGCGGAGGCCGGCGACGCGGAGCTGGGGCGGGAGGCTCGCGCCAGCACCGAGCGGATCGACCCGGAGCTCGGGACCCCTGAGACGTATCTCGGCTTCGAACGGGCGCAGGGCTGGGTCGTCCCACCGCGGCCGGGGACCAGCGACTACGCCTCGGTTCCGGCGGGCCAGCTCGACCTGAACGAGTTCGCCTACGCCGGACGCTGGCGGGTGGACGCCGAGTCCGGGACGGCGGTCTCCGGCGCGGCGATCCAGCTCTCGTTCCAGGCCCGCCGCGTGTTCCTGGTCCTCGGGGCGAAGGGGGGCGGCACTTCAAGCCTGCGGGTGGAGCTCGACGACGAGCCGATCGCGGACGGGGACGCGGGCGCGGACGTCACCGGCGGCGTCGCCCGGGTCGGCGCCCAGCGCCTCTATCGCCTGGTCGACCTGCCGGCGGCGGGGCGTCACGCCCTGACGCTGCGCTTCGCCCCCGGCGTCAGCGGCTACGCGTTCACGTTCGGGTAGCCGACGGCGCCGGCGCGCGGACGTTCGTGCGCCTCGGGGCGGGCGCCGGCGTCCCAACTCGAAACCCGAGAAACGGAACATGGTGGGCCGTTTCTCGGGTTTCGCGGCTCCAGTCGCTGAGGAAGATGACCGGCCGCGCGCGAGCTACGCGGGCTTGCGCGCGCTCAGGATCAGGTTGTAGAAGAGCGCCGCCGGGAGCCGGGGCTCGAGAAGGGCGACGTCCGCGCGCTGCAGGGCGAGGTAGCTGCGGAAGGCGAAGATGCGCCAGCCGTCGGGCACCTCGTCGGAGACGGCGCTGGACTCGAGCGAGCGCAGCCACCATCCGTAGACGTTCGCGAGCAGCTCCTCGCCGCGGACGCGGACCGACTCGTAGCCGGCGTTGCGGAGCGCGCGATCGAGGTCGCCCGGGGCGAACGCGTGCACGTCCACCTCGCGCTCCAGTTCGTGGTCGTCCTCTTCCGCCTCGCGGCCGCTGCGGGCCGCGGCGCCGAGCAGGCGCCGCCAGGCGGGGGCGGTGATCGCCCCCAGGAGCTTCGGAACCGCCGCCAGGCGGTCGCCGTATCGCGACGGCTCGCCGCAGAACACGACCGCGCCCCCAGGACGCAGGACGCGCCGGAACTCGGCGAAGGCGCGGTCCAGGTCGGGAACGTGGTGGAGGACGGCGTGGCCGAGGACGAGGTCGAAGCTCTCGTCGTCGAACGGCAGTCGCTCGGCGTCGGTGCGAACGATCGCAACGCGCTCGGCGAGGCCGAGCCGCGCGGCGGTGCCGGCCAGCGCCTCCAGCATCCCGGTCGAGATGTCGGTCGCGGTCAGCCGCTCGAACGCGCCCTGCTGCATCAGGTTGAGCGAGAAGTATCCGGTCCCGGCGCCGATCTCCAGCGCGCTCGCGAACGGGACGGCGGGCCACTGGCCGAGCGCCTTGACCAGCTTCTGGCGAGTCTGGTCCCGGCCGATGTCCGTGAAGTCGATGCCCCACTTGGCATCGTAGGAGGCGGCTGCCGCGTCGTGATAGCGCTGGTTCACGTCCCGGATGTGCTCCGGGGTGGCGGTCGGGGCGGCTGGCATCCGGCGCGGAATGTTAGGAGACTGCGGCGCCCGTGGCGCATGTTCAAGCCAACCAGCCGCCCGGCGTGCCAGCGCTGGAGCTCACCGGCGAGCGCACGCTTCCCGACGTGCCGGAGGAGAACTACTGGTACCGGCGTCACCTCGCGGTGTACGAGTGGATCGCCGACCGGGTGCGGGGCCTGCGAGTGGCCGATCTCGCCTGCGGCGAGGGCTACGGCTCCGCGGTGCTGGCGGGAGCAGCGGCCGACGTGGTCGGGGTCGACGCCAACCCGGAGGCCCACGAGCACGCGCGGCTCCGGTACCGGCGCCCGAACCTGAGCTTCGAGCGCGGGTTGGTCGAGGGGTACCGCGAGCCGCGCGACGTGATCGTCTTCCTCCAGACGATCGAGCACGTCCCCGAGCCCGAGGCCCTGCTGCGCGGCTTTGCGGACACCGCGCCGCTGGCCTACGTCTCCACGCCCAACCGGCTCACGCTCGCGCCCGAGGGCGCGGAGAAGTCCGACAACCCCTGGCATCTGCGCGAGTACACGGCCGAGGAGTACCGGCGACTGCTGGAGCGGTGCTTCTCGGAGGTCCGGCTCATGGGCGTGTTCCACGCGCGGAAGCTGCGGGCCCACGAGCTCGCATTGGGGCTGGGCTGGGACCGCGTCCACAAGGCGTTGCGCCTGACCAAGCCGTTCTACGACCGGTTCACGCCGGCGATCGCGGCGTCCGACTTCACCCTTCGCGACGAAGCGGAGTGCGACCTCGACGCCGCGCTTGACTTCGTCGCCGTCTGCCGTGCCTGAACGGCCGGCGGGGCGGCTGGCACTCGTCCTTCACAGCCACATGCCCTACGTGGAGGGCTTCGGGACTTATCCGTTCGGCGAGGAGTGGCTCTTCGACGCCGTCCTGCGCTCCTACCTCGCCGTCCTCGAGGTCGCCGAGCGCCTGACGATGACCGTGACTCCGGTCCTCGCTGACCAGCTCGAGGCGCCGGGCGTGGGCGGGCGCCTGGCGGCGTTCGGGCGCGAGTATCGCCTCGGCTCGTCCCTGGCCGACGCGGACGAGCAGGGTGGGGCGTTCGCCGCTCCGTGCCGCGCGGAGGCCGATCGTTACCGGCGGGCGCTCGACCGCCTGGCAGCTCTCGGCGGCCGTCCACTGGAGGCGTTCCGCGAGGCCGGGGCGGAGGGTCGAGTCGAGCTGGTGGGATCGAGTGCCACCCACGCCGTGCTGCCGCTGATCGCGACCGAGGCCGGGCGACGCCTGCAGATCGACGCCGGCCTGCGCTCGCACCGGCGCCGCTTCGGGGAACCGGCCGGGATCTGGCTGCCGGAGTGCGCGTACGAGCCCGGCCTCGAGCGGCTGCTGGCCGAACACGGGCTGCGATTCTTCTGTACGGACCAGAGCGCCCACGAGGGGCCCGCGGCGGCACTGCGCCCGATCGCGACGGACGTCGGACCGGTGGCCCTCCCGATCGACTGGGAGGCCGTGTCATGGGTGTGGTCGTTCGAGGGGTATCCATCCGACCCCGTCCACACCGACTTCCACCGCGAGTCGCTTCGCGGCTCGCGGGTCTGGTCGATCGGCGGCGGGGTCCGCGATCCCGAGGCCGGCGTAGCGCGAGCCCGCGAGCAGGGGGCCGAGTTCCTCGCCGCCGTGGCCGACCGTCTCCGCGCTCACCGCGAGCGAACGGGGGCCGGCGGGCTGCTGGTGTTCGCGATCGACACCGAGCTCCTCGGTCATTGGTGGTGGGAGGGGCCGGAGTGGCTCGGCGCCGTGGTCGACGGAGCCGAGGCGGCGGGCATCGAGCTGGTGACCCTGACCGAAGCCGTGGCCGGCGCCGATGCCGAGGCGCGCCCCCTGCGGCGCTCGAGCTGGGGGGATCGCAAGGACCTCTCGACCTGGGACTCGCCCGACGTCGCCGACCTCGCCTGGGGCGCCCGCCGCCTGGAGCTCCGACTGCTGGCCGCGCTCTCGGGGCGCAAGCTGCCGGGCCCCGCCGCCGAGCGCGCGGCGCGGGAGCTCCTCGCGCTCCAGGCCAGCGATTGGGCGTTCCTCGACAAGCGCCGCCAGGCGGGGGACTACCCCTTCCAGCGGGTCACCACCCACGCCGGAGCGCTGTTGGAGGCCATACACTCCGCCGATCCACAGGAGCCGCGCCTTCGGAACCTGGCGCCCGACCTGAGTCTCGCTCCGCTGCTCGCACCTTGAACCTCGACCGCCGGATCCTGATCCTGTCCTGGGAGTACCCGCCGCTCATCGAGGGCGGGCTCGCACGCCACGTCCGCAAGCTCTCGGAGGGGCTGGTCGACCGCGGCACCGAGGTTCACGTCCTGACCCGGGGTGGGGAGGAGTCTCCGGCCGAGGAGGTGGCCGGCGGGGTGCGCGTCCACCGCGTGATCGAGCCTAAGCGCCCGACCGACCTCGGGGAGTTCGTCGCCTGGGTCGAGCGGATGAACGCCGACATGCTCGCGGCCGGGGTCGAGCTGGGCGACCGGTTCGACTTCGAGCTCGTCCACGGGCACGACTGGCTGGTGGCGATGGCGTGCGACCACCTCGCGAACCGGTTCGGCTGTCCCCTGGTGACGACGATCCACGCCACCGAGTACGGCCGCCACCAGGGCTGGGTCGACAAGCACCCGCAGTCCCACATCCACGGCGTCGAGCGCTGGATCACGAACCGCGCCGACCGCGTGATTGCGTGCTCGTTCTACATGCGCGAGCAGATCGCGGACATCTTCGGCGTCGAGGAGGACAGCGTCACCGTGATCCCGAACGGGATCGACCCGGACGATCTGCGCCCCCACTCAGGTCCCGAGTTGCAGCGCCTGCGCTCAGAGTTCGCGGAGCCCGAGCAGAAGCTGGTGCTGCTGATCGGGCGGCTCGTCTACGAAAAGGGGTTCCAGTTGGCCCTCGAGGCGATGCCGAAGGTGCTCGCCGAGGTACCGGACACGCGGTTCCTGGTCGCCGGCTCGGGCACCCACGAGGCCGAGCTCGAGCGGCAGGCTGCTGAGCTCGGGCTGCTCGAGCACGGCGCGTTCCTCGGCTGGATCGGCGACGACGTGCTGCATTCGCTCTACCGCATCGCCGACATCTGCGTGGTGCCATCGATCTACGAGCCGTTCGGTCTCGTCGCCCTGGAGTCGATGGCCTCCGGCTGCCCGTGCATCGTCGCCGACACCGGTGGGCTCCGCGAGGTGGTGCCCGAGAACGGAGCCGGACTGCGCTTCCGGCCGCGCGACCCCGACGCCCTGGCCCACGTTGCGGTCAGGGTGCTGCGCGACGAGCAGCTCGGCGCGCGGCTCGTCGCCCAGGGCCTCGAGCACATTCGCGGGTTCGACTGGGCCGACGTCGCCGCCTCCACCTCCGACCTCTACGGCGAGCTCGCCCCGGTCGGCCGCGCCTCCGGCCGCCACCGGATCTAGCCGGTCAATTCCGCGACGGCCTCGCCGAAGACCTCGGTGTGCCGGTCGACGTCGGACTCGCTCGTGGCAGGCGACATCAGCGCCATGTTGTGGAACGGGGTCAAGAGCACGCCGCGGTTGAGGGCGTGGAGGTGGAGGTAGCGCTCGAGCTCGGGGTCCGAGGCGGCGTGCGCCTCCGAGCCGTTGCGGGCGGGCTCGGCCTGGAACCGGTACTCGGCGCGGCAGCCGAGCTGCGTCACGTTCCAGGGCAGGCCGTGGGCCCGCACCACCGCCTCGACGCCGTCCGCGAACCGCGTCGCGAGCGGGATCGTGCGCTCGAAAGCCGCGGCGGTCAGCACGTGCTCCAGCGTCGCCCGCACCGCCGCCAGCGAGAGCTGGTTGCCGGCCAGGGTGCCGCCGACCCCGCCGGTGTCCTCGTAGTCGGCCTCGGCGCTCGCCAGCAGCCGGTCGGCCAACTCCGCCCGCAGGCCCAGGGCCCCGCACGGGACGCCGCTGCCGATCGCCTTGCCGATCGTGACCAGGTCGGGCTCCAGCCCCCAGGCGCGGGTGCAGCCGCCGGGACCGGCCGAGAAGGTATGGGTCTCGTCGATGATCAGAAGGGTCCTCGTGTCGCGGGTCAGCGCCCGCAGGGCGCCGTGGTAGCCGTCGTCGGGAAGGACGATCCCCATGTTCGTCATCGCCGGCTCGGCCAGCACGCAGGCAACCCGCTCGTCGGCGAGCGCCCGCTCGAGCGCGTCGAGGTCGTTGAACTCGACGGCGCGGGTGGTCGTAGCCGGGTCGACGGCTGGGCCGACGTTGCCCTCGCGCGAGCGGGTGCCGTCCGGGGTCGCTACCGCAAACGCCTCGTCAACCGAGCCGTGGTAGCAGTAGCTGAAGACCACCACCAGCGGGCGCCCGGTCAGCTCGCGCGCCAACCGCAGGGCGGTGCGGTTGGCATCGGTCGCGGTCAGCGTGAAGGTCCAGCGCTCGACCCCGAACCGCCGCCCGAGCTCCTCGCCCGCCCACGCCGCGTCCTCGGTGGGCAGCATCGTCGTGATCCCGCGGCCGAGCGCCGCGTCGATCGCCTCTCGGACCGGGGCTGGGGCATGGCCTGGCATCGCGCCGGTGTCGCCGAGGCACAGGTCGACGTACGCGTGGCCGTCGACGTCGGTGATCCGGGCGCCGGCGGCCTGCGCCCCGGAGATCGGGAAGCCGCCGGCCCAGAGCCGCATCCACGGCATCGGGACCCCGCCGAAGAGCGAGGCCTGCGCCCGCTCGTGCAGCTCGCGCGAGCGCGGGTGGGTCGCGACGAACCGCTCGAGCTCGCGGTCGAGCAGGCGGCCGAGGCGGTCGCGATCGACGCCGCTCATTCCGGCGGCCTCAACGTTCGCTCGCCCTGCGGGTCCGGCTCGACGGGCTCCGGCCAGCGCAGCTCGCTCGGCGCCTCGCGCATGCGGATCAGCCGCGCGGGCACGCCGCCCACGACCGCGTTGGCCGGCACGTCGCGCGCGACGACGGCGTTGGTGCCGACGACCGAATTGTCCCCGACCGTGACGCCGCGCAGGAAGCAGGCTCCGTAGCCGACCCAGACGTTGGTGCCGACGACCACGTCGCGCTTGTAGATGCCCTGGTGGCGGATCGGGCGCTCGACCTCGACGATCCCGTGGTCGAAGTCGATGAACATCGCTCGGTCCGCGACCACGCACTGCTCGCCGATCCGCACGCGCTGGTACGCGGAGATCGTGCACTCCTGACCGAGGACGGTCTTCGCGCCGATCTCGACCACACCCTCGTGGCAGCGGATCTTGGTGCCGTCACCGATCCAGGTGAACCGCCCGAACCGGATCGTGCCGCGGCGGCCGATCTGCAGCTGGAGGTCGCGGCCGAAGAACACGGGCCCCTCGGTCTCCCAGCGCCAACCGGCGGGGGTGAGGAAGCGCCGCCAGAGGTAGCGCCACAGAAGGCGCGCGTATCGGAGGTTGAGCATCCCGTTGCGCCGTGCGAAGGCGAGGCTGCGAAGCACGGGCGGGAGCGTAGTGCGCGCTACGCTGCGCCGCCGATGCCCGACGCCGCCTCGAAGCCCGCCGGCACGCTCGGCGAACGCCTCCTCGCCGGCGACCGCCGCGCGCTCGCGCGAGCGATCAGCCTGGTCGAGAACCGCGACCCTCAGGGCGATCGCCTCGTCGCGGAGCTGTTCCCGAGCACCGGCGGGGCCAGGGTGATCGGCATCACCGGTCCGCCCGGGGTCGGCAAGAGCACCCTGATCAGCGCGATCTGCGTCGAGCTGCGCAAGGCGGACCGGGAGGTCGGGGTGCTGTCGGTGGATCCCTCGAGCCCGTTCACCCGCGGCGCGGTGCTCGGTGACCGGATCCGTCTCTCCGACCATTTCCTCGACCCCGGCGTCTTCATCCGCTCGATGGCGTCGCGCGGCGCGCTCGGCGGCCTCGCGGAGGCGGCGCTTCAGGCGGCGCTCTTGATGGACGCGGCGGGCAAGGACGACGTCCTCCTCGAGACCGTCGGCGTCGGCCAGGGCGAGATCGACGTCGTCGATCACGCCGACACCATCGTCCTGGCCCTGATGCCGGGGTCGGGCGACTCGATCCAGGCATTGAAGGCGGGGGTGATGGAGATCCCGGACGTGATCGTCGTCAACAAGGCCGACCACCCGCTCGCGGACACGATGGTGCGCGAGGTCCGAGCCGTGCTCGCCCTCGGCCCCCAGCGTTCCTGGCGGGTCCCCGTGGTCCGCACCGAAGCGTCCACGGGAACCGGCGTCCCGGACCTGGTCGAGACGATCGGCAAGCACCGCGCGCACATCGAGGAGGAGGGGACCCTGAACGAGCGCCGCGCCCGGAACCTGCGCGCGGAGGTGATCGGGATCGCCGCGGCGCGGATGCGGCGCGAGCTCGAGCAGCGCGCCGAGAGCGATCCCGAGTGGGCGACGTTGCTCGAGAGGGTCGTCCGCCGGGAAACGGATCCGGCGACCGCCGCCCGCAAACTGCTGGAAAGGTCGCTCGATGGCTGAGGACGCCCGGCTGAGCGGGGCCTCGTAGCGCCTAGAGCCCCAGCCGGCCGGCGATCACCATCTGCTGGACCTCGTCGGTGCCCTCACCGATCGTGAGGATCTTGGCGTCCCGGTAGAACCGGCAGACGGGGTACTCCTCGATATAGCCGTAGCCCCCGTGGATCTGCACCGCCTCCTCGCAGGCGCGCACGGCGAGCCGGCCGGTTATCAGCTTCGCCTGTGCCGCCGTGAGGGTGAACGATTCGCCCGCGTCCTTCTGCAGCGCTGCCCGATAGACGAGCAGGCGCGCGGCCTCGAGCTGCGCGGAGAGGTCCGCGACCTTGGCCTGGATCGCCTGGAACTTGCCGATCGGCTGGCCGAACGCCTGGCGCTCCTTGGCGTAGGCGATCGCCTCGTCGAGGGCGCCCTGTGCGAGTCCCACGCCCATCGCGGCGACTCCGATCCGGCCGCCGTCGAGGATGTGGAGAAACTGCTTGAAGCCCTCGCCGCGGCGGCCGAGCAGGTTCGACTTGGGGACCCGGCACGCCTCGAACGAAAGGGGCCGGGTGTCGGACGCATTCCAGCCCATCTTGCGGTACGGCTCGCCGGGCTCGTAGCCAGGGGTGCCGTTGGGGACGATCAGGTTCGAGATCTCACGGCGCCCACCGTCCCCGCCGGTGACCGCGGTGATCGTCACGCAGCCGGAGATGTCGGTCCCGGCGTTGGTGATGAACTGCTTGGCGCCGTCGATCACCCATTCGCCGTCTGAGAGCGTGGCGCGCGTTCGGGTCGCGCCGGCGTCGGACCCCGCCTCCGGCTCGGTGAGCCCGAACGCGGCGAGCCGGCGGCCCGCGCACAAGTCGGGCAGCCAGTCCCGCTTCTGCTCGTCCGTACCCCACAGGTGGATCGGCATCGTCCCGAGGGAGGTATGGGCGGCCATCGTGATGCAGACCGAGGAGTCGACCCGCGCGAGCTCCTCCACCGCCAGCGCGTAGGAGAGCGTGTCGGCGCCGCCCCCGCCGTACTCCTCGGGGAACGGGATGCCCATCAGGCCCAGCCCCCCGAGCTTGGCGACGATCTCGTAAGGGAACGCCTTTGTGCGGTCGAGCTCCTCGGCGACCGGCGCCACCTCCTGCCGCGCGAAGTCGCGGACGGTGTCGCGCAGCAGCCGCTGCTCGTCGGTCAGGCCGAACTCCATGCCGGCGCGGATGTTATGAGGGAGCGCTCCGACCGCGGGATCAGGCGTGACAGATCGAGAACGCTTTGGCCGGCGCCCTCTTCTTCGAGAGGTTGTCGATCTCGGCGATCCAGGAGGTGAAGGGCGAGGGGAATGGTCCGCGCGACGCGACCAGGGTCGCCTTGCGGTACCGCGCTGTGTGCGTCACGCCGCCGCTGATGGCGAACTCTCCCGCCGGGCAGTCGACCTCGACGTGCTTGCGCGAGCGCTTCTTGGCCGCGAAATCGTCCGATCTGTAGCTGACCTGATCGACGTCCGCGCAGACCGCATGCACCTCGATCTTGCGTCGCTTCCGCTTAAGGTTGTCGACCGTCACGCGCCAGCCGTCGTCGGGCTTGGAGCCCGGATCGTCCGAGTCGAACGGGGCACTCGACACAAGTCGCTGGCTGCGAAACGGCCCGAACGCGAGTCCGCCGCCGCTCAGGACGTGTCTGCCGCCGGCGCATTCGACCCTCGCGGTGGTGCGCGCCCGCCCGGCGGCGACCTTCTTGGCGCTGGGATAGCTGACCGGGCCCGCGTTCCCCGCGCAGACCGTGGTCTCGCCGAGCGTGAGGTCGTTGTCGATCTGGAACAGGTTGTCGGCCACCTGGCGCGTTGAGTCGGGAACCGGTGAGTCGTACTGGTCGAAGGGATGGATCGAGACGTTGTAGCCCTTGCCCAACGCAAAACTGCTCCGGTTCGGCACGGCGGGAACCGCCTCGGTCACGAATGCACCGATCCCGACGAGCCGCTGCTCCGGCAGGCATGGGTCGTAGGTCGCCTGCTCGGCTCGGCCGGGGAGGGTGGTCCAGTTCGTCGTGGTCCCGGTGAACGTGAGGTCGAGCTGCCCGGAGGGCTCGCCCGCGAGCGCAGGGCCGGACGAAACCGCGGCACCCGCGACCAGCGCGATCGCGATCCCCAGCAGACGTCCACTTCCCCCCATGCGGGCAGTTTATGGCAGCGCGGCGCCGATGTCTAGGCGGCCTGGGCGACCGACCCCGGGCCCGGCGCGCCGTACGCGTCGCGGACGCCGAGCTCGGCCCCGCAGCGTTCGCAGATGCGCCGGTCGTTGACGCGACCGTCGCAGCCCTTGTGGCGGATCTCCACCGGAGGACCGTCGGGGTCGGAGAGGTGCTTGTCGCCGAACCCGATCAGCGCGACGAGGACCGGCCAGAGGTCGAGGCCCTTGTC
>Ga0299914_10000257_pt1 | contig 32015 bp, 25 predicted proteins | sample RVTome_10_FD_201361 | JGI IMG/M metagenome (GOLD analysis project Ga0299914, IMG submission 201361) | Soil microbial communities from uranium-contaminated site in the Upper Colorado River Basin, Wyoming, United States - RVT153D57 (version 2) ... | reverse complement strand
GGGTCGATGGTTCGGGCGAGACCTCGCTCTTTGTCGCAGGCTTCGACGGGCTCTTCCGCTACGACGGCCGCGAGGCGAGGTGGGAGTCGGTCGAGACGCTCAGCGACTACATCGTGGGTCTCGCGGTCTCGCCCGACTTCCGAAGGGACAGAACGATCGCCGTCACGACGTACGTCAAGGGCGCATTCACGTCACGGGACGGCGGCGACAGCTGGCGAATCACCAACGAGGGCTTGACCGTGGACGATGTGGGTGCCGGCAACAAGTTCGCGCCGCTCTGGCGCCTTCACAACGTGGTGTTCTCGCCAGACTTCGCGAACGACGGCACGATCTTCTCCGCGACCTGGGTAAGGGTCATCAAGTCCACGGATCGTGGCGCGTCCTGGAAGCAGATCGACGTCAGTGCCCCTCCGCCGGGCGAGATGCTCCGGCAATTCGTCCTCGCGGTGTCGCCGTCATACGCAACGGACCGAACGGTGTTCGCCGCCACCCGCCACGGCGAGGTCTTCCGATCGGAGGATCGGGGTGAACCGGGAACGTGGACGCGGGTGGGCGGGTTCGAGGCGGGCGAACGTGTCCGGTCGCTCGTGGTCAGCCCAGACTATGCGAACGATCGGGTGCTCTACGCGGGCACGGTCGAGAGTGTCTACGTCAGCCACGACGGCGGTCAGACCTGGAGCGCGAACGGCCCGCGAACGGGTGCTGAGCCAGAACGACGCGAGACCGACCCGGGCGCCCACGTCGCCATCTCGCCCGCCTACCGTTCGGACCGCACGGTCTTGGTTGGCACCAACAGTGGGCTGTTCGTGACACGGGATGCCGGGCGATCGTGGGACGCAGGGCCGGTTGCCCCTCTCACGGCCTCGAGCACCATCGAAGCTGTCGCCATCTCACCGAACTACGAGGAGGATCGGACCATCCTGGTCAGTACCCGCGAGCTCGGCCTTGTCCGCTCCACCGATGCAGGAGCCACGTTTCACCGAGTCGGTACCGAGCTGTTCGACGCCAACCGCCTCGTCGCCGACTTTAGCAACCCGACCTCGTCACCCATCCAGTTCTCTCAGACGTTCGCAGCCGACAGGACCATCTTTGCGTACGCCCAAACCGATCTCGTGCGATCTACGGACGCTGGCGAGTCGTGGGAGATCCTTCACCTACCGAGCGACGCGAAGGTTCTCCAGTCGTTGGGGTTCGCCCCCGGTTCGTCGGGAACGACGAATGAGCGAGGATGGTTCGAGACACCGATCGGCAACCTCTCCATGTGGCGCGTGCTGGCCGCCACAGGCGTGGGCCTCGCCGCGTTCGTCGCGCTGCAGGTCGTCGGAGTTGGTGGTCGCAGGACCGCGCGGGCCCTCGCCCTCCACGTCGGAAGCGGTGTGCTGGTGCTGGGGATCGCACTGGTGGCATTGGCGGTATGATGTCGTCTGCAACGGCGCCGTCGAGGGTGACCAGCCAGCCACCGGGCGAGAACCGATCACCGGACGCAAGGCGGCCGGAGCGAGCTGCTTCCAAGCCGTATCAAGGCATCAGTTCGCCGCCCGAGTGGCGGTCAGCGCCGCAAGCAACTCACGGGCGCGGTGGTCGATGGTGTGGTTCGCCAACACGGCCGACCGGCCTCGCGCGGCACGCTGGCGGGCGGCAACCGGGTCGGCCAGCACCTCTTCGACCAGCGCACGTAGCTCTGCGGGCGTCTTGTACTCGAGGACGGCGCGCTCGAACAACTCCGCCAAGCCGTCGACGGCGTCGGAGATCACCGGTGTTCCACACGCCAAGCTGTCGAACAGTCGGTTCGACACGAAACCCCACGCCTTCATCGTCGCCCAGTGGTCGTTGAGCACGACGCCGGCCGACGAGTACACGGTCGGCAGGAGCTCGTTGTCGACGTGGTCGGCCACGACCAGCGCAGGGTCCACGAGGTGCTGCCAGCCCCCGCCGTAGATGGCGGGCCTCAGGCCGGCGGCGAGGGCGTCGGCCACGACGGGACGCAGCACATCCCGTGTCTTGGCGACCACAGTGACGTCATGTATGTGGGCCGGGTCCGGCGGGCGCGGACAGAAGCGCCGGTGATCCGTCGCCTGCAGCATCACCTCCACCGGTGTGCGGGTGCGGCTCCGCAGATGATCCGCGAACCGAGGCGCCGCAACCAGGATCAGATCCGCCTCCTCGAGCTCGCCATCGTCTATGGCCTCGGGATGACTGATGATCCACAGCACATGGCGTTGCCCCTCACTGGCGCGGACCGGGTGGAGCCCACGCAGCACGACGTGGACGTCGCAGGCGCGCCCAGCGAGGCTGTCGGCCTGATCCGCCGTCTGGAGCCGAACGTCGTGGCCCAGACGCCGCAGGCTCCCGGCCAGCGCCTGGGCCAGATGCCAGTCACCCCAGCGGGCGGCGACCTTCGCCGAGGGTGCGGCGACGGTCAGGGCCAGGCGAAGCGGCGGGTCGGGCCGTGAGTCCGCCGCCCGGCGCAGCACCGCCCCCGACCGCTCGATGGCGGCCGCCCAACCCGGACCACTCGGGTCGAACGCCACGTGGAGCTCGCGCCTCGCCCGCACGGCCCGGTGATCCACCACGACGGTGCCCGGCACGAGCACCACGCGGCCGCCCCGCGAGCGCAGCCGAGTGCAGAGCTCGACAACGACGGCGTCCAGGTCGTCGATCTCCGCCACCCCCCCGGCGGCTTCGTACGCCGCCCGGTCGAACACCACGGCGGCGCCGGTGCCGGCATCCACCGGCATGGCCACGCCGTCGGCCGGGGGCGTGGACCCTGCCCCGAGCGCGGCAGCCCACGGCGTGCCATCCCGGTCGAGCCGCAACCCGACACCCGCGGCCCGGACCAGGCCATCGTGAGGGGTCGCCCACCGCAGTGGCCGGACCGGGTGGATCACCAGCGGAACCGCGGCGACCACCGATCCGTCGACGGTGGCCGTCAGCGCGTCAAGCCATCCGACGTCGAGCGGCTCTGTGCTGGCCGCCACGACACCCACAATGTCGGGGCATGTCTCGATGGCCCGGTCGAGCGCCAGCCGGGCCTGCCGTGGCTCCCCCACTCGTGCCACCTCGACCGCCGGCGACACAGCGCCCTGCCAGGTGGGGTCAGACTCGCCCACCACCACGATCGCCATCCGGCGAGAGAGAGCAGGTGCCACGGAACGGGCCGCCTCGGCCGGTCGCCCCCGTGAACGCCGGAGGCTGTCCCGCCGTAACGCACCAGCACTCAACGCCAGCCGCTCGGCTCCCAGCCGGAGCTCCCGGCCCACGTCACCGGCGCGGGCGACGAGCGGCGCCAACCGCCGCTCCGCCGCCAACAGGGCCCTCACCGCCGGGCGCCGGGTCAGCTCGGCGTACTGCGCCTCCCTCTGCAGCGCGACGCGCCGCCACTGCTGGACCGCCGCCCGGTCGGCTTCGAGGCGTTGCTGCAGCTCAGAGGGGTCCTCGGCCGCAGCATCGGTGTCGGGCGGCATCGAGCGAGTATGCCCCAGGGACCGGAGTACTGTCCCCGGGCGTGGCCGAGCTGACCGAACGGGAGCAGATCATCAAGAGCTTCGCCGAACGCGGGTGGTCCGACCGGTCGAACTTATTTGGTCAAACGTGGCTCGGGATCCCAACGCGTGGTGGCAATCGAGGTGCAAGACAGCATGGAGCAGGCGCGTACCGTCGATGTCTTTCGGCGCCGGGTGGACTTCGTGCAGGGCTCCACGGTCGACCCAGCGGTCGTCGCCGGTGTCGGCGAGATGGTCGAGGGCTACAGAATCATGGTGATCCTCGACTCCGCGCACGGCGGCCCACACGTTGCGGCCGAGGTGGCTGCCTATGCACCGATGGTGACGCCTGGTTGCTATCTGATCGTGCGGGACGGCTTCGTGAACGGGCACCCCCTGGAACCTGACCACGGTCCCGGACCCTACGAGGCGGTGCAGGAGTTCCTCGCTGCTGATGACCGTTTCGAAGTACATCGTTCGCGGGAGCGCATGCTCTTCACGTTCAATCCCAGCGGGTTCCTGCGTCGACGTTCTTAGTCGACGTTCTTGCTTAGTTGACAACTGATTGAAGGGGGGATGGGAAAGCAGGCCCGATCAGCGGGTCCTGCGCACCCGACCACCATGCCCTCAGCCCGACTCGTGGCGCGCGCCCGTGGGGTGCTTCGCCGGCTCGCGTGGAACCGCGGTTCGGTCCGGTCCGCCGGTCAGTACAGCGCGCGCGACCAGTGGGTCGCCCGCAAGGTCCAGGACTGGTACGAGCTCCTGTCGCTGCCGCTCCTGGTGGTGTTTCTGTTCTTCGACCGGGGGATCCACAGGGGCTACGGGGTAACCCTGCGGCGGGCGTTGTCGCTCGCCTACCGGATGCGCCGTACCACCCGGCGCGTCGAAACAGGGACGTCGTTCCGGGCGCACCTCGCGATGGCAGCCAAGATTCTGTCCATCCCGCCCGACGTCCGCGGCGTGATCGTGGAGGCCGGGTGCTGGAAGGGCGGAACGACAGCCAACCTGTCGATCGTCGCCGACATCGTCGGGCGTGACCTGATCGTCTACGACAGCTTCGAGGGACTCCCGGCGCCGGTCGAAGGTGATCACTGGGCGAGCCCGCTCGGAGAGGGCGCCTTCCGCGGCGAGCTGGAGGAGGTGCGGGAGAACGTCGCCCGCCACGGGGTCGTTGAGCGCTGCCAGTTCCGCAAAGGATGGTTCTCCGACACCCTCGCGGACCACACCGAGCCGATCGTCGCTGCCTACTTGGACGTAGACCACCAGGCGAGCATGCACCAGTGCCTGCTGGGCCTGTGGCCGCACCTCGTCGACAGCGGCTACCTGTTCATCGACGAGTACACGCGCTTGGACTACTGCGCCCTGTTCTTCTCCGAGCGGTTCTGGCGCACCTATTTCGATCGGCCGCCGCCTGGGCTGATGGGTGCAGGCACCGGCATCCCCCTTGGCCAGCACTTCCCCGGGCCGTACCGCTCCAAGCCCCCGATCCAGGAGCCGCAGAGCGTGTGCTGGACCCGCAAGGACTTCTACGCCGAGTGGGACTACTGGCCTGCCGATACCCCGGCCGCCCCGGTGCCTGGGGGCCCGGGCGCTGCCCGTGGGCGGGAGGGGTGGGTAACCACCACTGTGCCGGCCGAGGAGCGCACGCAAGCGAAGCTGAACGAGCTCTACCGCACGTCGGCCGAGGCTCGGGCCCGCCTGGCGGACAAGCTGGCCAACACCGAGGAGGGCCGGCGACTCGTGGCCGAGCGGCTTGCGGCCAAGGCCACGGAGGCGGACGGCGCGGCACCGGCGGCGGGACACTCCCAGCAGGAGCCGTCGTGATCCGTCCCAGAGGCCCAAGCAATCGTTGCCAACTGGCGAATCGCTTACGACACCTACTTGCCGCCCGACGACCTCAACTCACCGGTATTGACTCGCGGCCCTGCGCACAACATCGACAGCCGGGTGGATGAAGTAGCGGTCGAAGCGCAATTTGGGCGCGAAGGGGTTTCGAACCCGACGGTATCCCGCCGCGAGGAGGAGATCGTCGCAAGACGAACCCTCGACGCTTATCGCAAGGATCGTCCGGCGTTGTTTGAAATCGAAACTCCCCAGGATCGTTCGCTCGGCGCCTTCGACGTCGAGGCAGAGGTATTGAATGACGTCCGGTGCATCATGTTGAGCTAGCAGGTCGGCAAGCGTTACGGTTTCCTTAACCGTCACTTCGCGTTTGGTCGAAGCCGTCGCCCAGGCGCGCTCGTTTTTGTTCAGCTCACGGATGCCGCTCCGCGGTCGGGCGTCCGGGTAGGACATGAACTGGACGGTTCGACCTGTGATGTTGGAAAGGCATCGATTGTCGGTTGCGCACGAACGGCTTCTGACGAGTGTCTCGTAGTACACATCGAGCGGCTCGACGCAGATCCCTGTCCAGTCCAGGTCGCGCTCAAGTGCAAGAGTGGCGCTACCAGATCCGCCCCCGCACGCTCCAGCTTCGACGAAGTAACCGGCCCGAATACCTGGGAACACAGCCTCTGCAATCCACCGATCGTTCTGCGCGTGGTGCCCGAATCTGACGGACGCATCGCCGGACGAATCACGTGCCATGTTTGGCCCCAGTGCGACTTCCGTCCGGCCGGAGTGAGACGCACACTCCATTGCCGGCGGCTAGGTGGTTTCGACACTACCGGGCCGTGTTGTCGCCTGCCGACGCGCCTGTCAGCGGAGCAAGGCCAGCCGAGCGACCATCATCGACGCTGCCGCTACGGGTCCCCAGCCTGGCAGCGCTGTCGACCCGGCCCGCAGCCCGGGGCACTGCTACCCTGCACGTCCGCGCAACGTTGGGGTAGCCGAGTCGTCCGACCATGTTCCCGCTCTGGGATGTCGCCATCGCACCAGTGCTGCACGCGGCGGGCGCACGGCGCGTCGTCGAGATCGGCGCGCTGCGGGGCGAGACCACCGTTCGGATGCTCGACGACCTCGGCCCCGACGCCGAGCTACACGTCATCGACCCGGCGCCGCAGTTCGACCCGGCCGAGCACGAGCAGGCCTTCCCCGGCCGCTACTACTTCCACCACGGCCTCAGCCTCGATGTGCTCCCCACGCTGGGACCCGTCGACGCCGCGCTGATCGACGGCGACCACAACTGGTACACGGTCTACAACGAGCTGAGGCTCCTCGCCGACGGCGCCCGCCGCCACGGCACTGACCTACCGGTCCTCATCCTCCATGACGTGCTCTGGCCCTACGGTCGGCGCGACCTGTACTACGACCCCGAGCGGATCCCCGCCGAGTTCCGCCAGCCCCACGCCCGGGCCGGGATCAACCCGGGGATGAAGCGGCTCCACCCCCGCAAGGGGCTCAACCCGACCATGTGCAACGCCGAGGAGGAGGGTGGGCCCCGCAACGGGGTGATGACCGCCCTCGAGGACTTCATCGCCGAGCACCCCCGACCCGTTCGCCAGCTGGTGATACCGACCTACTTCGGCTTGGCCATCGTCGCCGAGGAGGACCGGCTAGCGGCACGGCCCGACCTGGAGCGGGCCCTCGCACGCCTGGAGAGCAGCGAGGGACGCTACGAGCTGCTCGAGGTCGCCGAAGCCACGCGGCTGCGGGCCATGGTCTTCCAGCACACCGACCACTTCCGGCGCGAGTCCCGGGCCGATCGCGCGGTCGCCCGCCACCTCGCCCTGCTCAAGGACGCCCTGCTCGACCGCCACTACCTGGAGAACGAGGTCCGCCTCGACCTGCTCACGGCCAAGGGCGGGGGCCAGCGACCCACAGCGGTGGAGCTGCGCGATCCGGCGCGCCACGCCCAGGACGTCTACCGCAAGCTCGAACGGCAGCGTCTCGCGACCGCCGGGCCCGATGACGTCGGCGCCGCGTCGTTCGTGCCGTACGCCCCCATGGGCAAGGGCCAGCTCGATCACCTCGAGGCATCCCTCGACGCCCTACGACAGGACGGGCCAGCCGGTGACCTCGTGGAGTGTGGGACGGGGCGCGGCGGCGGCGCGATCTTCATGCAGGCCTACCTCGACGCCCACGAGGTGACCGGGACACGGGTGTGGGTGGTGGACCGCTTCCGCTCCAGCCCCGATCCCGAGCCGGCGCCGTCGCTGCCCGATCGGGGCGTCGCCGGATTCCAGGCCGATCTCAACCTCGTGCGTGACGGGTTCGCCCGCTTCGACGTGCTCGACGACCGCGTGCGCTTCGTCCAGGGACCCGTCGAGGCGCTCCTCACCGACGGCCCCGAACAGATCGCCCTCCTGCGGATTGGACGGTCGGCCGCCGACCAGGCCGGTTCGATCCTGGACCTGCTCTACGACCGGGTGGTCGACCGGGGCGTCATCGTCGTCGACTGCCAGATCCGGTCGTCACATCGCCCCGGGGTCGAGAAGTTCCGCGCCGCGCGAGGGATCACGACACCGCTGCAACCGGTCGATGCGTCGGCGATCGCGTGGCGCAAGGCGACGGGCGAGGCCTCCGAACCGGGGCTCGCGCCGGTGGCGAGCGCCGACGCCGCTCATCCGGTCCTGGCTCCACCGCTGCCGGCCCACCCGGTGGACCTGTCGGTGATCGTCGTCTTCTACAACATGCGCCGCGAGGCGGGTCGGACCCTCCACTCGTTGAGCCGTGCCTACCAGGAAGGCCTGGATGGCACGAGCTACGAGGTCATCGTGCTCGAGAACGGCTCCGACGAAGGACAAAAGCTCGGGGTGGCCTGCGTGCGGGACTTCGGCCCCGAGTTCCGCTACATCGACCTCGCGGCCGAGGCGTCGCCATCACCGGTGGGCGCGCTCACCCGGGGCATCGCGGCGAGCCGCGGGCGGAAGCTCGCGCTCATGATCGACGGCGCCCACGTGCTCACCCCGGGGGTCCTGCGCTTCGGACTGCAGGGGCTCGCCGCCTACGCGCCCGCGATCGTGGCCACGCAGCAGTGGTACGTCGGTCCGGGCCAGCAGGGTGAGGCCATGGGCAACGGCTACGACGAAGCCTACGAGGATCGTCTGTTCCAGCGCATCCAGTGGCCCAGCAATGGCTACCGCCTGTTCGAGATCGGTCACTTCGTCGGCGAGCGGGACTGGCTGGACGGGGTCTGGGAGAGCAATTGCATGTTCGTGAGCCGCGCCCAGCTCGAGCAGGTGGGTGGGTTCGAGGAGCGCTTCACGGTGCCCGGTGGCGGCTATGCGAACCTCGAGCTGTACGAGCGGCTCGGGTCGTCACCCGACGTCACCGTGTGCTCGATCATCGGCGAGGGCTCCTTCCACCAGGTCCACGGGGGCACGACGACCAACGAGGCCGAGGCCGGTCAGCGTCGCGCCCGAGTGTTCGGCTACGCCGGGGAGTACGCGCAGCTGCGGGGGCGGGCGTTCAAGGGCCCGGGCAAGCCGATCCACTTCGTGGGGCGCATCGCCAGCGGTGCGGCCCGGCGAACCAAGCCGCGGCGGCTGTCCACCAGGGTGTTCGCCGACGCCGCCGAGGCCGTCGACGGGCGACCGGAACGCCCTACCCCGGTGCCCGACGACCTGCGCTGGGCGTTCACCGAGGCCGTGTGGCGCAACCTGCCGTGGCGACACACCTCCTGGCTCGGGGAGCCGACCCGGACGCCGCCGACCGACCTGCTCGCCTACCAGGAGATCCTGAGCCGGGTGCGGCCCGACTGGGTCGTCGATATCGGCGTGAGCGACGAGGGGCGGGCGGCCTTCCTGGCGTCGATCTGCGAGCTGATGGGCCGCGGGCAGGTCCTCTCGCTCCGCACGCCGGAAGTGGCTGAGCCGGCGCCCCGGCCGAGGCTGCGTGTCCTCGCCGGCTCGCCGCTTGACCCCGACGTCAGCCGGCAGGCCCACGAGGTGGTCGGCTGCGGCAACGCCGTGGTGGTGCTCGGCGCCTGCGCTGACCGGGCGGTGACCGCCCGACAGTTCGAGGCGTACGCCGACCTGGTCGGCGTCGGGTCCTACGTGGTGGTCACCGACACCGTCGTGAACGGCCGTCCGGTGTGGCCGTCGTTCGGGCCGGGGCCGTTCGAGGCGGTCAAGCAGATCCTGAACTTCCACGGGGAGTTCGTGGCCGACCCGGACATGGAGAAGTACGCGCTCAGCTTCAACCCGGGGGGTTTCCTGCGCCGGGTGCGGTGACCGAGCGCCAGCGTTGGGGGTTGGTGCCCATTGGAATCGAATCGAGCTCCACAGGGGCTCTCCGCGTTGGCAAGTGAGCAGGCTCCCGCTTCGGGCTCGGTGCGCGAACGCGAGCGAACGGCCGGGACGGTTTCCGCGTCGTTCCTCGAACGCTGGGAGCACGGTCGCGGCGCGGCCCTGGTTCGTCGGTGGTTCAGCGGCGCCGTCGTCGTCGCCATGCTCGTCGTCGGCTACGCCGTCCGGCGCAGCACGCTTCCGACGACGTCGCTGTGGTTCGACGATGCCTGGGTGGCGGCCGGCGCACTCCACTTCACGCCCTCGCAGCTGTTCGTTGCGGGATCTGCGCACCCGGGCTTCACGGTCACACTGCGGCTCTTCCACGAAGCGTTCCCGGGCGATGTGGGACGGCTGGCCTACCTACCGTTCCTCGCCGGTTGGGTCGCGGCCCCCTGCATGTATCTCTGGCTGCGGAGCCTGCGCTTCGGCCGCTCGATATCCCTGCTGCTCGCGGTGCCGCTCGTCATCGGCACGATCCCGGTCCTCTATTCCGGCCGGGTCAAGCCGTACACGCTCGATGTCGTGCTCGTGATCGCCGTGTTCGTCGCCCTGCCACGGCTCGCGGCGAAGACGTGGAGATGGTCGACCGCGGCCGCGTGGGTTGGTGGTGCGGTCATTGCCGGCTCGTTCAGTGGAAACGTCATGCTGACGACCGCGCTCGCCGGGGGGGTCTTGGTGCTCCATCCGGCCGGCGATCGTGTCGTTCGTGTCGCTGCCGTGGCTGTGCAGGGCGCGTTGCAGCTCCTCTTGTACACCGCGTACGCGCGAGCTAGTGACCTGGACGGCATCGAGCGGTTCATGAACTACTACGACGGCCACGTGGACTTCCACGGGAACCCACTCGACTTCCTCGACGAGGTTCTCACGCACATGGCCCGTATCGCCGAGGTCCACCCCGGCGGGGCGGGAGTCGCGCTCAGGCTGGTCGCGGTCGCAGCGTTGTCGGGGCTCGTCATCGGCGCGATCCGCCCGCGCCGCCGCGCCGAGGCGCTGAGCAGCCGGCTCGCGCTCGGCCTCTTGCTGTTCGCCTTCGCCGCTTCCCTGTTCGACCGGTTTCCGTTCGGACCGAGCAGCTTCAGCCTCTACTTTCCCGGCTCGCCGGGTAGCCGTCACTCCCTGTGGCTTGCCCCGATCTTCGCGCTCGGCCTGGCCGTTGCTCTCAACCGGATCGCACAGCGACTCACCGGCGCGGCGCGTCCCGTGTTCCACGCCGTTGCGCTCGCGGCGTCGGTCGCCGTGCTTTTCCTCGGCTACGGCCGGCCCTTCCCCTATCCGAGCGATGAAGCGCCGCAAGCGACCAGAGTCGTCGACCAGTGGGCAGCGTCCGCAGACGCCGTCATCGTCACCGACACGCGCGTGTACGCCTACGCCCTGTACACGTCCGAGGCGGTGGTGCTCGTGCCGACGCCAACGCACCAGGTCGGTTTCACACCCGCGATCGAGGACGAGCGCTTCCACGGCTTGGGGGCCTGGTCCGAACGGCGCCTGGCACCCAAGCCCCTCCGCGCCATCGTGGAAGATGCCACGGACGTCGTCGTGTACGACACCCTCATCGGCCCGGGATCGGACGAGCACGTGGCGCCGGTCATGCGCGCTGAAGGCTTCACGGCGGTCGACACCCGTGTGTTCGGCATCGACGTCGTCAGGAAGTGGAGGCGCGAGCCTACGCCGCGATAGCGCCCGCCGGCTTCCTTTGGGACCGTCGCCCGACGTGGTGGGCCCACCACGCGCTAGCCTCCGTTCCGGCCTCGCGGCTGGGAGGCAAGCAGGGGGACAACCAGGGTGCGCCCATGATCATCACGAGGACGCCGCTCCGGATCTCGATCGGCGGGGGAGGTACCGACCTGCCCTCCTACTACGGGCGGAACGGTGGGTTCCTGATCTCTGCGGCCATCAACCGGTACGTGTACATCGCCATTAACGACACGTTCACCGACGACTACGTGATCAAGTACTCGGCGCTGGAGCGGGTCGATCGGGTGGATGACATCGTGCATCCCCTCGTCCGTGAGGCGCTGCGGCTCCACCCCATCGGCAACGCCAAGGAGATCGTGAGCATTGCCGACATCCCGGCCGGGACCGGCCTGGGATCGTCGGGGGCGTTCACCGTCGGGCTCTTGCGGGCGCTGTACGCCTACAGGCGGGAGCACGTCACGGCGGGGGCCTTGGCCGAAGAGGCCTGCCACATCGAGATCGACATCCTGAACGAACCCGTCGGTAAGCAGGACCAGTACATCGCCGCCTACGGCGGCATCTCGTGCTTCGAGATCGATGTCGACGGGCGGGTGCGGGTCTCGCCGTTGGCCATCAGCAACGACACGTTGCGGGACCTGGAGGAGAACCTCCTGCTGTTCTTCACCGGGTACTCCCACAAGGCGGGGGCGGTGCTGTCGGAGCAGGACCGGCGCTCCTCGGCGGGCGACGAGACGATGCTGGCCCGCCTGGCCGAGACCGAGGCGATCGGTCGCCGCATCGGGTCGGCCCTCGAGGTCGGGGACACCACGGAGTTCGGGGCCCTGATGCACGAGCACTGGCTGGCGAAGCGTGAACGGTCGACCCAGATGTCCAACGCCGAGATCGACCGCTGGTACCAGCTCGGCATCGACAACGGCGCCGTCGGCGGCAAGCTCGTCGGCGCCGGCGCCGGTGGCTTCCTCATCTTCTACGCCAAGGACGCCGGCCGGCTGCGGGACGCCATGAGCCGCGAGGGCCTGGCCGAGGTGCGGTTCTTCTTCGACCACGACGGCAGCACGGTGACGACGCGGGGTTGATGGTGCAGGTCCTGGTCCTGGCCGGAGGCCTCGGCACCCGCCTGTGGCCACGCACGGCCATAGCGCCCAAGGCGCTCGTGCCGGTCGCCGGCCGGCCGTTCGCCGAGCACCAGGTCGAGCTGCTCGCGGCCCGCGGTGTCGACGACATCGTGTTCGCCATCGCCTACCGGGGCGACATGATCCGCCGAGCCCTCCGCGACGGGGAGAGCTGGGGGGTCCGCATCCGCTACAGCGACGAGGGCACCGACCTGCGAGGCACGGGCGGCGCCGTCCGCCTGTTCGCGGCGTCGGCGCTGGCGGACGAGACCTTTGCCGTCCTGTACGGCGACTCGTACCTGCCCATCGACTACGCGGATGTGTGGAGGGCCTACGGCCGGTGCGGCCTACCGGCGCTCATGACCGTGCTCCAGAACCGCGACCGCTGGGACACAAGCAACGCCGTGTTCGGTCCCGACGGGCGGCTGCGGTACCGCAAGGGTGCGGGTGGGAGGGGCGGGATGACCCACATCGACTACGGGCTGTCCATCGTGGCGCGCGACCTGGTGCTCGAGCGGGTCGCGCCGGATAGCGCCAGTGACCTGGCCGATCTCTTCGCGGAGCTCGGCGAGCGGGGCGAGCTCGCGGGGCACGAGGTCACCGAGCGGTTCTACGAGATCGGCTCCGACCAGGGCCTCGAGGAGCTGGACGAGCTGCTGGCCGGCAACGCGGGGGCCGTGCAATGACGCCGGTCGACGTTCAGGACGTCGCCGTCCAGGCCCCAAGCGGCACGGGGACCGACTTCGGCGACGATGTCCGGCTGCGGGTCCCCGACCAGGACGCGAGCGAGCCCGAGGTGTCGATTGTCATCCCGGCACTCAACGAGCGGCTCACCATCGCGGACTTCGTCGCCTGGTGCCACGAGGGTCTCAGGGACGCGGGGGTACGAGGTGAGATCCTCATCGTCGACAGCTCCGATGACGGGACCGGCCAGATCGCACTCGCCACCGGGGCCAGGGTGCTCGAGACACCGAGGAGGGGCCTCGGCCGCGCCTACATCGACGCGCTGCCCCACATCCGTGGGCGGTACGTCATCATGGGCGACGCCGACTGCACCTACGACTTCCGCCAGCTCGGCGCATTCGTCCGGGCCTTCCGTGAGGGCAACGAGTTCGTCATGGGGTCGCGCTGGCGGGGCTCGATAGAGGCCGGCTCGATGCCTGCGCTCCACCGCTATCTCGGCACACCCGTCACCACCTGGATCCTCAACAGGGTCTACGGCAGCCGGTTCTCCGACATCCACTGCGGGATGCGGGGCATCACCCTCGACGCCCTCCGGCGCATGGACATCTCCTCCCAGTCATGGGAGTACGCGTCCGAGATGGTGCTCAAGTCAGTGCACATGCACCTGCGCACCACCGAGGTGCCGGTCCGATTCCTGAAGGACCGCGAGGGCCGGTTGAGCCACCACAAGCGGTCGGGCTGGCGTTCACCGTTCCGGGCGGCCTGGATCAACCTGCGCGCCATGTTCGTGTACGGCGCCGACTTCTTCGCGCTCAAGCCAGGCCTGGTCATGCTGTGCCTCGGGCTGTTGCTCACGGTGCCGACGGCCTTCGGCCCCGTGACGATCGGCAGCATCACCTTCTCCCTCTACTGGATGCTGCTCGGCTCCATGCTCACCATCCTCGGGCTGCAGAGCGTCTTCGTCGGGTGCATCGCCCAGGTGCTCTACGACTGCACCGGGCGAGCGCGCCGACGCTGGAGCCGCACGTTCCGTTACACCCGCACCGTGGCGCTGGCGGCCGCCGTGTTCCTCGCGGGGGCGGTCTTCAGCACACCCCTGGTCGTGAAGTACGTCAGCAACGGTTGGTCGTTGCCGGGCGGCATCGGCCCGGAAGGCCACCTGGCGGTGCTCGGACTGACGGCGATGATCTCGTCGTTCATCGCGTTCACCAATACGCTGTTGCTCCACGCCGCGCTGCTACCGCGACGACGACTGGGGAACAATGGACAACTTCGCTGAGACGTACCTCAGTGAGACGCAGCGCATCATCGTGGCGCTCGACGCCGACCGCGTCGAGTGCCTCGCCCGCGACCTAGCCGCGCTACGCAACCGCGGCGGCCGGTTGTTCGTGCTCGGCGTGGGCGGGTCGGCGGGTCACGCCGGCCACGCCGTGAACGACTTCCGCAAGCTCTGCGGCATCGAGGCCTACGCCCCGACCGACAACGTGTCGGAGCTCACGGCCCGGGTCAACGACGAGGGCTGGGACTCGGTCTTCTCCGCCTGGCTCGAGGGATCGCGGCTGTCGGCCGAGGACGCAGTCCTCGTGCTGTCGGTGGGCGGAGGTGACGCCGAGCGCAACGTGTCACCCAACATCGTGCGGGCCATCGAGCTGGCCCAGAAGGTGGGCGCCTCCATCCACGGCATCGTCGGACGTGACGGCGGCTTCACCGCGGCGGCGGCCGACTCGTGCATCATCATCCCCCCGCTGGTGGCCGAGCGGGTCACTCCGCACACCGAGGGCCTGTGCGCCGTGGTGTGGCACCTGCTCGTCAGCCACCCGATGCTGCAGCGCCACGCCACCACATGGGAGTCGATCGCCGGAGACGTCCGGTGAACGAGCGGCCCTTCATCGTCGGTGGCGCCGGGTTCATCGGCAGTCACTTCGTCGATCGCCTGCTGGTCGACCCCAACGTCCGCCGGGCGACCATCTACGACAACTACTCGTCGGGACGTCGCTGGCACCACGCCGCCCACGACGACGATGCGCGGTTCGCCGCCGTCGAGGGCGACGTCCGCGACCTCGACCGGCTCCGCGACGCGATGGACGACCACGACGTGGTGATCCATCTCGCGTCGAACCCCGACATCGCCGCGGCGGCCACGAACCCGGCGATCGATTTCGAACAGGGCACGGTACTCACCCACAACGTGCTCGAGGCCATGCGGACGACTTCGGCCCGCCGGATCCTCTACGCCTCTGGCAGCGGGGTCTACGGCGACCTCGGGCACCTCGAGGTGCACGAGGACCACGGCCCGCTGCGGCCGCTCTCCACCTACGGCGCCAGCAAGTTGGCGGGAGAGGCGCTCGTCAGCGCCTACGTGGCCATGTTCGGCCTCACTGCGTGCGTGTTCCGGTTCGGCAACGTCGTCGGCGCCCGGCAGACGCACGGCGTGGGCTTCGACTTCGTGCGCCGCCTGCGCAAGGACCCGACCTGCCTGACCGTCCTGGGTGACGGCTCGCAGAGCAAGTCCTACATCGACGTCGGCGACGTCGTGTCGGCGGTGCTGCTGGCGCATCGGTCCACCAACCGGCCGCACCAGGCGTACAACGTGGCGACCGGTGACTCCATCACGGTCACCGAGATAGCGGCGCTGGCCGTGGACGTGTTGGGGCTCGACCCGACCACCGTGAGGTTCGACTACACCGGCGGCGATCGGGGGTGGCAGGGCGACGTCCCGGTCGTCCGCCTGGACACCCGGCGCATCCGTGGCCTCGGCTGGCGTCCCTCGGCCGGGTCGGCCGAGGCGCTCGCCAATGCGATGCGGGCGCTGGCAGGGGAAGCGGACGCGGGGTTGCTCTGACATGGTGCTGGCAACGAGCGGGGGCCGAGCGGCGGTGTTCCTCGACCGCGACGGCGTGCTCAACCAGGCCGTCGTGCGTGACGGGCGCCCGTTCCCACCCGCGGCCGTCGGCGAAGTGGTGATCCCGGCCGGCGTGCGCGAGGCGTGCCGGCTGCTCTCGGACGCCGGGCTGCTGCTCGTCGGCGTGACCAACCAGCCCGACATCGCGCGCGGGGCCACGAGCCGCCATGCGGTCGATGCGATCAACGGCTACCTACGCCGGGAGCTCGATCTCGACGCCGTCTACGTCTGCCCGCACGACGACGGTGACGCCTGCGGTTGCCGCAAGCCGGCGCCGGGGTTGTTGCTCGAGGCCGCCGCCGACTGGGACGTGGATCTGACCCGGAGCGTGATGGTCGGCGACCGGTGGCGCGACGTCGACGCCGGCAGGCGCGCCGGGGTCACGACCGTCTGGCTACGCCGCGACTACCGCGAGCCGCCGCCCGACGCCCCCGACCATGTCGTCGACCACCTCGTCGACGTCGTTCCCCTCGTCGTCGCGTCCGCAACCGCTGGGGAGGGTTCGAGACGATGATCGACGCCACCGAGCTGTCCGTTCGGGTGTTCGCCGACGGTGCGGACATCGCCAGCATCCGCAAGCTCGCCGACGATCCGCTCATCGCCGGCTTCACGACCAACCCGACGCTGATGCGCAAGGCGGGGGTGGGCGATTACGAGCAGTTCGCCCACGAAGTGCTCGGATGCGTCACCGACCGCCCGATCTCGTTCGAGGTCTTCTCCGACGACTTCGGCGAGATGGGTCGCCAAGCCCGGAAGATCGCCTCGTGGGCCGACAACGTCTACGTCAAGATCCCCATCACCAACACCGAGGGGATGTCGAGCCTCGACCTGGCCCGCCGGCTCACCAACGAGGGCGTCAAGGTCAACGTCACCGCGCTGATGACGAACGAGCAGGTGGATGCGGCGGCCGAGGCGCTGGAGGGCGGCAGCCCGGCGTTCGTGTCGGTCTTCGCCGGCCGCATCGCCGACTCGGGCCTCGAGCCGGAGCCGATCATGGTTCGGGCCCTCGAGGCGCTGCGTCCGCTCCCGGATGTGCAGCTGATCTGGGCCAGCCCTCGCGAGGTGCTCAACATCGTCCAGGCCGACCGCATCGGCTGCCACATCATCGCCGTGACGCACGACCTGCTGGCCAAGGTCGGGCTGTTCGGGTGTGACCTCACGGAGTTCTCGCTGGAGACGGTGCGGATGTTCCACCGCGACGCCGCGGCCGCCGGCTACGCGCTGTGAACGGGGCCGAGGCTCGGGCCGGTGCCGCTGGCACCGGTGTCGCCGCCGACGACTGGGAGTCCCACTGGTCGAGCTTCTCGGCGGCAACGGAGCGCAACCCGGCGCAGGCGTTCAGGCGACGGCTGGTGCTGGTACTGCTCGCCGGCCACGGACCGCCGCAGCGCTACCTCGACATCGGCAGCGGCCAGGGTGACCTGGCCCTCGCCGTGGCGGACCGCTGGCCGGACGCCGACGTCACCGGCATCGACCTGAGCCGACACGGCGTGGACATCGCCACCCGCAAGCTGCCGCGGGCCCGGTTCCGGCAGTTCGACCTCCTGAGCGGCGAGCCGCCGCCGACGGGGTTCGAGGGATGGGCGACCCAGGCGACGTGCTCCGAGGTGTTGGAACACGTCGACCGGCCCGAGGACCTCCTCACGTCCGCTCGGCGGTGGCTGGCACCGGGCGCTCTGCTGGTCGTCACCGTGCCGGGCGGCCCGATGTCCGCGTTCGATCGCCACATCGGCCACCGCCGCCACTACACGACCACCGAACTCGACAGGCTTCTCACATCCGCCGGGTTCGACGTGCTGGAATCCGCCGGCGCCGGCTTCCCGTTCTTCAACCTGTACCGCCGGACGGTGATCGCGCGCGGCGATCGCTTGGTCGCGGACGTGGACGCCGCGCAGGGCGTGTCCTTCCCGGCCCGGGCGGCGATGGCCGTGTTCGAGCGCCTGCTCAGTGCCAGCCCGCTGCACGGCCGGCGAGGGTGGCAGCTCTATGGGGTGGCGAGACTGCGCTGACGAACGAAATCGATCCGTCGCTGGTTCCGTCCGCGGCACCCTGTCGGACCAACACCGCCCGACGTGACGGCGGCGTGCGCTACCGTCGGGCGCTCGGACTCGGGGTGCGCCAAGTCAGGGAGCATGGACGTGTCGCATGCAGCTGGGGCGTCGCAGACAGACGAGCTGACGTCGACGAGCCCGACGGCTGGCGATGGAAAGCCCGCCCGCTGGCGTCCTGTCGGGGCCCCGGCGAACCGTTGGCCAGCCAGCGCCGTCGGCCGATTCTGGCTCGGCACTGCCTGCGCCGTCGCGTGTGGCGCCGCGATCCGCTTCGCTTACCTCTTCCTCGGCGCACCCACACTCCCCTGGGGCGACGGGCTCGACTACCACCTGTCGGCGCATCGACTCGCCGACGGGCTCGGCTACACGGCACCGCTCGGCGATGTCGGCGTCGAGGCCGCCCACCACCCGCCGGGGTGGGTCACCGTCCTGGCGGCGGTGACCGAGATGGGTGGGCGCTCGGTGCGAGCCCACCAGGTGGCAGGGCTCGTCATCGGCCTCGGCGTCATCGTCGTGGCGGGCCTGGTCGGTCGTCGCTACGCGGGGCGGCGTGTCGGCGTCCTCGCCGCCTTCCTGGCGGCGGTCTATCCGGGGTTCTGGGTCCTCGACGTCCAGATCCTGTCCGAGCCGCTCGGTCTCCTTCTCGCCGGCCTCCTGATGCTCGTGGTTGCCGACCTCTGGGAGCGTCCGAACCTGGGCCGCGCCCTCATCGCGGGTGGCCTCTCCGGCGCGCTGGCGCTGGTGCGATCCGAGCAGCTCGCCCTGCTCGTCATCGTCCTCGCCCCGATCATCCTGCTCAACGGGCGGGTCGCGGCCCGGCGTAGGCTGGCCTGGATGGGCGCGGCCACGCTGGCGGCCCTCGTGGTGATCTCCCCGTGGACGATCCACAACCTGGGCCGCTTCGAGGAGCCGGTCGTGCTCTCGACCAACCCCGGCGGCACGGTGCTGTCGGGCAACTGCCCGCCGACGACGTACAGCGGGGAACTGCTCGGCAGTTTCGAGATCAGGTGCTCGGTTGCGATCGGCCTTCAGCAACCGGACCTCGACGCATCACAGATTGATCTCGAGAACCGCGACGCGGCTCTCGACAACATGCGCGACAACCTCGGTCGCCTGCCCGCCACCGTGCTGGCCCGGTACGGACGACTGCTGGGGGTGTTCCGCCCGGCGGACACTGTCGGGATCGACGCCGACTGGCTGGGCAGCGCCAAGTGGCCGGTCTGGGCCTGGCTCGCGTCGTTCTGGCTGCTGGTGCCGCTCGCGGCCTATGGCAGCGTGCGCATGCGCAGGTCCAGGCGCTTCCAATGGCCGCTCGTCGCGCCGGTGGTGATCGTGCTGCTGGTGACCACCGTTGCGTTCGGCGCCCCCCGCTACCACACCATGGCCGACCTCGGCCTCGTCGTCCTCGCTGCCGTCGCTGTCGGCCACCTGCGCCGCCCCCGCGACCTGCTCCCCGACGGTCACACGGTCTGATCGACGGTTCTGCGTGACCGTACAGGGACCCGACCTTCGTGACCTGACAACGTGGTTGTAGACGGCGGGGGTCGGCAGGTTGTCACCGCTCGGCTGGTCACCGAACTCGTCGGTGACCATCCGGCGCAGCCCGACGCGGCGTGTGACGGTCCGGTACTCTCGGTCGCTCACCTTGCCGGCGTCGCCCAGCACAGGCTCGGCGGCCCACTCCGACGTGGGGGCGGGACATGACCGACGACGGTGACGGCGCTGTGGCCGTGGCGACCCGCGACCGGCCCGTCGGGCTCACGCCGGCCACGAGCGGCGGCCCGCCGACCCGGCCTGCCGACCGTTGGGCGTTGATCGCGTTTCTCGTCGTCACTGTCGCCTCGATCCCCCTGCTCCTCCGGCTCGGCCATGATCGCTGGTTCCAGTACGACGACTGGGACTTCCCTGCCTCCCGGCCTCCTCGCCCTGATGTCGTCGGGCATCGCGGTCACGATGGTCGTGGTCGTCGGCCTGGCCATGCTGCTGCGGAGGGGCTGGCGTGTGGCGCTGCTCCACACCGCACCTCTCGGAGCTGCCTACTTTGGGGTGGTACGCGGCAATCGGCCACCAGGCCTACGAAGAGCAGGACGTCAGCACCCCGCTCGATGCGCTTGCGTTCGCCCGCACGACCATCGGCGCGACCTTCGGCGGTCTGGCCCAGGTACCGGGGTTGGGGTGGGCGCTCGGTGGCCTCATCGTCGCCGGCCTGGTCCTCGCCTGGAGCGGCCGACCCCTTGGCCAGGTTCGTCGTGTGGCGGCCGCGCCGGTGGCCCTCGCAGCGGGCGCGTTCGTCTTTGCGCTGACCACCGCCTTCGGACGCGTCGGGTTCCCGCCCGGCATCGAACGGTCGACCCGCTATGTCCACGTCGTCGGCGCGTTGCTCCTGCCGGTCATCGCGGTGGCGGCCGATGCCGTCATGCGCCGTTGGCGGATGAGCGTGCCAATCCTGCTGGTGGCCCTGACAGCGTCGCTCGTGGGAAACATCCGGGACTTCTCGAACGAGCGCCTGCATTCGGGCAAGTTCCTCGAGAGCTACCGCAGGATGATGCTGACGACGATGCCACGCGTCCCGCTCGCTGATGAGGTGCCGCGAAACCTCCGACCCGACCGAGGCTTGGCGCCGTTCGTGTCCGTCGGCTGGCTGCGGGACGGTGTCGAGGCCGGGCAGATCCCGCCGCCCGATGATGTCACGCCGGAGGAGCGGGCCACGGCCGAGGCGCGGGTGGTCCTGCACCAACTCTCCTCTCACCACCCTGTCCACTGCGAGACCGTGGCGGGACCCGTCCCGACGACGCTCCGACGAGGCAGCTCCGTCCGCCTGCCCGGCGAGGGCCAGCTGTGGGTCGGCTACACGGACTCCACGGGTGCCACGGGACTCATCACGTTCCCTGGTCACAGCGTGCCGGTCGTCGCCTATGCCGGGCCGCTGAAGGTGAACGTGGCGCCGAGCCCCGAAGGCCGGCCGGTCCAGGTATGCGACGTCGACGGTAGGCCGGTGATCGCCCCGTCCGGTCCCTGACCACCGGCGGTCTCAGGCGAGCAGCACGTCCAGCTCCGACTCGAGCGCGTCGCGCTCGCCACGGCGCGACTCGTCGTTCGCCCAGTTGGCGTGCTCGTCGGGGTCGCCGTCGAGATCGTACGCCTCGTAGACGAAGGGGCCGGTCGCAGCTTCCCTCGACGGATAGCGATAGAGCTTGCGGAACCCGAGCGGATGCTCGGGCCCGGTGGTGATGCCGTCGCCGCTCGCCGTCTGGAACCCATGACCGATCGCGTGGAGGAGGACGCGGGAGCGATGTTCGTCTGGTGCCGCGGCCATGGCGGCGAGCGAGGTGCCGGCCTGGTGCGGCAGGCCCGCCTCGGCACCCCCGAGGTCGCGCATCGTGGCGTTGACGTCCTGGAACACCATGCTGGGGGCCGTGATCTCGGCCCCGGGTTCGAAGCCCGGACCTCGGACCAGCAACGGGACGTGCAGGGCCACCTCGTACGGACCCGACTTCATGCCCGAGCCGCGCCGCCGGTGCTCGCCGAGATGGAGGCCGTTGTCGCTGGTGAAGATGACGACCGTGTTGTCGAGCACCGCGGGGGCCATGCCGCCGACGATCTGGTCGACCATGTCATCGACGGCCGACAACTCCCGCAGGGCGCCTCGGGCGTCTGCGACGATTCGCTCGATGTCGGCCTCGGTCAATGGCGGCAGGCGACGCATCCACGGCGGCTTGTCGCTGACGTCGACCTCGTCGACCACCGGCCAGCGGAAGTCGGACCATGCGTCCGCTAGGTCCCGGCGCGGCAGCGACGGAGCGTGCGGCTGGGTGGGCGTCACGATGCACAGGAAGGGCTCGGCGCCCTTGGTGAACGCGATCGCCCGTTGCGCCAGGTAGTCGGTGGTATAGACGTCCGAGATCGTGGCGGTCCGCGAGTCGAGTCGCACGGGGAACTCGTACTCCCTCGCGATGTCGAGCAACTCGTGCCAGGCCTCGTAACCGGCTGGCGGGTCGATACCTCCGATGCTGTCGTACCAGTTGAGGTACTTCCCGAAGAGCCCGCACCGGTAGCCCGCGTCGTGCATCCACCGGCCGATGCAGTTGTCGTGGTCGGTCAGGCGCGATGCCGCGAAACCGACGCCCAACTCCTGGTTGTGCTTGGACATCTGGCCGGTGAGGAAACCCACGCGGCTCGGCTGGCACAGCGGGACGTTGCACCGGGCCTGGGTGAAGGTGGCCCCCTGTACCTGCACGAGCCGGCGCACCTGCGGCATGTACCGCAGCTGGTCGTAACGCATGTCGTCCGCAACGATGAGCAGTAAGTTCGGCCGGGCGCGCTCCGCGGGCGTCAGACCACGGTGATCGCCCGAGTCGTCGCCGCAGGCCCCCAGGACGGCTGACCCGCCGGCGGCGCCCAGGCCGAGCAGGGCTAGGCGCAGCGCCTCACGCCGGCTCAACAGTTCCTGTCCCCCAGCCACCGCCGAAAACCTAGTGGGGTGGCCTCGGCGACGCCGGAGCCCGGGAGCTGAACGCTCGGCACACTCGTCGCTCTCGAGATGGTCCGGGCTGAGGCTGTGCCATGGTTCGCGACGTCGGATGGGTGCTCTCCCGAGGTGGGATGTCGATCACCACCGCGTCTGCAATCGGTTGCGGCGCTCTCACGGGAGCCCGCGGACCCTATCGCGGCACCGCCCCGGGCTGCACTCGATCAGTGGGTCCCGAGCGGCCCGCCCCGAAGGGTGCCCGCGTCGTCGTTCGGCCCAGCATGGCACCGCACGCATGCGCTAAACCTGTGATCGCCGGGGAGCTGGGTGAGCGCCGGCACCGGGCCGTTCCACCCCTCACTGCATCCCATGTACCAGTTCTGGAATGAGGTCGTCGCCCCCGTGATCGAGGCGTCCGCCGCCCGGCACATCGTCGAGGTGGGGGCGCTGCGCGGCGAGAACACCGAGTTGATGCTCGAGCGCCTGGGCCCGGACGTCGAGCTGCACGTCATTGACCCGCTCCCCGACTTCGATCCCGCCGAGCACGAGGTCCGCTTCGCGGGGCGCTACGTGTTCCATCGCGACCTCAGCGTCAACGTGATCGGTGAGCTGCCCCCGATGGATGTGGCGCTGATCGACGGCGACCACAACTGGTACACGGTGAACACCGAGCTGCACCTGCTCGCACAGGTGTCGCGCACGGCAGGCGCCGCGTTCCCGGTGGTGATCCTCCACGACGTGGGCTGGCCATACGGTCGACGCGACCTCTACTACGACCCGTCGACGATTCCCGATGAGCACCGGCATCCGTGGAGCCGGGCCGGGATCCGCCGCGGCCAATCCGAGCTCGTCGACGACGGCGGCGGCCTGAACGCCGAGCTGGCGAACGCCGAACACGAGGGCGGCCCGCGCAACGGCGTCATGACGGCCATCGAGGACTTCGTCGCCGCGTACGACCGGCCCCTCCGCGTGGTAGTCCTCCCCGTGTACTTCGGGCTGGCCATCGTGGTCGAGCAGGCGTTCCTGGCCACCAGGCCCGCGCTCGCGGCGGTGCTCGACCGGCTCGAGCAGCCCGAGGGGAAGGACACGCTGCTGTGCCTCGGCGAGGAGATCCGGCTCGACGCGGCCCTGGTCGACCAGGTCCTGCTGCGTCAACGCGACAGACGCCTCGCGGACCTGGCGGCGCGCTACCTCGAGACGGTGAAGGCGGCGATCGTCAACGACCATCACCTGGAGATCGAGGCCCGGGTGGCCCACCTCCTGGAGATGGCCGCCCGTGGCTCGCCGCCCAACGACGGCGTCCTCACCGACCCTGTACGCCATGCGCCTGGCCTCGTCAGCCGCATCGAGCAGGCGCACCGGATCGGGACCGACGACGATCTCGGCGGGCCGAGCCTCGCCGCCCGCGGTCGGTTGGGCCTCGACCACCTCCACGCGCACCTCGACCGCGTGTGGGAGGCACACGTTCGGGGCGACTTCGTCACCTACGGCGCCGGTGAGGGTGGCTCGGCGCTGTTCATGTCGGCGTTCCTCGAGGCCCACGACCCCGAGCCGCGTGCTCCCCGCCAGCGACCCCTTTGGTTCGTCGACCCGTTCCGGCGGTCCGACCATGGCGCCGACCTCAACGTGTTGCGTGACCGGCTCCACCGCTTCGGGCTGCTCGGCCCGAGGGTCCGCTTCCTGCAAGGCGATCCGGAGGCGACCGTCCACGACGTCACCGCCGGCCAGCTTGCCGTGCTCCACCTCGGTGGAAGGTCGAGCGACGGCGTGGAACCGGTGCTGGAGGTGCTCTACCCGCGCCTGGCCGAAGGCGGAGTCGTGGTCGCGGATCGTGACGACACGCCGGTGGCCGAAGCGGTCGAGCGCTACCGTGCGCGCCACGGTCTGACGGGGCCACTGGAGCGGGACGGGTCGGGGGGCCTCGCCTGGACGAAGCGCGAGCCGCTCGGCGCACCCGCCGCCGTGACCCGGGTTTCCCCCACCGGTGCGAGCCGCATCCCCCTCGTGAGGCGGGAACCCATCATCGCCCCCGATCTGTCGGTCGTGGTCGTCGTCCACAACATGCGCCGGGAGGCGATGCGATCGCTCCGATCCTGGACCCGGCGCTACCAGCAAGGGATCGACGACCGCACTTTCGAGGTCATCGTCGTGGAGAACGGGTCGGATCCGGCCGAACGCCTCGGCGCTGAGATGGTCGAGCGCTTCGGGAGGCGCTTCCGGTACATCGACATGGGGGCCGATGCCAGCCCGTCGCCCGTCGCGGCCATGAACCGGGGCCTGGCGGAGAGCCGCGGACGCAACCTGGCGCTGATGATCGACGGGGCGCACGTGCTCACGCCCCGGGTGCTCCATTATGGGCTGGCCGGCCTGGAGGCCTACGCGCCGGCCGTGGTCGCCACCCAGGCCTGGTACATCGGCCCGGGGCAGCAGGGCGACGTGATGCGCTCGGGCTACAACCAGACCGTGGAGGACGCGCTGTTCGAGCAGATCCGATGGCCGGCCGACGGCTACCGCCTGTTCGAGATCGGTCACTTCACCGGGGATCGCGATTGGTTCGACGGCGTCTGGGAGAGCAACTGTCTCTTCGCACCCCGCTCCCTACTCGAGCAGGTCGGCGCCTTCGACGAGGCGTTCGCGATGGCGGGAGGCGGGTACTGCAACCTCGACATCTACGAGCGGCTGGCCTCCGCCCCGGGGGTACGCGTCGTCACCATCCTGGGGGAAGGGTCGTTCCACCAGGTGCACGGCGGGATAACCACCAACCAGGCGGACCCGCTCGAGCGGCGCCAACGGGTGCGCTCGTACGCCGACCACTTCGCCGAGGTGCGTGGTCGGCCGTTCATGGGCCCGGAGAAGCCCATCCACTTCGTCGGCGGCTTCCACAGCGAGTTCGCCAAACGCTCACGGGCCCGGCGCATGACGGCGCGCGCCTTCGACGTCGATCCACGCCTCGAGGGGGCCGACGGCCCCGCGCCGGAGTCGCCGGTCCCGGTCCCCGACGACCTGCGCGACACGTTCACCAGCGCGTATCACCGCAGCTTGGCCTGGCGCGAGACGCGGTGGCTGGGCCACTGCGTGCCGAACACCCCGACCGACCTCCTGACCTACCAGGACGTGCTCGCCGAGGTGCAGCCGGACTGGGTCGTCGAGACGGGCACGCAGGGTGGCGGCCGGGCCTTGTTCCTCACCGGGGTGTGCGAGCTACTCGGCAACGGGCAGGTGATCTCCATCTCCCAACACCTCCGCGGGGGGCTCCCCGTCCACCCGCGGCTGCAGTACCTGAGCGCCGCCCCCCATACCCTGGAAGCGCGGGACCGGGTCTGCGAGATCGTCGGTCCCGAGCCCCACGTCGTCGTCATCCTCGGATCGCGGACCCGGCGCGACCGCACGCGCCGCGAGTTCGAGCTGTTCGCGCCGCTTGTGCCGGTCGGTTCCTACGTCATCGTGGAGCACACCGTCCTCAACGGCTTCCCTGTCGACGCCAGCTTCGGTCCCGGCCCCCATGAGGCCCTTCGCCGTCTCATGAACCTGCACGGCGAGTTCCTCGCCGACACCGCACGGGAGCGCCACGCCCTCACCTTCAACCAGGGCGGGTTTCTCCGGAGGATCTCGTGAGCGCGGTGGCAACGGGCGGCGGGCCGCGGCGCTACTTCGTGGCGCACATGCAGAAGACCGCCGGGACCACGTTGCGGGACCGCCTGCGCGCGTCGTTCCGCGAGGACCAGATCTATCCGAACGGCTCCGACGGCACCGACCCCCGGATCGCGGTGATATCGGTGTCCCACCTCCGGGAGCGCTGGAAGGCCCGGGGTGCGCAGATCCGGCTGCTCACCGGTCACTTTCCCGTGCGCACCGCCGAGTTGCTCGGCGTGCCGTTCGTGACGATGACAATCCTGCGGCATCCGGTCGAGCGCACTCTGTCGTTCCTGCGTCACCAGGCCGAGCGCCACCAACGAGGCGCGACCGGGGACACGCCCCTCGTCGAGATCTACGAGGACCCCTTCCGCTTCCGGCACATGATCCAGAACCACATGGTGCGGACGCTGTCACTCTCGCCGGAGGAGATGATGGACCACGATGGCGTGCTCACCCCTGTCCCGTACACCCGGGAGCGGCTGGAGCGCGCCAAGGAGGCGCTGACCGAACTGGATCTGTTCGGTCTCCAGGACCACTTCGAAGAGTTCTGCGACGAGCTGAGCGGGCGGTACGGCCTCGAGCTCACCGGGCCGATCCGGTCGAACACGACAGAGCCCACACCCGCGCCCGACGGTTTGGCCGACCGCATCGCCGAAGACAATGCCCTGGACATGGAGCTGTACGGGTTCGCCGAGGGCCTCTACGAGGAGCGGCACCCGCGGGCCGAGCCGGCAGCGCCAGCGGACCGGGGATCCGGGCAGGCGCCCAGCACCGACCGACCGACCGTCGGCACGCGAGAGGCCGACCGATGACGGGCACGGTCACACCCGCGGCGGACAGCCCCCTCGAAGCCTGGGTCTTCGCTCCCTCGGCACACCCGTCGGGACAGGTCGCGTTGGTCTGGTAGGGCAACCTGGGAGCGGTCACGCGCCGGGGGTATGACTGGGCGCTCGCTGCCACGGCTCGGCACCGTCGGCGGTGAGCTGTCGCGCGAAGCCATAGAGGTGGGCGTCCAGCTCGTTGTCGGCGCCGATGCGCTCGCGCAGCGCGCCACTGACTTCCATCGGCCGCGTCCGGTTGGCGAACTGGGGTTCGCCGAGATCCCATCCGAACCGCATGGCCAGCGCATCGCAGAAGGATTCGAACCGCTCCTGAAGTCCTACGACGTCGATCCGACGCTCGAGGGCGTCCTGGGCAATCGCCAGGCGGGCGTCGTCGACAGTGATCTGCGTCATCGCGCCGTCGGTCATCTCCTCGACCGACAGCGACAACATCCGGACCATGTGGTTGCGGATGAGGCCATCGCGGCACACGGGGTCCTCGTAGATCTCCTCCAGGGTGGCCGCGTGGAAGCGAGGCTCTTCCTGGCGCTGGTGGCGCAGGAACGACAGCGCCCGTTCGACGGGGTCCCGGAGGATGGTGAACGCGGCGAAGGGCACCGCCAAGCGCTCGATGGTGCACAGCGGGAAGTGGCCCGTCACGACCCGGATCTCGCCTCGGTGGCGGGCGAAGCGCTCGGCGAGTAGATCGACGTCGAGTACGGCCTCGGGCGTCCCCTGGTGCTGCGGCAGCGGGTAGACGCCCCCCGTCCCGAAGTGATGGCGCAGCCGCCGGAACAGCGCCGTCCCCCCAGTCTTCTGCAAGTGGACGAAGAAGTATCGCCGGGGTTCGAGCATGGACGGGTCAGAACTCGATGTCACCCAGGGTCAGCGCGCACATCGATCCGGCGGACAGTTAGGGTCCCCATCCGGACGCGGATGCTAGCGCCGCACCCTCGCGTGCGGGCTTGGCGGTCAGGATCATGGGACGTCGACTGCTTCAGGCGAGGAGGGACACGTAGTTCGCTGCCGGGTGGGACGGTGCGAAGAACCAGCACTCGACGGCGAGCCGCTCCTGCGTCATCTCCACGTCCTTTCTGAGGAAGGTCCGGTGGATCATTCGCTCGTCGAAGAGCAGAGCGTCGCCGGGATCGAACGCCGGGCGAACCACCGGCGTCTCACCGGCGGTGCGGTGCACGGCGAACCCGTCGATCCCAATGCCGCCGGACTCGCCGAAGGGCAAGATCTCCTCGACGCGTCGCGGCACGATCTCGAGGCCTGGCGCCGTGCGGTCGCCGCCGCAGGCTGTGAGGCTCACCCAGACGTTCATCGTCCGGGTCTCCGGCCCGAGGAAGGAGCCGTCCTGGTGCCAGGCCGTATAGCGGAACTCGGGCTGGACCCGCCGGAGCGTGGACTTCTGGAGCGTGAAGACGGGTCGCTCACCGAAGTGCTCACCGATCGCGCCGGTCACCCCCAAGGCGGCGAGGTCGTCGAGCACTTGGGCCGCAGCGGCGGGGCAGTCGGCCAGCCACCAGGTGTGCGCGCGGGCCTGCTTTTCGCGAAGCGCTGCCTGCATGCCCTGCACCGTCAGTGTCGGCAGGTAGTCCACGCCAGTGCGTTCCTCTGGCGCGAGCCCCCAGGCCTCGCTCGCGCGCTCGATCGACTGCCGGGATCGCTCCACGGCGTCGCGGTCGAAGAGGCCCCGCACGAGGAGACTGCCGTGGTGCGCGACGGCCGCACCCAGGAGAGCGCCGTCGAGCTCTCGGGCCGCGATCTCCGGTGGCCGGCCCACGACGTCGGGGAACGGGTCGTCGAAGGTCGGCGGCCATGGCCACCGGCCCACGGGCCGGTAGACCTCTGCCGCTTGGCGGCGCAGCTCGATGAGGCGGACCTGCAGTTCGGGCGATGGGGACGCGTGGTTCAGCGCGGTGACCGCGTCGAGCGCGGCGCGGGCGTCGCCGTCCACCACGAGCCGGTCGACGTCGGCGATCACCATCGGTGCCCGGACGTCCGAACGCTGCATAAGCACACGCTAGTTGGCGACCTCGGCGGTGCGCCGTCGCTCCAGCAGCTGGTGGATGCACTACGCGAGGAGCGCCGAGATGGCGCCCGCCGTGTCAGGATCACGCGGCGTCGACCAGGACTGGATCAGGCAAGGAGGGAGACGTAGTCCTCTGCCGGGTGGGACGGTGCGAAGAACCAGCACTCGACGGCGAGCCGCTCCCGCGTCATCTCCACATCCTCGCTGAGGAAGGTCCGGTGGATCATTCGTTCGTCGAAGAGCAGCGAGTCGCCGGGCTCGAACTCAGGGCGCATCACCGGCGTCTGACCGGCTGTGCGGTGCACGAGGAACCCGTCGATCCCAACGGCGCCGAGGTGGCCGAAGGGCAAGATCTCCTCGACGCGTCGCGGCACGATCTCGAGGCCCGGCGCCGTGCGGTTGCCGCCACACGGCGTGAGACCCACCCACACGTTCATCGCTCGGGTCTCCGGCCCGAGGAAGGAGCCGTCCTGGTGCCAAGCCGTCCAGCGGAACTCGGGCTGCACCCGTCGTAGCGTGGTCTTCTGGAGCGTGAAGACGGGTCGCTCGCCGAAATGCTCACCGATGGCATCGGTCACCCCGGAGGCGGCGAGGTCGTCGACCACCTGAGCCGCCGCGGGCGGGCAGTCGGCCAGCCACCAGGTGTGGGCCTTGGCATGGTTCTCGCGCTGTGCCGCCTGCATGCCCCCAACCGTCAGTGTCGGCAGGTAGTCCACACCAGTGCGTTGGTCGGGCGCGAGCCCCCAGGCCGCGCTCGCGCGCTCGATCGACTGCCGGGATCGCTCCACGGCGTCGCGGTCGAAGAGGCCCCGCACGAGGAGACTGCCGTGGTGCGCGACGGCCGCACCCAGGAGAGCGCCGTCGAGCTCTCGGGCCGCGATCTCCGGTGGCCGGCCCACGACATCGGGGAACGGGTCGTCGAGCGTCGGCGGCCACGGCCACCGGCCCGGGGGCCGGTAGACCTCTGCCGCTTGGCGGCGCAGCTCGATGAGGCGGACCTGCAGTTCGGGTGACGGGTGCGCACGGTTCAGCGCGGCCACCGCGTCGAGCGCGGCGACAGCATTACCGTCCTGGACGAGCCGGTCGACGTCGGCGATCACCATGTCCCCAGGCCGCATGAGCACAGCCTAGTGGGCGACCTCGGTGGTGCGCCCTCGCTCCAACTGCTGCTTGGCGAAGCGGTAAAGCTCCATATCGAGCGCGTTGTCATGCGCGATCCGCTCTCGTAACTCATGCGAGACGTCCATGACTGCAGTGCTGTTCGTGTACGTGGGCTCGACGCCCAGATCCCAACCGAACCGATCACCCAGTTGTCGGCAAAACCCCTCGAAGTCCTCCTGGACGCCGAACAACTCGACGCGGTGCTCGAGGTTGGCCTTCGCCCGCTCAAGCCGAGCCTGGTCGTACGGGACCATCGTCATCACGTCCCGTTCGATCTCGTCGACGGTCACGCTCAAGCACTTGACCATGAAGTTGTGGATCAGGCCGTGCAACAGGACCGGGTTGGCGTACACGTCCTCGAGTGACGAGTCGCGGAACTCCCGATCCTGCTGCTGGTGCTGTCGTAGGAGTGACAACGTGCGCCCTACGGGGTCGCGCAATATGGTGAATGTCGTGAGAGGGACGCCAAGTATCTCATCCACGCACAGCGGAAAGTGCCCGGCGATGACCCTCAGGTTTTCTCCGTGGACGGCAAACCCGTCCCTCAGGTAGTCGATGCTCATGTACGTGCCCGGTCGACCGCGGTCGGCGGGCAGAGGATAAACAGCCTGTTCGCCGTGATGATGAATCAGCCGCTGAAACAGCGACATCCCCGCCGTCTTGGGCAGGTGCATGAAGAAGTAGCGCTCTGGCTCGGCGCCGGCATGCGGGACCATGGCGGGCTAGCGACCGAACCGGCGGCGACCGACCGCAGTCGAAAGGGCCGAGCCGACGGTGACTGCCGCATCGCTCAATCGCCGTCGCTCCAGGAGATCCTGGGCGAACTGGTAGAGCTGCATGTCAAGCGTGCTGTCGTGCGCGATGCGCTCTTTCAGCTCGTCCGACACGTCCATCGCGCTCGTCTGGTTCGCCAGCAGGGCGCCGTCGCCGAGGTCCCATCCGAAGCGCGACGACAGCTCCTCGCAGAAGGTGTCGAAGTCCTCTTGGAGGCCGAAGAGCTCGATGCGATGCTCCAGAACCTGCTTCGCCCGCTCGAGTCGACCCTCGTCGTACCTGACCATCGACGCGACGCCTCGTTGCATCTCCGGGACGGTCATGGTCAGAGCCTTGATCATGAAGTTGTGGATCCACCCGTGCAGTAGGTAGGGATTGGCATAGAGATCCTCGATCGGCCTATCGCGATTCTCCTCCCGCTGCTTCCTTCGGCGCAGGAACGACAGGGTCCGATCGACGGGGTTGCGCAGGATCGTGAACGTCGTCAGCGGTACGCCCAGCACCTCGTCGATACAGCGGGGGAAGTGACCGACCACGACACGGATCTGGCTGCGGTGCGTGGCGAAGCACCGCGTGAGATGGTCGATGTCCGCCGCCGCGTCGAGGCTCCCTCGGTCCGGCGGGAGGGGATAGAGCGTCTTGCCGTGGCAGCCAATCAGGCGGTGGTAGAGCGTCATGCCAGCCGTCTTCGGTATGTGCATGAAGAAGTAGCGCTCTGGCTCGGCGCTGGTACGCGGGACCATCGCGGACTAACGGCCGAGCCGGCGGCGACCGGCCGCAGTTGGCGGGGCGGAGCCCACGGTGACTGCCGCTCCGCCGGATCGCCGTCGCTCTAGGAGGTCTCGCGCGAAGTGGTAGAGCTCCATGTCGAGCGTGCTGTCGTGCGCGATGCGTTCTTTCAGCTCGTCCGACACGTCCATCGCGCTCGTCTGGTTCGCCAGCAGGGCGCCGTCGCCGAGGTCCCATCCGAAGCGCGACGACAGCTCCTCGCAGAAGGTGTCGAAGTCCTCTTGGAGGCCGA
>Ga0299914_10000256_pt1 | contig 32182 bp, 33 predicted proteins | sample RVTome_10_FD_201361 | JGI IMG/M metagenome (GOLD analysis project Ga0299914, IMG submission 201361) | Soil microbial communities from uranium-contaminated site in the Upper Colorado River Basin, Wyoming, United States - RVT153D57 (version 2) ... | reverse complement strand
CAGCGAGTGGACGGTCGACGACCTCATCAAGATCGTCACCAACTTCGTGATCGAGGTCAAGCCGGCGGTGGTCAAGGACGGGGTCACCATCGAACCCGCCGTGCTGGAGCCTATGTTCGACCTTGGCTTCAACCCCGATGGCACCATTGCCTCCTGCACGATCCGTTCCCCCAAGAAGCGCAATGCCTTCATGGTTCCTCGGGGCTTCTCCAAGACCACCCTCCTCAACGCGCTGAACCTCCGCGACGTAGTTTACGGCACGGAAGACTTCATCCTCTACACCAGTGAGACAGCCGGCCACGCTGCCAACCAAGTCTCGACCGTCCGCAATCAACTCCAGGAGAACACCCTCCTCATTGCGGTGTTCGGCGACCGTAAGCCCGGCCGCCAGGAGTCGGAGAAGTGGACGGACGCGTTCATCGAGGTACTCGGTCCCGAGCCGGAGCCGGGCGAACCCCGCAAGAAATGCATCCTCGCGGCGCTGGGGTCCGGCGGACAGGTTCGCGGTATCTCCAAGGACGCGCAGCGGCCGACCCGGATAGTCGTGGACGACTTCCAATCCAAGGAGTCCATGGCGTCCCCCGCCCAGATCGAGAAAGATATCGACTGGTTCATCGGGACCCTCCTGCCCGCCGGTGAAGAGTTCGAAGCCCTGGAACTGGAAATGGCTGTCGACGTCATCGGGACCCTCCTGGGACCTCAGGCGATCCTCGCCCAGCTGATGACCGACTCCTCTTGGAACCGTGTGCGGTTCGGTGCCATCGACCGGCAGGGGGATATGCTCTGGGGCGCGAAGCTGTCTATGGCCGGCCTCCAAGCCAAACGGGCGGAGTTCGAGCGTATGGGCAAGCTCGATGCCTTCGACTACGAATACATGTCCCAACTCCCGATCACCGACGGGGTCCAGTTCCCCCTGGACAAGATCATCTACGTCAACCGTCCGTCCGAGTGGTTCGTCGCGAAGTCCGTGGTCTGCGACCCCGCCATCTCTGCCAACCCCAAGGCCGACTACTGCACCCTGGCTGCGGTCGGCATGGGCAAGTTCGGCGACATCCACGTCATCGACTTCCACGCGGAGGTTGGGATGGAGTTCGACGCCCAGGCGGAGAAGTTCTTCGAACTCCACTTTGCCCATTGCCTGGACCTTCCTTTCGACCAAGTCCGCCATGGGGTCGAGGCAGTCGCCTACCAGCGCGCCCTTATCTCCCTCATCACCTCCAAGCAGCACGAGAAGTCCAAGACCTGGGGCCAGCGCGCGTACTTCGAGGTGATCCCGATCCTCCATGGGCGGCACGAACCCTCCAAGATTATGCGGGTGCAGGGCTTCCTCAGCCCCCGGGTACGGACGGGGCACTTCTCGATGGAGCGCCCCTACCAGACCCTTCTGGGCCAGCTCCGGGATTGGGGCAAGAAGGAAGCCAAGAAGGACGGACCGGATGCTATCGCCATGGCCATCCGTCTCCTGGACCCATTCGCCGGTGGCTTGGCCGCGAACGAGAACCCCGAGGGCGAACCGGACATGGACAACCTCTCCGCCACCGGGCCGAAGCTGGCGAAGCTCTCCCGCGTAGGCGGCGCACCATGAGCGAGATGGCCACGGAGCTGAACCAAACCATCGTGGCCGGCATCCTAGGGGTCGTCTCCTCCGTGATGATCGGCCTCATCTCTTTCTTCGGCGGTCGAGGGTCGGTCCAGGCCCAGCTTCAGGGCCAGCTCAACGCCTCCATGAAGCTCCACATCGACCGCCAGGACGAAATCCTCGCCCGTAACGAGGAGCGCCTCCAGCAAATGGAGGTAAAGGTCCGGGGCCTCCAACAGTACAACGAAAGCCTCGCCCGCATCCTCCGCGACAACGACATACCCGTACCTCCGCCGCCCGTCGTAGCTCCCGTCTTCATCCTCGACTCCCTTCCCCAAACCCCGGACCCCTCCAATGGCTGATACCGCGCTACCGTCGATGGTCGGTGATCCGGCCCCCCACAGCCTCCCCCGTGGCGAGCGTCTAGGGCTCGATCAGTGGAGCCCGTATAAGTTCGCTCCGCCCGCCAGGGCCGGTGGCGCTACCCGTCCGATCGACTTCCTTCGCCCGCAGTCCCCCCAGCACGCCTTCGTTCTCGACTACCTCCTCAAGCGGCTCCGGTGGTCTGAGGACAAAATGGCGCCGATGTACCCCCGGTTCCGGGCGAACGAGATGCGGCTCCAAGCTTACGTGACCCTCCCCAAGTACGAGGCGATCCTCAAGGAGATGCAGCATTCGGGGAAGGTCAAGGCTCCCGACGAGGTGGTGGTCCCCTATGCTTGGGCCACCATGCAGACGATCATCACCTATCTCCTCCATACGTTCGGAGGACGCAAGCCCATCTTCCAAGTCGGCGCGTACCGTGGCGAGCAGGTCAAGCGCGCCAAGAATATGGAGACCCTCCTCCAGTACAACGCGGACTATCAGCGTTACGTGTACCACCTGTACAACTACTTCGCCAACGGTGAGGCCTACGGGATCGCTGTTCAGCGGAATATGTGGTCCCGCGTCGAGCGCACCAAGACCGTCACCCGGCCGGCGTCCCCCCAGCTCGCCCAAATCATGGCGTACTCCGGGATGAATGCGCCGCCCGTGCGGTCCCAGCAACGCGCCGTGTGCTTCGAAGGGAACGCCGTCTCCATCATCTCGCCCTTTATGTTCTTCCCCGACCCGAGGGTCCCGATGGTGGAGGTCGCCGAGAAGGGCGAGTTCGTCTTCTGGCGGGACTTCCAAGGTCGCCACATGCTCCTCCGCGCGCAGGCGGACGGTCTCCTTCAATGGGTCGACGCGGTCAAGGCAGGTTCCGGCCCCTCGTGGCTGGGAGGCCACTCAGGTGCTGGCGGTGACTCCATCGCCGGCCTCCGTGCATTGGGCGAGCCTCTGACCTCCGGGGGCACCCAAGGCTCCTCTACGGCGGCCCCGAATATCCAGGTCGACCAAGGGACGGTCGAAATCATCCCGGCGGAGTTGGGATTGTCCCCGTCCAAGCGGCCCGAGAAGTGGCTGTTCACCATCCTCAACCAATCCCAGATCGTCCAGGCCGAACCCGTCAACCTCAATCACGGCGAACACCCGATCTCCGTGACGGAGCCGAATGCCTTCGGCCACAGCTTCGGCCAACTCTCGACCGTCGACCTCCTGGCCTCGACCCAAGACACCATGTCCTGGCTGATCAACTCCCACATGTACAACGTTCGGGCGTCCCTCAACAACATCTTCGTGGTGGACCCCAACCGTGTCGAGATGGACGACTTCCTCGATCCGCTGCCAGGGGGTCTGATCCGCCTGAAGTCCACCCCGTGGGCTCCGGCTGACGCTCGGGCGGCCATCCAGCAGCAAGCGGTGTCCGACATTACCCGGAGCCATCTGGCCGACTACCAACTCATGCAGCGGATGGGCAACGACCTAACGGGCGCGTCCGACAACATGCGAGGTATCCAAGACTCCGGGGGCCGGAAAACCGCCACCGAGGTCCGCACCAGCTTCGAGGCGGGTGGGTCCCGACTGGCCTCCCGGGCCATGCTCTACTCTTCCATGGGGCTGAGTCGGGGCGCGGCACAGTGGGCGTCGAACTACCAACAGTTCATGACCGGCGAGTTCGAAGCCCGAGTGCTCGGCGCGAACGGCACCATGGACTCCGTCATCATCACCCCCGAGGGTATCGAGGGGGACTACTATTTCCCCATCCACGACGGGACCCTTCCGCTCGACCGGGTCGCCCAGCTCGACGTGTGGCGCGAAATCTGGGGGATGGTGGTTCAGGACCCCTCTGGCCAGATGCAGCAGACCTACGATGCCCAGGCGATCTTCCGATTCATGGCCCAACTCGGCGGAGCCCAGAACATCGACCAGTTCAAGCTAGCGCCGGCCGAGGGTATCGCCCAACAGGCCCAGGCCGGGAACCTCGTCCCGCTTAGCGAAATCCCCCAAGTCGCCGGGGCAGGTCCCTCAGGTCCGCCTGGCGGCGCGTTGCCTCCCCTCCCGCCACAAGGATTTTGACCCATGAACCATCTACAGCCGATCGGACAGGTATTGGCGGAATTGAGGAGCTTTCCGAAGGCTCCGGTGTTGGATGAGGCGGAACGCGAGTGGCTTGTCCAGGTGCTTCAGCCGGGCACGCCGTTCTATAAAATTCTCAAGGCGGGGGTTGACTATTCGGACCTCTTGAGGGATCATATCGCCGAGGCGGACTTGTCCCGCCCAGAGGCTATCGCCTTGGCCCGCCAACAGCAAGCAGTCCGCGAGGCTACCCACCGTTTGGTGGAACACATCTTCTCCTACGCTACTGGCAACGCTCCCCCCAACCCCAAGCCCAAGGACCCTTCCAATGGCTGACGGAACTCTCGCAGCGAACCCGCAACCCGGCCCGACCCCGGTTCCCCAGGACGGCGGCCCGGTGCCCCCGAACGCTCCGGTTCAGCCGGGTTCGGGCAACCCCTTTAACGACCCCTCCACGAACCCCTCTGCGCCCGTGAACGCGCCCGAGGGCGACGGCCCGACCCCGGAGGCCAGTGGCGCGGAGGGTCTGGCCGCGTTCGCGGACGAGAGTCCCGGCAATTTCCTCAAGGAGTTGTTCGGGGACCAGGACATTGAGCTGGCTCCCGCCGCTCCCGCCGCTCCCCAGGCTCCCACCTCGCCCCCGGCCCAAGCGGCCGGGACTGCGCCCGTGCAACCGCAAGCTGTCAATGGGGTCGGCCAACCGCCCGCTCCGACAAATGCTCTGCCGCCCGCGGCCCCGGGGACGATTGACCCTCGTCTCCTTCAGCAAGTTCTGTCACCGGCCCCTCAGCCTCCGGCCCCCGTTGCCTACGTTCCTCCGGGACAACCGCAACAGCCGGCTGTGGCCCCCCAGGCACAGACTCCGCAACCCCAGACCGCCGATCCCACGGACTTCGTGCCCTTTCCGCAAGGGTTCGGACTTCCGCCGAACGTTCGGGCCGCTCTGGAGCACGACGATACCAACACGCGCCACAGTGCGTTGGAGGCGACCATCGGTGCCGCCGCCAATGAGACTGCCAAGCGAGTCTTGGCCCATGTCGTGCAGAATATCCTGCCGTCCATGGCTGCGGCAACCGTCAACACCACCCGCTCATCCATCGCGCAAGATCGCATGATGGAGGACATCTTCGACGGCGCCCCCCAGCTTCGGTTTGCCTCGCCCCAGCTTGTCCAGCAATGCCTGGACGTGGTCAAGCGGGACGAACTGGCCCGTAACCCGGGTGCGGTTTGGACCAAAGACATCGGCAAGAGGGTTCAGTCCTACGCGGTGGCGGCACTTCAGGCGATGGCCAGTGGCCAGAGCCCGCAGTTCGCTCCTCAACCGCAGGCCTTGCCTCCCATGCCCCCGCAACCCGCCTATGCGCCGCCCGGACCTCCTGCCGGCCAACCCTATCCCGTCACCCAGCCCGAACAGGGCCAGGACGGTCGTTGGTATGTCAAGATGTCCGACGGTCAGTGGGCTCCCTATACGGCCCCGGCTCCCGTCGCCTACCATCCCCAAGCGCCTGCCCCCGTTCCTTGGACCTCCGGGTCCCCGGCCAGTGGTTTCGGTATGCCCCAACCGGCTATCGCGACCCCCGCCAGCGAATGGGCGGACTTCCAGGCCAACGGTGGTTGGAACTAGGGCCCGTTCCTCTCCTCATAAGGACACACCCCCATGGCCATTCCCGGCCTCCGCGGCTCTGACGACCTGACTTCGCCCTCCGGGCGGACCCCCGACACCTGGCGGGAGACGATCCTCCGCATGTTCCCGTATGGGACCAAGCAGGCTCCGCTCGCCGCCCTCACAGCACGGATGAAGTCCGAGGCCACCCAGAGCCCCATTTACCACTGGTGGTCCAAGTCGACCAACACCCACCGCTTTAAGCTGGACGCTGACCTCAGCGGCGGCGACGCGGCGGGGACGGCGCAGACCATCACCATCGACGACGCCGAAGGTAATGCCTATGGCGTGAAGGCCGGCGATATCCTCATGGTCGAACAGACCTCCGAGCTACTCTTCGTGACCACCACCCCCAACACGGCGACGGGCATCGCGGTCCTCCGGGGCTTCGAGAACACCCTCTCCACCGCGGTCGACCATGACGGTGACGGCATCAACCCGTGGGTCCTGAAGATCGGCTCGGCCAACGAGGAAGGGTCCGCGGCGCCTGACCCGATCGGGTGGGACCCGGAGGAAACCTCCAACCAGACCCAAATCCACCGGGAAGCGTTCGCGCTCACCCGGACGGCGATGAAGACCAAGACCCGGACGGGCGACGAGGTCCGCGAGAGCAAGGCGGACTGCCTGGAGGCCTTCACGGTCGGGCTGGAGAAGGCCTTCATCTTCGGGAAGAAGCGGACTACCAGCCGGAACAACCAGCCGCTCCGTATGTCCGATGGCATCATCAACATGCTGCCGACGGAACGGAAGATCAGCCTCGCAGCCCAGCAGGGTCTGCTGTCGCTGTCCTATTGGGAGACCCTCATCGCAAACATCTTCCGCTATGGGGCTTCCGAGAAGATCGCGTGGTGCGGCCTGACCGCCCTCCTGGCCATCACCCAGATGGTTCGGATGAACACCCAGCTCAACTGGAGTCTCGGCGCCCAGGTCAAGGAATACGGGATGACCGTCCAGCGGCTGATGACGCCGATGGGCACCTTGGTCCTGATGATGCACCCTCTGTTCGGCCAGATGACCGGCGGGACCAACGGCGCGGGGAACGTTCGCTACTCGTCCTTCGACAACGCGATCCTGATCCTCGACATGACGAACCTGCGGTATCGGTACCTCACCGACTCCGACGTCACCTACCAACCCAACATGCAGCTTCCGGGCGTCGACGGGATGCTCGCCGGCTACATCGCCGAGTGCGGGTTGGAACTGCACCACCCGGAAACCCACACGCTGATCACCGGCGTTTGGGGCGGGACCAAGGACGAGTAGCCTGGCGGCGCAAGTACAAGTCTCGGTTGGGGGGTCTGGCTACAACGCCGGGCCCCCTTAGCCATACCTAGCCACCCTACCCGGAGAGCCTACCATGTTTCGCGCAGTGCCTGTTGTCCTCGAAGCTGATCTGGTAACGTCTGGTACTTTGGTTCTACCGGGAGTGTTCGACAAGCTTCGGACGCCCCGCTCGGGACAGCATGTGGCTGTGGCGGGCGCGGATTACTACAAAGCCGACACCGACTTTACCATCGTGCTTAACGGAAACGGGCAAGCTACCATTACATGGCTGCATGCGGATACCATCTCCGAAGGGGACTCGATCCTCTTTGGCATCGCCCAGGTTGACTCGATCATCGCGGGCCAGCTCGGAGGTGGAAGCGGAGGTGGCGGTGACGCTACAGCAGCCAACCAGAACACCACCAATACCCGTTTGGGAGCGTTGGACGACACTTCTTATGAGGGCTCGGGGTCGGCTTCTATTCGCGGTGTTCTTGGTGGGATATATGACCGCCTTGCTGAAGCGGTTCCAGAACTCCCGAAAACGCCCGCCTTGGCAGCGACCGATATGGACGCGACGATCCACATCGACAGCACAGCCACCGGCTCCCGCGAAGTCGTGGCGGCAGTGCCGGGCGAGGCTTGCCGCGTCCACGCCTGGGAGTTCCAGGTCGACGGTGCCTGCGACGTAACGGTCAAGAGCGGGGCGACCGTCATCTACGGGCCGAAGTTCTTCGGGACTGCTGGCGGTGGTGGAAGCTTCGAGTTCCGGGAACGGCCTTACTTCAAGACCGCGGCCAACGAAGCCTTGACCATCGAAACCTCTGCGTCGGTTCGACTCACCGCGACCTTCGAAACCAAGACGGAGGCCTAGGCGCATGGGCATCTATCAGAACCCTGCGGCTGGCGGTGACGCCGCCTTCTCCGCCATGTATCCCGCCATTCCCGCCGGGGAGACGTGGAACCCTTATGACGTACAGATGGCGACGCACTCGAACACGCCGGATATTACGCGAACCTATCTACTCCCAGTTAGGATAGATCGGGTCCAGGCTTGGCGCGGATCGGTATTCCGCATATCTGCCGGGGCGGGGAACGTCAAGCTGGGATGGTATGCACATGCGGCAGGGAAGGCGACCGGCAACCCGTTGGCGGAAATCGCGAGTACGGCTGTCGCCGCCGCCACGGTGTATGAGGCGGACTTCAGCTCGGGCGATTGGACCCCAGACATCGGCCTTTATTGGCTCGCCGTGCAGGTAAGCGACGCCACCATTCGGCTGATGGCCCTGACCGCCAGCTTTCCCTACACGCCGCGATTGGTGGGGGCTTCGGCCGCGAACGGCATGGGTGCGGCGGTGGGGGCGGCGGTGCGCTACGTTACTGGCACTACCTACGGAACGCTCCCGGACCTGACGGGACACTCCTTCACGGAAGAGAGCGTATATCGCGCAGGCATTGCCGCGCTGCGAGCAAGGTAAACCGGCGATGAACAAGGGCCAGCTCCTTAGGTTGGTGCGGGGGGCCGAGCAGACCTCACCCATCGCCCCATTCAACATCGTGCCTCCGTCAATCTCTGGGCTTACTGTCCAGGGGCAAACCCTAACCGGCAACCCCGGCATGTGGGGCGGTGGGATTATCGGCTATGCCTATCGGTGGCTGGCGGACGGTGTTCCTGTTGATGGCGCGATCGGACTAACCTTCACCCCGACCGTCGCTGAGGTGGAGGCTGAGATTGCCTTCGAGGTGCGGGCGGTTGGGGTCCTGACTGATACGGTCGCAATCTCTGCGGCTGTTGGTCCGATCACCGCGTCCAGCCCCATCTTGCCGACTCTTCAACTTGTGGACGTTGGTGCGAAGACTTTTCTGGGCCACGGAGAGCATGACCTCGGCTATACCGGAGACGGATACCTCGGGATCACTGCAGGGAACACTCTCACCCAATTTGCTATCAACGAGCGGAACCGCTTTGTCAAGGCAGGGACCTATGGTGGCGCGCCTTCGGGAATGCTTGACGACTACACGCTGACCCTCACAGAGTATTCCGACGCCGAAAAGACGATCGCTACGGGGGTGACCGGGACGGTCGAGGTTACTCGGGTCGCCAATCGGTATGACGTGGCCTCGGCCCCCAGCAACGAGAACTCAAGCACGTTCCAGGCAGGGACGGCGTGGAAGGCCGCGGCTTATGGCGATGAGATTGTCATGCGCGCCGGAACCTACAACGCGGGCACCGAGTATGACTGGCGCCTTCAGCGGGTCGCCGCACCTACCGGGACCTATGACGAAACCAACCCGGTGGTCCTCAAAGCTGAGGTTGAAGGCTCGGTCATCATCAAGCGCATCAGCGTGGATGGTTCGAACCAGCCTGGTTTTGAGTGGAAGGTCCAAGGCATACACTTCAACCGGCAATACACGGGAGCCAGTACCACGGGTTCGGAACAAGCCGCCGGCTGTCTTGCGATAGTCAACGGAGCCACAACCGGACACGTAGATCGGTGCGAGATCAGCTCTAACCCGGATGGTGTGACCGGGCTTGACATGCGGTCAGGCTTGGTTATGTCCGCCAACTCTAGCGGACTCCGGGTAACCAACAGCTACATCCATGATGTGTTTGTCGGCCTCAACCTCTATGGTGCCGACGCCTATGTCAGCCAATGCACTATTCTCGGGACCTGGGAGGATGGGATCAAATACACTCTCCCAACCAACTGGTACTTCGGCTACACCATCATCGCGGACAAGAAACACAGCGACAACTATGGCTCGACGCCGGCTCCCGGACACCCCGACTTCCTTCAGCTCAATACCTCCGCAGGCAATCCCACTGACGGAACCAAGGTCGGCGGGGTGTTCGAGAACCTTGTCCTTATCCGTAACAACGGGCGAACCGGGTGGATTGACGGGCAACTTTTGTTCATCGAGGGTAAAGCCAAACTCAACGTTCGGTTTGACTACATCCTGATCCAGAATGTTATCGGTATCGGCACGATGGGCAACGGGATACACGTCGACAAGACCGACATAGTGCTGATCCGCAACTGTGTATGCCTCGGGGACCTTACAGCTAAGGCGGAGCTGGCCGCACAGGGTTCCTCGGACAGCACGAAGAAGTATGTGCGCCCGGCGATGCGCTTCATTTCCTGCGGCACACGGACGATTGTGGATAGCGTCTATCATTCTCTGGTGGATGACGTGTATCTGGATGCCAATGAGGATGGGGCGGCAGATAGCAACCCCAGTACCGCACCAGCTGATCCGACTGGGTTGACCCTGACAAACAACACCGTGATCAGCGACAACCTCACCGCATATCAAGCACTGTTTGCCGATCCGTTGTTCAAAAAGACCCTCACGGTCGACATGGACAACCATCTTGACTTCAACTTGAACTTTGCGCCGAAGGTCGGTGGAGCGATAGAGACTGTCGGCGGCGTGTTTAACGTCGATGGCAGTTGGCGAACACCCACTTAGCCTTCAGCAGGAAACCGGACATGGCTATTAACAACGCATACGGTGCGCGGAACCGACACACGGGGTACGGGCCGGGTGGGATCGTCAAGGGTCTCTCCGCGCTTGACCTCGTGGTCCAGGCTGGCCTGCTCCCGGCGAATAGCGGAGCCTTGGAGTTCGCCGCGTGGCTCCGCGCACCCGTGGATGAGATTGTCGGGGATTTGGCAATCCTTGTGGACCCGTTGGTGGACGCTGCCATGGCGGGCTATACGGCGGCGATTGACGCGTCAGTGGCCGCTGCGGCCCTCTCGGCGGCGGCGGCCGGCACGTCGGCTGGGAATGCGGCCACATCTGCCGCTGCGGCGAACCAATCCAAGTTGGACGCGGCCCAGATCGTCGCCGACTTCGAGGCGGTGGCTCCGGTCGCCGCCACGTCGACCGAACTTCTGGCCGGTGCGGACAACGCGAAGTTCGCTACAGCCTTGGCGCTGAAGGGAACCACCGATCCGGTCGAGATCACCTTCACCGCCACCCCTGCGCCCGACTTCACCGCCACCTCCTACCGGACTATGGTCCTCACGGGGAACGTGACCTCTGTGGGTGCGCCGGTTGGGATGAAGATCGGCCAATCTTACGTGTTGGACCTCATCGAGGACGCCACGGGGAGCCGGACCATCCCGACCTCCGGGAACTGGAACGCCGCCTATGACTGGACCAGCGAGGGGTTTCCCTCCTCGTTTGCCACAGGGGCGAACAAGAGGAACACCATCTCCCTGTTCTGCTACGCGGCCGACAAGGCGTGGGCGCGACTCACGAAGTCCGCGTAGATGTGGCCGCGCTCATCCCTCCTGGCGCTTCGAGGTTCGACGGCCGCTCCGCCTCCTCCCCCGCCGCCGCCACCTCCAGCGTTCTCCGTCAGCATTTCCAGTAATGCGGTAGGGATACGCTCTGACGGGTCGGGCGGGTCCTCGTCCTCCGTCACCACTAACACCGTGAGCGCGGTTATCGACAACATGGGGGTCCCCGGCACCTGGACCTATAACTGGATTGTCTCAGCCCCGCTTAACGCCGGGACCACCATCAACGGACAAGGGACGCCGAGCGTCAGCTTTACCCGGACTGTCTCGGACGGAGAGAACGTCAATTCAAGTATCTCTGTCAATGTCAATGACACCAGCAATCCGGGACGAACCGGCTTGGCCAACAGCGGCCTGGCGTTCGTCTCCACTCAATAGGACTCTCTCATGCCCAATGTGTCTGCTCTCTATGCTGCGATGCGCACTGCCCTGGGGCGGGGCACGGCCAATGACGCCAACCTCCCGGAGTGGGCGGCTGAGGCCATCAACGAAATCGAGACCGAGGCGACCTTCGCTTGGATGCGGAAGACCGCGACCCTAACCGCGAACACGGGCTTGGATGGCAACCGGCTGGCCCTGCCCAACACTCGGGTAAAGGCCATTGATTGGGCCCGAACCGGAACCCCGGAAGGAACGAACGGAGCGATCCTCTATGATACGGCGTTGGTGGGTGTCACTCCTCTTGAGTTCGGCTCTGTGGGGGAGGGGGTTGCCCCCGAGGGTTTTTACCTGGACGGCGTTACGTACTTGGTCCTTGACGCCATACCCGCGTCTGCCCTTGCTGTGCAGCTTTCCTACTGGGAATACACGGAGTGGCCGGCTTCCTTGGCGGATACGTCGACCCCGCCGGTCCTCGCGAGGCATTACGCTGGGTTCAAAGCGGCTGCCATGATGGTGGCGGCGCGGAACCTCCGGGACGACCGGTTGGCCCAGGTGTGGAACTCCGCTGCAAGCCAAGCCAAGATCGCGATGTGGATGGCGGACGGTCAGTTCGAGTTCAAGCATCGCCGAGGCTTGGCGCAGCGAGAGGCCAGCTAATGCGGAAGCTTGCGGAGATCAAAGACCCTGCCGTCCTCGAAAGCGGTATCTTCCCGTCCCTCGCACCGAACCAAACTGTGCTGTGGCGGACAGCGGAGAACGTGCTGTTTGTGGATGGGGCGGCCGAGAAGTCCACCGGGGCCAGCCAGCTCCACAGCGTCGGCGCGCCGATTATCGCGATGACCCAGGCCTATGCGGACGGTGAGGCTCGGGCCTATTTCGGCAAGTCCGATACCCTCTATAAGTGGTCGGCGGCCGATGGCGAACTCCTCCTGCGGACGGGGTTCACGGGCGCTTCGTGGAGTTTCGTGCCTTGGGGCACGTGGCTGTTGGCGGTGAACGGGGTCGAGGCGCCCCAGATTTGGAAGAATGTCGACACGCCAAACAGTATGGTGGACTGGCCTGGGGTGCCGACCGCGGCCCTCACCGCCCATATTGTGCGGAAGCTCGCCAATCGCCCGGTGTTGTTCGTGGGTCAGGAGGCACACTGGCCCCGGGTCACCGACATCGAATACTGGACCTTGCCGGACCCGACCGGAAATGCCGGGAACCTCAACTTCCGGGACCTGGACTCCGACATTGTTGCCGTCGAGCCGTTCGGGGAACAACTCGCTGTCTACACCCAGAACAAGATGGGTCTGCTCTCCTTCATCGGGGGGACGTCCGTCTATGGGTTCAAGGTTCGGTTGGAGGGGATCGGTGCGATTGCACTGAATGCGGTGGTTCCGGTTGGGGCCAAGCACTACGGTATGTCTCGGGATGGCATCTGGGTCAGCGACGGGTCCAGTTTCCAGTATGTCGACCAACCGGCCGTGAACCGATACCTCGATGGGCGGGACCCGGTAACTCAGGTTGCCTACCCCTGGTCCATGGACCCGGACCTGACCGACTCTGTGGCCGGGCTGCACGTCAAGGACAAGGGGATGGTGCAGTGGTTCTACGACAGCAATGAGACGGTAGGGGACCCCCCGGAGCCGGTGAGGAGGGGGGTTGGCTATAACTACGCCAAGGGGACGTGGCACGCGCTGAAGATGCCGGTGACTGCGGTCGCCGCTCAGGAGGCGTTCGCCAAACCTTTGGTCGCGCTGGGCCAGTTCTTCGGCCTCTACGATACGGGGGTGAACCTCGGGCCGGACCCGCTCGTCGCGACCCTCCAATCCGCTCCGTTCGACGGAGGCGAGGTTGGGATGTACAAGTGGTGGGATCAGGTCGAGGTCCACTGGACCGGGGCGGCCCCGGAGGTGAGGTTCGGCCTGCACCGCCACGAGACGTTCGGCGACGACCCCGGCGATCGGTGGACGGATTGGACTTCCCTGGCCCGGGTGAACTGGATACAACAAGAGTCCGTGTATCTCACGATGGAAATCCGCTCGACGGGCCTGGACACGACGTTCCGGGTGGGCGGCGTTGCTGTCTGGGGTGAGCCGGCAGGGTGGACCGAATGACTACCAGTCCGAACCTTCCCAAGCTGTATGGGCGGACCCTAGAGAACCTTCTCGATTGGGCGGAGCGAATTGTCGTCTACTTCGAACAGGAGGTGAGCGACGCTCTGGCTACGGGGGACGCTCCGGTGGGCACCGTGCTTGATTGGGCGACCGCCAGTGCCTCGGCTCCGTCCGGGTGGCTGCTGTGCGACGGCTCGGCTGTGGCCATCGTTTCGTATCCCCAACTCTATTCCCTGTTGGGCACGGACTACAACACGGGAGGGGAGCCGGCCGATACGTTCCGGGTCCCGAACGAAACTGTCACCATTGCCGGGGTTGCCGGCAGGAAAAGGATCATCCGCCATGACTGATGCATATGAAATCGACCCTGCCTATGACGAGAATGGACGGCCGATACTCCGTGTGTTGCGCTACCTTCCGATTGCTGGCTTCACCGCCACGCACTTCCAGCAACTTCAGCGGCTTGCCCCGATGATGTGGGACGGGCAGACCCCGTTCACCATGGCGAAAGAAGTCTATGACGGCCTTCTTCATGTGTGGGAGGTCGAGGGTACGGACCACGCGGTGGTGCTCACCCGGATTGTGGGCGAGGGTGATCGTATTCTGTGGCTCGATGGGATCGCGGGAGATGGGATTATGGCGAGGGCGGAGGCCATTGTGGCCGACCTCCGGACCATTGGCCGCGAATACGGGTGTACCCAGGTTCGCGCCTCAAGTATCCGGGGTGCCTTTGAGGTACTCTTCGAGCGGTTCGGGTTTCAGCCTCTGGCTGTGACGTACACGATGGACATTGACCAAGAGGAGCCCCAAGATGGGCGGATCGAAGCAGACGCAGACCTCACAGCAGACGCAGAAGGTTGAGCCGTGGTCCGCGGCTAGGCCCTATTTCGACGACCTTTACGCGGAGGCGAGTAAGGCGCTTGCGGCCACGCCGAGGGGACCCTATGAAGGGGCCCTCCATGCGGGCCCGACTGCCGCACAGCTTGCCGCGACAGATATGTTGAAGGGGGCGGCGAATAACCCCAATATCGCTTCCGGCGGCGACTCTACGTGGCGGAACGGCCAGCTTGCGGCGAGCCTCGCTGCGGAGACGATGGCGGGGAAGTACATGGACCCGGCCAAGAACCAGTGGCTTGCCGCTGCGGTTGAGGCGGCCCGTCGACCCCTGGAGAACCAACTGACACGGGTCCTCCTGCCCGGCATTCAGGACCAATCCATCGCACAGGGTGCGTATGGAGGGTCCGGCTATGGCACGGCGCAGGGGCTCGCTATGTCGGATTTCACCCAGCAAGCGTTGGACATGGCGAACCGGACATACAGCGAGAACTACCAGGCGGAGCGGGACCGGCAGATGCAGGCGCCGACCATCGCCGCTCAGGCGGCAGCGCTGAACCAAACCGGGACGGCTCAGAACCTCATGCCGGCGCAGCTCATGGCGATGGCGGGGGAGGCCGAGCAAGGGTGGGCGCAATCGGCGTTGGACGCGGAGCTGAAGAAGTACCTCCTGAACCAGCAAACGCCTTGGGCTGGCCTGGACAACATGGCGAGCATCCTCACCGCCGGCGGGTTCAACGAGACGAATAGCACCGGGACGAGCACGACCCAGACCAAGCCGGGCGCTTCGGGCATCCTCCAGGGTTTGGCGGGAGCGGCCAGTTTGGCATCCGCGTTTATCCCGGGGGTCGGGCCGATGATGAGCGCTGGCTTGGGGGCGCTGTCCTCCGGGCTTAAGGGGGCAGGCAGCCCTACCGTTTGGTCCCCGTCCTGGGGCGGAGGTTCCTAGATGGCCGGTCCGCAAAACAACCCGACCTCGCCCGCTCCGCCGTGGTGGGAGACGACCCCCTGGTGGCAGGTTCGGCCGAAGCTGGCTGACCCGACCACTTGGCCGGGGGCGAGTCAGGCTGTCGGCACCGTGGCCACGAGCCCGGTGGTTGCCGGTGCGGCAGGAGCCGCGCAGAACCTCTTGCCGCAGTTCATGGCCCCAACCCAACAGATGGCTATGGCCGCGCCGAACGTGTTCGGTCCCCGGTTCGTGGCGCAGGGGCTGTTCGACAAATTTGGGCCGAAGGGTGCGCCTGCACCGGCGGCTCCGACCGACGCCGCCTCGCTGATGCAGGGGTGGGAGTTCAACGTGCCCCGTGCGGGTGCGGCTGATCCCACGGCCATTCCGGCCCAGACTCCCTGGAACCAACCGGAAGTGCTGATCGACAGCCTCTTGGGCGGGGCGGCGACGTACACCTCCGGGAAGCGGACGCCTGAGGACAACAGGCGGGTGGGCGGGGCGAAGAATAGCCTCCATCTGGCGGACCAAGCCCGGGACTTCATCCCGCCGAAGGGTATGTCGATGAAGCAGGCGGCGGACCTGCTGAAGGCTACCGGGGCGTTCGAGGAAGTCATCAACGAAGGGGACCATGTCCATGTGGCATGGTCGGCCAAGCCCGATGTCTTCACCATGCCTAACTTGCCGGGTATGCCGGATATGTCTGGGATGATCCCGGACCCCAGCCGGCCGAGCCATCTGGACCTACCGGACGCACCCCAGATGGGGTTCGCGCCTGACAGGCCGGCGGCGGAGGAGGTGGACGTTCAGAAGACCTTGGAGATGCTTCGGGAGTTCGCCCCGCCGGGGTATGACAAAGAGAAGGCGCAGAAGGGGCGGCTCAAGGAGGTACTCGCGGGCATTGGGGCAGGGGCTGCGCGGGCTGATGTGCGGGATGGGGTCGGCGCTATGCTGGCGGCCATCGGTGCAGGGGCCAGCGGCGCGGCGACCGCGTGGGACCGCGAGGCCCGCCAGGACGAGAAGGCCGCCGCCGAGGCTACCCGGCTGTTCGACCTTAGCCTCGCCCGGCTGGGCATCGACCTTGAGTCCACGAACCGAGGGACGCGGAACGCCAACGCGGATCGGAAGTGGCAGGACCAGCGGGACCGGCTCACCACCGACTTCACCAACAAACAATCCGCGTGGGAAGTCGCCACAAGGGAGGCGGTCACGAACCTTGGTCTCGACAATCAGTATCTCCGCGACGTGGACCAGGCGAAGTATGCCAGGGCCCAGGCGGCGATGCGGAGTATCGAGCAGAACGTGGACATTACCAGCCAGCAAATCCTGGGACAGCGGGACCTCGACCTCAAGCGGTTCTTGTTCCAGGAAGAGCGCTCCGCCAAGGCCGCGACGGACGACCAAATCCGCACGGTGAGCGGGATGCTGTCCGCAATCGGAGTGGACCCGAAGGTCGCTGCAGCGAACAAGGACCCGGTGGGTCTGAACGCGGCTCAGGGTGCGCTGTATATCGCGGCGAACAACAAGACAGCCGCCATCAACGCGCTGGGTCGGGAGATGGCTTACGCGGGGACCTACTCGACGCTCCCGGACGAGAAGATCAGGAACGAGATCGCCATGTTGGCGAAGCAGGACCCCGAGCTGGCCGCAGCGGCGCTGGGCCGACTCCTAAACGAGGGGGAGCGGGCCGACCCTGGCTCCGCTCTGGCGTGGGCCAAGACCAGTGCGGCACAGGGACTTCCGGTGGGACAGTTGTTCCTTCGGCACTTGAAGGAGCCGGCCAGTGCGGCTGGCCAAGGAGGCACCAATGGCGGGGCTCGGTAGGCCGGAAATCGTCCCGGAAACGGGGCTGGGTGGGCCTTCGTTGGGGCGGCCGAGCATGGGGTTGGGCCGACCCGGTGGGAATGGGGTCGCCACGAACGCCTATGGGAAAATACAAGGGTTTACCCAATCCGCGTTGGAGGCTTTCCCGGAGATGTTTGGGTTGGAGACCAGCCAGGAAACCCAAGCGTTCCGGGCCGCCAATCCCGTCAGTGGGTTCGTCAGCGAGGTGCTCGGGATGGGGGTCGGCTATGGGGCGGGCGCTAAGGCGCTGTCCATGAGCCCGAAGGCTATGTCCGTGGTCAACGCCGCGCCGAAGTTCTTCGGGCTGGCGGACGCGCCGATTAGGTCGATGGCGACCAAGTGGGCGACCGAGGCCGCGATGTTGGAGACGGGAAGGCTCGCACTCGCCGCCTCGCCTGTGCCTGGCGCGATCTTCGGGAAGGAGAGGGACGAGAGCCTTGGGGAACTGGCCGGTGAGGCCGCTCTCAACGTGGCGTTCGGGGGGGTGCTCGGCGCTGGGGCGGGCGCGCTGAAGGGTGTCCTTGGTCGGGGTCCGCGTATCTCTGACTACGTGCCGGGCGCGCACCCGAGCCAACCCCTAGTGGTCCGGGTGAATGCGTTGGAGGAAGCGGCGGATATGGGCGGCTATGGCGAGGTTCGCTATACGCCCGAACAGCTTCAGTCCATTACCTGGCAACGGGACCAACTCAAGCGGGCCAGCTTGGCGGGGATCGACCCCGCGTATATGCCGGATGGGTCGGTGCGTCTGGGCCGGGAAGAGGGCGGCCGGTTCACCTGGGAGAAGGGAAAGGTGTTCGGCGCGCTGGAGGGGGACGTGACGCCCCGGAGCGGCCGGAACTACGGGGAGGCGATCAATGCCATCATGACCCCGGGGGTCAAGCCGGGCCAGCTTACGGTTACCCGGACGCTCGCGCCAAATAGCCCGGAATACCATGTGGGGTTCCCGACCACTCGGGAGCTGGACGACTTCATGGGGCGGCTGGGGTTGGATCGGGACAAACTCCCCCTGATGGGGCAGGACTTCCGCGCGGTCAAGGTACAGGAAGGGACCGGCGCGAATGCGGGCCAGGGCGACCGCGCCGCCGCTGCGATCGAGAATACGTTTACCGGGCGGCGGCCGGGCACAGTCCGCAGCGGCAACCCCGTTCGCCAGGTGGGCGATGGGTGGCATATGTGGCGGGAGCAGGATGGGCTCTGGGGGTTCGCGAAGAAGGTCAACGGGACCATTGGCGCGCCCAAGGCAGGGGACGAATGGTTCGCGTTTAAGACCCATCAGCCGGACCTGATCGACCCTCGGGCCGCCGCGTTCCGCGAGCTGACTATCAACCGGAGCGCCTATTGGCCGCAGAAGGGTCCGGCCCCGAACATCGGGGAGGAGTTCTTCGACACCGCGAACATGTTCGAGCGGGAGTTTGAGGCGGTCCAGTTCCTCCCCAAAGGAGTCCGACCCACTGCCTCCGCGCTCCGTGCCTTGGGCCGGGACGTCAGCGAGCTGGCGGAGGCGTACCTCGCCCCGACCGCCAACCTAGCCAGCCGAAACAACAAGGCTAACTATGCGGTGAACCTCATCAAGTCCATGACGGACTTCGAAGAGGGTCGGGTTTCCGCCATCATGGACGGCGCCCGTGCTGCCATCGCCAACCGGAACGCGCCGCTGTGGCGTCAGGTGGTCACCCTGAACGAGCCGAGCGGGGGCGGGCTCCGGGAGTTCTACAAGACCCTCGCGCCTGAGGATTGGGCCAGCGTGCAAGACATCTTGGAAATGGCCCTGCCGTTCGAGAAGCTCCAACAGGTGGCCCTGGACGGGCATGTCACCCCCAAAGCCTTCGAGGTTCTGCGCGGCCTTGAGGATATCAGCCGCGCCAATGTGGCCGCGTTCGAGAAACTCAAGGCGCAAGTGGGGTCGAGCAATGCCGCGCAACTCATCGAAGACTTCAACGCACGAGCCGGTCACTATGGGCTATCTCGCCAGCGTGACGGAGGCTTTTATGCGCTCCTTGACGATGAGCAAACCGGCGAGCTTGCCGGGATCGTTGCCGGAGGGACCGCCCGTGAGGCGCGGGACAATGCCGTTGCACTGATCGCGAGGGAGGCGAAGAAGACCGGCCGACCCTTGAAGCTGGGTGGGGTCGGCACGGACATCTTCGAAGACGCGGGGATGGTTACGAGGTATCAGGCGGCGGTCAGGAAGCCCGGGTTCCTCAAGGAACGCGGAGAGCTGCTTGGATATGACTTGATGAAACAGCCGTTGGACGCCGAACGGTTCGCCGGGTTGGTGGAGCGGAACCTCAAGGCCCGGGAACGGCTGAAGACTAATGTCGTTCTCCAGGAGAAGCTGTGGGACGTGCTGACGCGGTTGCGGAACGAGGACCCTCTGGCGGCGACCGCGGTGGAGAAGCGCCTCGCGATCCTTCAGGGGGACGAGGGCGACTTTGCCCGGTTCCAGAACACTGCGCTGGACAAGGCGCTTGGGGGTATCCTCGGGAAGGACAGTGCGAGCACGATCGTTCGCACGGCGCAGCAGACCCTCAACGCATTCCAATTCGGGTTCGGGAACCTGAGCCACTACGTCCTCAATGCGGTGACGATGTTCCAGACGATGTTCCCGGAGGCCAGCTTCCTCCTACGAACCGCTGGGAAGGACACGAGTAACTACATCACCGTGCCGCTGACGGACGGGGGCGGCCGGATTGTGGACAGCGTGGGGGTTCTCTCCGACGTCAAGCTGTTCTCAAACTCCCTCAAGAACGTGATGCGGAATGAGAAGGACCTCGACCCGGAGTTCCGGGACCTCCTCCAGTTCGCCATCCAGGAGAAGCTGATCTCGCCGCGATATGCGGAGGAACACTTCGGCTCCACGGGGACGATTGTCAAGGACCTTCGGGGCGCGTTTCAGGATGGGCGAAGCTTCGTCCGGTGGGCGGGAGCGGCGAACGAAATCCTCTTGGCCAAGAGTGAGGAGTTCAACCGCTTGGTAGGGGTGAGCACCGCCTACGAACTCACCAAGGCGCTGGGGATCAAGGACGCCTACCGGATGCAGCGGTTCACCCGCGAATTCCTGGCCAAGACGGCGTTCAACTACTCCACGGTGGACCGGCCGACCATCTTCACCACGCCGGTCGGGAGCCTCATGGGCACGTTCAAGACGTGGTCCTTCCACTACATGGCGAATATGGCGAAGTATGCGGGCGGAGGGAGGGACACGTTGGCTCCTCTGCTGTGGCAGACGGCAGCCACTGCGGCCCTGGGCGGAGGGGCGGCCCTCCCCCTCCTGAAACCGATGGCGGATGGGTTCTCCAAATGGGCCACCGATAAGTCCTTCATGGACACTTTGTACAATGATGTGTTCCCGGATAATGAGTGGGTTGCGGATGGGGTGATGTACGGGTTGCCGGGCACGCTGGGGTTGAGTCTAGCCGCACAGGCGAGTAGCCCGGGGAGTGACCCGGAGCGGGACGCCTCGATGCTGTTTGGGTTCGCGGTGTACGACCGGATGCGGGCGTTCGGGCGGACGGCCGGCGACGCCATCACCGCGTATAAGGCCACGGGGGTCAGCCCCTGGGAGGATGCGGGGATACGCGATGGGATGGCCCGAGCCCTGGCCCCACGGACGGTCTATCGAGCCATGAGTGCCGGGGAGGACAACGCTATTCGGAGCCTCAACAGCGGCTATCGGGTGGTGGACAATGTTAGTATGGGGTCCAGCCTGTTGTACGCGATGGGGTTCAATCCGGTGGATTTGGATAAGAGCTATGCCGCCTATGAGGACGTGCGGAAGGACCAGAACCGCAAGCGCGAGACGGTGACCGAGATGGGTCGCCAGATGGCGGAGGCTTGGGAAGCCGGCGATAACCAGGCGGCGACGACAATCTTCACCCGGGCGATGGCAATGGGGATCGACACGTCGAGTGTCCTCCGGAGCGCCAAGGCGCGGGCGGAACGGAGCGAGGTGACGCAGCTGGACTTCGCGGTGGGTCGGGACAGAAGCGGGGAGGCCGCCGCAGAGTGGGCCTTCGCGGTGGATTAGGAGATGGCGGAATGCATTTGGGCATAAGCAATGAATGGGTTAAGGCGCTCCTCGCCTTGGCCATGGTCGCGACGATCCTCCTGATCATCGGGGCAATCCTCTTCTTCCGGGCGGTCGTGCCGGAACCTATGATGGACGCGTTCCTACTGATCGTAGGTGCGCTGCTGACCCGGCTCAGTGATGCCTACGGGTATTACTTCGGGGACAATGCCGAGGCGGCCCAGAAGAACCGGACTATCAACACGTTGGCGGAGGCACAATCCGCGCCCTTGACCACGACAACGACGACGACAATGGAGCGGACTGATGGCACTGACGAACGAGCAGAAGACGCAAGAGCTTATCCGGTTGCTGGGAGAAGCGCAAGAACGCCTTACTTCGGCGCAGGTGTTGATGGCGACCAACCCGGTGCAACCGGACCCGCCGACGGTGCCGACCCCACCCACGCCGGTCTCAGCCCCGGCGACAAGCCTCCGCCTCCCGGCGAAGTTCTTTGACTACGTCAAGGCCAAGCCGCCTCTGGGGCCGACCCTAACCCAGGCGGAGGTGGACGGGTGTAACCGGATCATCAACGCTTGTGGAAAGGCGAGGTTCCCGATATCTTGGGCCGCGTATTGTCTTGCCACTTCCTACCATGAGACGGCGGGTACTATGTCCCCCATCCGAGAATACGGTAAGGGAAGGGGGAAGAAGTACGGGGTTCCGGGCAGGCACGGGGATCAGGTGCCTTACGGGCGGGGAGACGTGCAGCTCACCTGGGCCAGTAACTACGAGAAGATGGATGCGGCGCTGGGGCTCGGGGGCCGCCTCCTGGCCGACTATGACCTCGCCCTGGACCCGGTGATCAGCGCCGACATTATGGTGGCCGGGATGCGCGATGGGATATTCACCGGGGTTGGGTTGGGGAAATTCCTCCCTACCCGGCTTGGGTCCTTCGAACAGTTCAAGGACGCCCGACGCATCGTCAACGGCACGGACAAGGATGCGCTGATCGCCGGGTATGCGGCGGTGTTCCAGCAAGGCCTGATTGAAGGAGACTACAAATGAAGTGGACGCAGGAGCTGATGTTCAGGGCGATCGTGGCGGGGCTGCTTGTGGCCCTGTTCGCGTTCGCCGTGTGGTTCGTGGTGATACGGCCGGGCCAGGCGGAGGAACGGGCGAGGCGCGCCTCGGTGGAGGCGGAGGAAGCTAAGGGCCAAGCCGCTGCGGCCGAGGATGCGGCGGGGGTTATCATCGGCAACGCCCAGGACGGGCTGGATACACGAAAGAAGGTGGACGCAGATGTCAAAGACCTACACGACATTGAGGATGAGCAGCGCGGCGCTCTTGCTGTTGCTCGCATGTGCATGTACGACAGCGCCAAGGACGACCCTCGCTGCGTTCAACTGCGCCGAGAACGTTCCCGAGGCGTGGAGGGCGGGCGTCCCTAGCGCGCCCATGCCTGACCCGGAGGGTCCGAGGGTCGACTGGCAGGAGTTTGGTATTCGACAGACGGGCCAGTTGGACCTAGCCAACGGACGGACCCGGGACACCATCTCCATCGTGGAGAAGTGTAACGCGCGGGAGGCGGAGGTCGCCAAGGCCCTCGCGCCCCGCACCTTCTGGCAACAGCTTACTCCGTGGCGGGAGTAGGCCATGCCTCGGGGGAAAATTGAGCCGACGGTCCCTCCGTTCCTGTGCGGGTTCTCGGCGGCTCTTGTGTTCTTGTCGGGGATCGCCATTGCGTTCATCATTGCGGCGGGGGTGTTGGATTTTCTCCGCCATGGCCGCCTTTAGTCCGATTTGATTTGGCCGAAGTTCGGGAGGGGTTTGTACTTGGCGTCCGAGCCGGAGGTTCCTGCCATCCGCGCCCAGAGGCCCGAGTTCAGCCCCGACTCGATTAGGCCGGGGATGAGGCGGGCGGCGACTTTGTCCTTGAGGAAGGACCAGAGCACCACCGAGGGGAACGGGCGCTTGGCGTCCTTCGGTTGAGCGGACCACATGGCCCAGAGGTGCATGTGCAGCTCCCGGAGAATTTCCCCGTCCTCGTGGACTACCATTTCTTTGAAGATTTCCGGCATGGCGGACTCGGCGTGCTCTAGCCACCGCAGGCCCCGGAGGAAGTCGCCCTCTTCGATGCGGACCCTCTCGTCGCTGAGGGCGCTGATCATCGCCAGCTTCGAGACGTGGAGGAAGCGCCGGGCGGTGTATTCGAGGAGCTTGGCGTGGGTCGGGACCGGCGCATAGCCCTTGGCCTGCCAGGCTTGGAAGGCGGCCACCGCTTCGGGGGTCCAGCGCATCCGGCCCTTGAGGGAGCCAATCCGCGACAGTTGGCGGACCAGTCCATCATCCCACTCTTGCCGCTCCGCCAAGTCTTCGTTGAAGAACTGGACCATCTGTTGTTCGGCGGAATACACCAGGATCATCCGGGACATGAAGCCCTGGCCCCAGGTCTCCTTGACTGTCGAGCCGAGGTTCTTGGTGGCGGTGCCGGCGATCATGGACACGGAGGGGCGGATGATCGGGCCGGCGGACTTGGTGGTACGCTTGAGTTCGTCGTTCTCCGGCGGGTTGTCGAAGAGGTCGGTGAGGATGCCGGTTAGAGCGCCGTCATACGCGGACATGAAGTTGGAGAGTTCGCGGACCACGATCGCCATGTAGTGGTATTCGACGGGGACCGCGTTCGGGCCGAGGATCAGAACGTCGCCGCAACCCTTGAGGGCGTCGAGGAGGGATTGCTTGGACACGTCATTCGGGGCGAGGCGGGCGGTCTTGGACTTCCGGAGGTGCAGGGACATGGGGACGATAGCTTCAGTCTTCCCGGTGCCCGGCGGGCCGACCAGCCAGACGAAGAGGTTTGGGTAGATGGGACGGCCCCCCAGCAGCTCGGTCCAGACCCGGCGACGGACGGCGGACCCGACCGCGAAGATCGCGGACCACAGCTTGAAGATGTCGGGGGTCGGGGTGCCTTCCATCCAGGCGATGTGCCTCTCGATGAAGCCGCCCTGGCCGTCACTTCCCGAACCCGGAGGGCAGTCCGAGGTAATGGGTGGGGTCGGGCCGAGCGGGGTCGCATCGACGTCGGGCGTCGCTTCCGGGTCCGGCGTAGTCACGGAGGCCGTCGGGGTTTCCGTCATCGAAGAAGTCCTTACGCTTGTCTTGTTTGGCCCAATTCCACCCGGTCTTGAACTCCAGGGGAAGGGCGAGGTGTCGGGTTTCGCTGAGGCCGGTGTCGGGGTCGACACGGGTCAGCGGGAGGGTCATGGTCATCAGCTCGCGGACCTTGGCGAGTACCGTGTCTTCGAGAGCCTCGGGGTATTGGAATAGGATGGAGTCGTGGTTCTGGAGGAGGAGTTGGCAGGCGGCGGTCCAGGGGCGGTGGGCGACCTTTCCGCCTTTCATCCCGTAGTCCCACACCCGGTAGAGCATACAGTTCAGGAGTTCCCCGATGGTGGATTGGGGGACGTGGGCGATGGCTTCGCGCTGGACGGTGTCTTCGGAGGTGCGCTTGAAGAAGAACCGGATGCGGCCCAAGGGGGTGATCAGGCAGGAGGTGGTTTGGAGTTGGCGGATGGTGGCGGCGTGCCACTGGCGGATAGCCGGGAAGGCGCGGAAGTACCGGCGCTGGAACTCTTCCACGACGGCAACCTCGATGCCGATCATTCCGGCGATGCCGAGGGGCGGGCCGTAGTAGTTGGACCCATGCCCAATCCGCTTCGCGAGGTCCCGCATGGACAGGTGGCGGTAGAACTTACGGTCGGCGATGACCCGGCAAGCGGCTAGGTCTCCGACGAAAGCACCGAGGCTATGATCCCAACCCCCCACTTCCTCAAAATGTTCCGGGTACGCCATGGTACAAACGATTGTATGTAGGTCACCGGACTCACAAGCTCGCCAATAGGTATCATCGCCTGTGGCAAGCCAAGTAAGTCCCGCAACCAAACGGGACTCCGCTTGCTCAAGGTCGGGTGTCCCCAGCTTATAGCCAGCATCTGCGCAGGCCATGCGTCGCATAGACTCTGTAATGTTCTGGAGGTTAGTGCCGGACCCCCATACATTGCTACTCGATGACCATCGCCCCGTAACCGTGCCGACGACGTTATAGCTACAACGGAGCCGTCCGTCAGCTGAAATACCACTGTTAACCACCCCGAGTTTCTTGGTGTATTCGCGGATGTTCGTGATGAGGGTGACGAAGGGTTTGGCGAGGTGGACGGAGGTGACATGGCGATCCCATGGGCTGATGGCGGGACCCTTGTTCTTCCACTGAGCAAGCTTCTCTAGGGCTTTGTGGTCGCACGAGGGGGTTTTCTTCTTGCCCTCGGGGGTCTTGCGGAGGGCGTACTGGACCGGGGCTCCGAGCGCGATGTAGAAGAAGGCTAGGAGTTGCTTGCTGGAGTTGGCATTCAACCCTCGGCCCCACACCGCGTGGGCCAGTTCGTCCAGCAGGGCTTGGCAGCGGTCCCTGGCGGCGTTGAGCCTCGCCCGCTCTCGGCTGCGTTGGAGAGGGTTGACCCAAATGCCGCGAAGCATCATGTCCAGGGCCGGACCTTGCATGGCACGGACGAAGTTGTAGGAGGTGGAGGCGCGGGCGACCTCGGGCAGGAGGGCGTCGAAGATGGCTCGGGTGCCGCACACGTCGTAGCCGTTGTATATCCAAAGTCGGGTGTTAGGGTCGGCTAGGAGTGGGCTGGACGAGTCGAGGTTCGCGGTATGGAGGATGCGGGCCATCAGTTAGGCGGTGCCGAAGTCTGTGTTGGGGCTGACCCCGGCTGCGGCCAGAGCTTCGCCGAAGGCCTGGACCGCACCCAGTTCGTCGCGAAGGGACTCCAACGCAGTGATGAGAGCAAGGACCGCCGGCAAGCTGTGCCGAACGTCTTCCCCATTGGCGGTCCAGTCGCAGAGGTGGGCGATGGCTTGGTATTGGCAGGAGACACAGGCGCAGGGGGAGTGTTCGCGGAGCATGGACACCAACGCGCCGCCGATGGAGTAGCCGACCTTTTGGCAGATGGCGTTCTTGGCCTCGGTTAGGGGGTCGCGGTCGTCGGGAGAGTTAGCGGACATGGGCGAGGGCTCCATAGGCCTTGCGGGCGGCGATGCCGGCCAGCTCGTCCACCCGTTCGTGGACGTGGTTCCGGGCGGCGCGGTTGGCGAAGGCGAGGTGGGCTTTGACGTGGCGGACATAGATGGAACGGTAGGGGTGGCGAGACAGGAGGCCGGTCAGGTGGACGATGGCTTGGGCTTGGGCCGGGCTAACGGTCGGGCAGGTCCGACCTACCGGGGCGCCTCGATAGTGGCGCGAACGGAAGTGATAGTTGAAGACACCGGCGGCATGGAGGCTGTCGGATTGGATCAGGACGACTTCGTTGGGAGCGATCATGCCGCGGCGGAAGGCGAAGTCAAGGCTGTTGGTGATGGCGAAGAACTCGGCGTCGTTGGAGGAGGCGACGGGGACCCGTCCCTGCCCGGAGGTGTAGTGACGGGTTCGGTCGGTGATGATGGCACAGGCCCAACCCCAGGCTTCGCGGCCGGGCTGGAGGACCGATGCGTCACAGATGATGTTGGCTACGCTCATTGGCGGGCTCCGAGTTCCTTCGCCGCTGTGTCAAGGCGAGCCTTCAATCCGTTGATGCGATCCTGGGCGACCTCGACATGGTGGAGACGAGCCCAAGGTTCGGTCGCCCGGTCAGCGTCCGCGAGGTCCTTGTGGATGTTATCGGCGATCATCCGGGCTTGGCTGATGGGTTCCCAGGCGGGCTTGGTGCGGTCGGTGGCGGTCATGGGCTAGGCGTCCTTCTTCAAGTCGTCGGCGAACTTCTGGCCCCGCTTGCCGCCGAACTGTTTCCAGCTCTGGGTGTTGAGGTAGATCGAGCCCAGGAAGCCGAGGCTCTTGTCCATCTCCGGGTACATTGAGTGGTGCATCAACATACAGTCGTGGGTCGAATTGGTTGCGAAGATGCCATGCTTGATTAGGTACTGGATATCATACAATCCGTTCTGCCAGACTAACTGAAGGTCCTTCCGGTCTTCGAGGATGCGCTTGACCCAGAGCCAAGCGGCGCGTTCGTGGGCGAAGGACGGCCAGTAGTTGCCAGTGTAGAGAGTACGTCGACTATCGCCTTTTCCCACGGTGACAGGGTCCGTCCTAAAAGGAATGACCAAACCTCGGCGGGCAGTTTCGCCGACACCAAAGCCGATACAGGTAATCTCGCCATTGGCTGTCTCGACGTCAGGTGCCACGACAGAACCCGGGGGTATATGGAGCCTCTCAAATTCGTGGAGGTCGGGAAGCTCGGGCTCCAGCCAGAGTTCGAAGTTGTCATAGCGGAACTCCGGGTAGGCCGACTCTCGCTTGGCTTTGGCCAGGTCGGCGATGGCTATGGGCCGCCACTGCCAGGTGCGGAGGATCGCGGCCGGGTGCCAGGTGGGGACTACCTTGTAGGGTACGCTTGTGACAGAACGATGGACCACGCCCCGCAGGTTGCCGATGCCAGTGTCGCCAAGCAGAGCCCAGCAAGCAGTAGCGCCAAGAGCGATAACCACGTTTGGTTGGGCTGCGGCAAGCTCCTCGCGTAGCCTAGCACCTTCAGCCAGCAGATCAGGCCGTAGGTAGAAGTTCCCGCCGTGAGTAACCATAGGACCAATATGAATGGGGTAGTCACTGGGGAGGTCCTCCTTGCGGACGCAGAGCGAGGCGAGGTTGTTGTCGGCGGGGCGGACGGACAGGACGTTCGTCAGCAGACACTCGGAGCGGTCGATGCCGGCCTGGGCGAGTTGGGAGGTCAGCTCCTGGCCGGACATACCGACGAAGGGCGCGCCCGCCCAAACCTCATCCTGGCCCGGGGCTTCGCCAACGATCGCTATACGGCAAGGGCCGGGTCGGCCGGTGGGCCAGGACGGAGGGACGCGGGACATGGGCGGGCCTTAGGGACGGTGGCCGGTGTATTGTTGGCGGGCGCGTTCGAGGTTGTTGGACTGGCGCGCAAGGCCGGGAATGTTACCGTCGCCGGCGGGCGGGAGGTCCTTGCTCTCGTAGGCGAGGTTGAAGTTGTTGGCCGCTGCGTTGAGGCGGGCCGCTAGGTCCTGGGCGTTGAGCTGGGAGTACCAGCGGTGGCGGCGGAGCGCGTTGACCACAGCGCCGGCTTCGTGGGCGAGGTTGAAGGCACGGGCCACGATGGAGGCGGTGCCGTTGAGGCGGGTGTTCAGCCGGGCCACTTGGTCGGCGAGGGAGTCGCGGGCGTTGGTGAGGAGGCGAACCTCCTCTTGCAAGTCCTTGATGGTCTTGTCCTTCTCCGCCATGGCGAGGACGTGGTCCGCTTCGATCTGGCCCAGGACGTTCTGTTGGGCCTCCTGTTGGGCGGCGGCGATCGTGGCGGTGGACTTGCGGCGGGACTGGGGCGAGGTGGTATTCACCATATTCTTGTCCAGCTCGTCTAAGACGGAGGGAAGCTTGCGCTTGGTCATGATGGGTTCCTTTAGGCGGGGTTGGGTTAGGTGGAAGCGTGAGGCAAGCCGTCTCACGATGGGCTTCATCCCTCCGCGAAGGGAGCTTAACCACCCCACGCTTCCATGTAACTCAACGGGAAGAAGGGGAGGGACCGAAGCCCCTCCCCGCAGTCCGTAGGTGCCGGCGCCGACTTAGGCGGCAGGGAGAACCTTGGAGATCGACTCCGTCAGTTCGGAGTTCGGGTTGTCCTTGTCCCGGCGCCGATGTTCCACGAGCAGGAGGACGGGCAGACCCTTGGCCGGATCGAGGTATTGGCCAAACGGGGCGGCCGGGTCCATTTCCTGGCCGGTCGCTTCGAGGGTCTTCCGGATGTCGTCCTGGCCGAAGTCCTCCGCCAGCATGTAGAAGTTCGACAGCTTCTTGTTGCCGACCCCGTTCTCCGGGAGTTGGTCCGGCGGGACGTCCTCGCCGGCGGCGACCAAAGCGAAGTCGATGACCAACATGGGCTTGTTCGAGGCGGACTCTTTGGTGGTCCAATTCTTGAAGGTCGCGTGGTAGTGGCCCGGGGGAAGCAGGATGCGCTTCATCTCCCCCACGGGCTTGGAGAGGTATTCGGAAAAGTCAACGTTGGACATGCGTGTTCCTTACACGGTTGGGGCGGGGGCGGGATTGCCCGTCGCCGGGGTGGGAGCGGGAGCCCCCGGTGGTGGGGTTGCAGGCTTCGCCCCGGAGGGGAGAGACCGCAAGTCCCGCACGAGTTCGGCCATGCCGGTAGCCAGAGGGTACCGATCCTTGACCGCGCCAGGGTTGGAGTTGCGGAGCTGCAACTGGCCCTGGGGTTTGGTGAAAATCCAGCGCTGGGTGCCGGGGCCTTCGCCGAGGGTTCCGACCTGGATGATGTTGTTGAAGTACCGCCCGATTTCCTGGGGGAGCTTCTGGCCCAGGGCGTTGGGGAGGGCTTCGAGTTCTTTGGGCTTGCCGGTCTTGTCATCCTTGCCGCTTTCCAAGTCGCCGATGTAGCGAATGTGGGTGATGGCGCAGACGTTCGCGGTCACCGCCTCGTCGTTTATCATCTCGAGGATCAGGGAGAGGCGACCGATCGCCTCGCCGTAGTCTTCGAAGGACAGGCGCTTGTTGAGGCGGCCGCCCTGTTGGGCCGCGTACCGGAGGGCACACTCGCACAGGGCGGAGACGGAGTCGATGATGAGCCAGTCCTTGGGACCCCAGGACATGAGGCCGCCGAACCCATCGCCCCAATCGTTGAGTTTGCGGCCCAACTCTTGGAAGGCGGTAGGTATGCCGGTCACCCAGGGCACGCCGTTGATCTGGCCGATCTTGTCCCGGAAGGAGTAGTATTGGATGCGGGACAGGAGTTCGTCGGCGTTGGGTCGGCGGGCTTTGGTGGCCGGGTCGTAGGTGGCCACGTTGACGAGGGTCCCGAAGTTTGCGCCGTCGTAGTTGAGGACGAACAGGCGGGCTTCCGGGTCGTCGAGGAGGATCGAGATGAGCCCACCGGTTTTGCCGGTGCCTGGCTTGCCGACGAGGAGCATCTTGATTGAGGTGGTGGGGAAGGCACTAGCTGCTGGCATTAGACGGACTTTCCCCCGGGAGCGTCCCGGGCTTCGCGCTTGTGGTCCTCGCGGGTGGCGTTGTAGGCTAGCTTCTCCGCCACGGCGGCGTCGAGGTCCCAGCCCATGTAGCCTGCGAGGTCGAAGATACGGATGAGCTGGTCGCCGCATTCAACCTCCGCCATGGTGCGGTGAGGCAGATGGTTGTCGGGCAGGGACTTGCGGAACCCTTCAAGACCCTCGGACACCTCGCTGTGGATCAAGGCCAGTTTGGTGGGGACGAGGTACTTGTCGGGGATGCAGCCGCCGTAACGGATGGAGTCGTCCCACCAACCCACCGCCACGTTGTGGGCGTGGATGTCCTGGGCGTAGTCGTTGAGGGTCGGGCCGGTTGTGGCTGGGCGGAACTTGGCCATGGGTCAGTCCTCCTCGCCGAGGTCATCGAGGCCCAGGTCGTCGAAGGTGTCGTCGTCGGGGTCCTCGTCGTCCTCCATGTCTTCGAGGTCTGGGTCGAAGTCGTCGTCATCGAGGGAGTTGTCGTCGGTGAGGTCCTCGGAGCAGGGGTCACCGGGAAGCGGAAGGCCGGGCAGGTCGGGGGTCATGGCAGGAGGGTCCTTGGGTTGGGGGTTAGGTGCGGGCGGAGATGACGGCTTGGATGACCTCGAAGAAGTCGCGGTAGGGGGCGAGGGCACGGATGGCACGGGTGAGGCTGTCGATCTTGGTGGTGTATTCGGTGTTGATGCCCTCCAGCTCGGTGACTTGGCGCTGGGCTTCGACCATAGCCTTCTCGTTGGCGCGGCGGTGGGACTCCTTGGCATTGACTTGTTCCGTCAATTGGTCGATGACCTTGAGGCAGTTCTCGTGGAGGGTCGTCTTGTCGGCAAGGGCAGCCTCGGCCGTCTCGGCCCGGGTGCGCATGGTGAAGAAAGCCAGCTCCCAGTTGGTTACGTGGCCGCCCGTGTCCAGCCCCGTCTCACCGCTGGCAAGGCGAACCCCTACCTCCATCCGGGGTTCGGTGCGGCCCGCCCGTGGGGGCGACCGTTCGTCGGGGGCGTAGGTCGGTTTGCGGTAGGGGCAGCCGAAGCTGTGCGGGTTATCCGCACGCGCGTTGCAGAAGAGGCAGTGGGTCATGCTGGAGGGTCCGTGGCGAGGGGTTGGCCGGTGACGGCGGAGAGGAGGGGCGGGGCGTTGGCGGCGCGGTTCTCGACATACAGGCGCTGTTTGGCGTCCTGTATCCTCCGCCACGCGGTGAGGCAGTTCGGGCAGGCGGTGGTGCCTTCGACCCACACCGCTGTGTGGAGGCAGAACAGGCGCTCGTCCCGGAGGTCGGCCTCGGGGGGCAGGCCCAGGAGGCGGTCAACGGTCGTGCCCAAGGCGGCGGCGATTGCGGCCGCGCCGATCAGGCTGGGGGTCACCGAGCTGCACAGGATGTTGCGGATGGTACTGTCGTTGATGGAGGTTTCGGCCGACAGTTTCTTGGTGGACCAGCCGCGTTGGGCCATGAGAGCGCGGACGTTGGCGACGTAGGTGTCGGCCAGGGCCACAGCCTCGGGGCTGGATAGGTAGGAGATGCCGGAAGTGCGGGGCATTAGCGGGGGTCCTCAGTGGAGGGCGGAGGCTCAGGGTTCGCCGCCACGAAATTGCGGACGTTGGCGGTGATGTCGTGGGCGGCGACGGAGCGGATGCTGTGGTGGGGGAAGGATTTGAGGAACTGGTCCACCGACTCACCCATAGCTTCGTTCTTGCCGGCGAAGCCTCCGTGGTAAGCGTAGGTCTTAATGTCGAGGCCATAGCCTACGATA
>Ga0299914_10000255_pt1 | contig 32202 bp, 43 predicted proteins | sample RVTome_10_FD_201361 | JGI IMG/M metagenome (GOLD analysis project Ga0299914, IMG submission 201361) | Soil microbial communities from uranium-contaminated site in the Upper Colorado River Basin, Wyoming, United States - RVT153D57 (version 2) ... | reverse complement strand
AGGATCGGGAGATCGCCGCCAACGACGACAAGCTGCCCGTCGACCATGAGGTTCCGGAGATCCGCGTGTTCAGCGACGAGGGCGCGGAGATCTTCTCCACCCGCTCCCGCCGCGACGAGACCCTGAGGGGGATCGCCGACAACCTGATCCAGACGCTGGAGATCGCCCGGGCCGCCGCGGTAAACGAGACGACCAGCGGCCTGCGGGCCACTCAGGATGTCCTGTCCGACCCGCAGATCCTGAAGCAGTCCACGTTCAAGGCGGGCCTGCGGATGTCCGATGACGCGGAGCTGAACTACTTCTTCGGCTACAACCACAACGCCTCCGTCGAGGACGCCCCGTACCCGGGGTGCGCGCTCGTACGGGACGGCCAGGGCCAGGTCCACCCGCTGAAGATCTACCGGATGAAACCGGACCAGATCCTCGACATCGTCAAGGCGACCGCCGACCGGCACCCGGAACTCGACGCACTGTCCCGGCAGGCTGCGGGCGAGGCGTACGAGCAGCGGTGGATGAACACCGACCACCTCTTCGGCGGGCCCATGCCCGAACCGGCCGCCGCCGAGGAGCCGCCCACTCCCGAGCAGCCAGCCCGCGGCACGGGGGTGACCGCAGGATGGGGCAGCGCCCCGGCAGGCGGGAAAGCGCAGGACGCGATCGACCAGGCCGACGAGGCACGCCGCCGACTGCACGAGGCGATGAACGAGACCGGGAACCGCGACCAGGACCTGGACGCGCAGTTCCTGGACATCCTCGCGGGCGGCGGCGTCACCTGGCAGCCACCCGCCAGCGAGACGGAGGCCAGCGGCGACACCTCCGATGGCGATCCGCGGCGGGAGCTGGTGTACGAGATCGTCGCCAAGGCGGGCCCGGACGGGATCGGTCCCGAGGCGATCCGTGACGCGATCGGACGCCTGTACCCCACCGTCGAGGTTCCGCATGCGGCGACGATCGGCCGCTGGCTGGCCGCTGACCCCCGTGTTCACAAGCCCAAGTTTGGCCGCTACGCCGTACGCCCGACCGAGAACTGAGGAAGGCCGCCATGCTGCCCGAGCGCTACCAGAGCTACGCCCAGCCCGCCGGGCAGCGTGTTCTGCAGCCCCGTGAGATCGAGCTGTACGACGAGTACGACCCGGTGGTGTGGGTGCCGTCCGCGTACGGGGAGATGGTGCCCATGCGGAAGTCGCAGGCCCCGGCGGCGGTCCAGCCGATGCCGCCCCGCGACCTCAGCCCGCAGCCGTTGTTCGATCCGCTCGCGCAGCGCATGTTCGGCGGCGGCCTCGGGGCCGGAGCCGCGGGGGCTGGGGTCGGCTGGGGGATCGGGCAGGCCGCGGCCGGTATCGCGACGATTGGCGGGACGACTGCTGTGTTGGCGATGCTCGCACTGTGGCTGCTGGCCAAGGCCGGGCGGTCGACGGTGCACGTGCGGCAAGAGGTCCACAACCACAACCGCGGGTTCGGGCGCAGCACCACGAACCTTTGACGCGCCTGCCACACTGAAGACGCGCGCCGGGTAGCGCCCGGCATGAAGACCCCGCCGGCACCCCCCCCCCCGCTGGTGGGGTCTTCGCCTGTTTCCGTCCGTGTTGTCGGCGCCGGCCGCTACGATCCGGGCCACTGTCACGTCCTTGGGGGGACCATGCGCCGCACCACCATCGCCCTGCTCGCCGCTGCCACGCTCGTCGTCGTTGCTGGTGTGGCCGTCGCCGTTTGGCTGCTCGTGAGGCCCAGCTACGACGACCACGTGAAGGCCTGCCAGAAAGCCCTCGCCGCACAGTTCAAAGTCGGGGGTAAGGGCAAACCGGACGCGTGCCGGGACGTGGAGGAGGACGACTACTCGGCGATCCTCATGAATCAGATCATGGGCGATGAGGGCTGGCTGGATGAGGACGGCCGGTTCGACAAGGGCAAGTTTTATGAGGACGCGTTCGATGGGGAGCAGTAGCTGTAGTGCGTGAAGAGGCCCCGCTCCGGGATGGTCCGGGCGGGGCCTTCGTCATGCGGGGTCAGATGACCATGGGTTCGGTGGCGAGCAGCTCGCGGCCGCGCTGCTGATACCAGGCGTCGAGCGCTGCGCCGATCACGTCCTGCATCTCTTCGACGACGTCGTCGGCGTACATCTGCTCGCCGTCCTTGGTTGGTAGATGCTCGGGGCTGTGGACGGTGCAGGCGATTCCGATGTGCCGCAGTTCCTTGCTCATGTGCTCGTCTCCTCGCTGCTCACCGGGCGCTCCGGCAGGTCGGCGTCGCTCAGTCGTTCCGCCGAACGGTCGAGTGCAGCACGGTTCATGTCCCACAGCGCGTCCATCTCCTGCTCACGCTGCACCTGCTTGATCCATGGGGACGGATCGATGTCGGCGAGGAGCCAGTCGCGTTCACGGCGCAGCTTCTCCTGCTCGCTGACGTGGATCGACCAGTCGGCGTTGAGTAGGAGCCGCTCGGGCTCGGGGGTGGCGTTGTCGCTCATGCGGTCTGCTCCTCGCTGGTCATCGGGCGCTCCCGAAGCGCGGCCACCTCGGCACGCAGGACCTGGATCGTCCGTACGAACTGCTCCGTCGTGTGCGTGGCCAGATGCTCCCGCAGCGCGGTCTCCGTCCGCTCGGCCTCCGTGAGACTGGCGCTGAGGACGACGGAGCTGATCGCCTCGTGGATGTCCCGGGCTGCCGGGTCTGCGGTGGCGCCCAGCTCGGCAGCCCGCTCAACAGTGGGTGGTGGGACGTCGTGGTGCCAGCCGCATTCGAGGGGGCACAGGTAGCGGGTCGTGCCCGCGACGGGGCTCATGCGGTCGTCTCCTCGTTCTGCACGTCGAGTTCACGGGGCCGGAAGCCCATCCGTACGCCAGCCTCCACGATCAGGTAGTACACCCGCAGCTCATCGGCCGTCGGGTGCGCCTGCCGGATCTGCTCAATCCACTCCGGGTGGCGCGCCTCAGCCGCCTCGGCCAGCTCCTTCACGCGCGCCTCCGACATTGCGGCGACTGACGGGGAGAGGACTGAGTCAGGGACCGTCTCCAGGTGCTGGGACACGGCCTGCGTGACCTGCTGTCGGGGCGCAGCGGCAGCGGCGGGACGCGGCTTCTTCGTGGTGCTCAGCTCCTCCACCCTCCGGCGCAGCGCCTCCATCTCCGCCTTCTCCTTGAGTCGGCGGAGGTGTTCGCGGCTCCATCCGGTGACGCGTGCGACGTCGGCCTGCTTCACGCCGTCCTGCTGGAGGAGCGCGACGGCGGTGGTCTGCATCTCGGTGCGGACGGCGTCGAGTGCGTCGGTGGCCTTCTTGTAGCGGTGGGCTACGTCTTCGAGGTCGGTCATGTCCATGGGGTCATGGTGTCACATTGCCTAGGTGGGTTCTAGTGGCCAACGCAACCCATACGTGCCAACCGTGTTGCCATAGGCCAACAAAGGTGGCATGATGAAGTCATCGCCAAGCAAGACGGCGACATAACTCCACAGAGGGCGATGAGCAACCAGGGAGCTGCACGGGCTGTGAACGTGAGGGGGTGACCCCGAAGCGATGCCCACCGAGACCGGGACATTGAGAAGCGGGGAAAGGGCAGCGAACGCGTAGGGGCGACAGCATTGAGCTAAGCCACCCAAGACCACGCTACGGCGCGGGATGACGACCTGGTCGATCGCCCTCTGTGGAGCCCAAGCCCACAAACCGAGGGAGGCGGAGATGGCCGCAGCCGACAACCCGCTGCTGACCAAGGTCTACATGCCGAATGGCATCCTCGCCTACTTCGGCTTCAACGGCGGCGGCCCGGCCAGCGAGCGCCAGAAGAACTGCGTCCGTGCCCTGCTCCGCAAACACGCTGGCGACCCAACCGTCGAAGCCATCCGCGCCTACCTGAACGAACGCCGCGAGGACCCGGAGGCGACCATCAGCGTCAGCGACATCGCCCCGGCAATCCAGTACCTGAAGACTCTGGGGGACCGATGAACGCCAGCGCCCGCACCGCACGCCGCACCATCCGCACCCGCACCGCCCAAACCCGCGCCGCACGCCGCGCCATCAAAGCCACCGCCACCGGCACCCCCCAGACCGCCCGCGCCCGACGGCGGAACACCTCGGGCGTGAGCCCAGTCCACGCGGCGAGCTGGCCGACGGTGGCACCTGCCTTCAACCCGCGGTCGGCCAGTTCCATCACGCTCGGTTCGAGTGCGAGCCGCGCCTCACGGTGACGCTTGTAGTTGGCGAAGACCGCCACGGACTCGCTGCTCATCTCGGCGGCGATGGGGTGCCCGATGTTGTGGATGCGGTTGTACTTCGGCCCCTCGGCCGCGATTGCGCACCGCTCGGCGGTCTCGGCCTGCGTGCGGCTCTCGATCCACTCCACATCGCGTCGGGCCACCTGCGGCCACCACGGCTTGTCTCGCTCGTGCTCGACGAAGCGCTTCGGCGGATAGGTCGTGATGCCGATGTAGAGCAGTTGGTCGTCAGAGTCGTACAGCCGATATAGGGCGGTGTGGTTGCTCACTGGGTCTCCTTCTGGGTGCTGCGCTGGGCGTTCCGTACCGCCGCCGCAGCCTCGGGGTTGGTGATCCGTCGGATGGTTTCTCGGGTCAGGCCGGTCACTTTCACGATGTCCGTCTGTGCGCACCCGCTGTTGTCGGCTTGCCGGATCGCCTGGTCTCGCTGCTCTTTTGCGGAGTCGAGGGCGTCCTTGGCTTCCTTCCATTTGGCGGTGGCTGCTTCGGCTGCCGCGAGTGGGGTCGTGTTCATGCCTCCATCATGCCATGCGCGTTGGCCAATCTCCATGGCCTACTTGTGCATGCCTACGACGTAGGCCTATGATGGAGCTATCACCACGAACGAGGGGGACAAGATGAGGCACACGAAGAACGAGACCAGCACCCAGACGCTGACCCGCCTCATCAAAGCCCTCGATGCCAAGTACCCGGTGACCATCAGCTACGTACGGGCCGACGGCACCACCACTGTGCGAACGGTGGAGATCTTCGACGTAGTGGTCAGCAACGCGGGAGACATCCTCCTCAAGGCCATGGACCGCGAGACCGGCGAAGCCCGCAGCTTCCGCCTCGACCGCCTCGTCTCCTACACGATCCACCGCACCGCGTACGTCATCGACCGCCCCGTCGCCGACGAGCCCCGCCCCGCGCGCGGCCTCGCCACCGTCACCGTCCTCTACCCCGTCGACCTGCCGATCGCCGGACGCGTCCAGCTGCTCGCCGACGCGCTCGCCGCCTGACCGCGCACCATCCCGAGAACGGAGCCGCCATGGACGCCATCACCGAGATCGCCCGCTTCCACACCCTCGCCGGACGCATGACCAACAACCCCCTCAAGTACACGAGGGCCGTCCGGACCGGCACCGGCCAGCACGAGATCCAGTGCAGCGCCTGCGGCCAGGGGCACCCCGACGGCACCGTCAAGTTCCAGTCGGACGCGACCACCGCCGCCCGTACCCACGCCAACCGCTGTCTCGCCTAGGAGGCCGCCATGACCGAAGAGAACATCGCCGCCCTCTGGCAGACCCTCACCGACACCATGAACGCCCTCGAACAAGCCGGACAAGGCCCCTCCCCGTACAGCAACGCCGACAACGGCGACCACGAGATCTACGCAGGCGGATCCGGCTACGTCGTCGAACTCGACAAGGAGAACAAGACCTGGGCGCTGAAGAAGAACTGGTAGGCCGCTCGCCGCCTAACCGAACGGAGACCCGCCATGCGCAACCTCAACCTCGACGAATCCAAGCAATACGACACCGACCTCTCCACCGACGGCGGACTCACCTGGAAGGCAGGCCCCTCCGGCAGCTGCTCCGGCGCTGTCGAAGCGAACGCCGCCGGCGCCGAGCAGCGCGGGCACATAGTCCGCGTCGACGGGCAGGTCGTCATCACCGGCCACGGCCACTCGCTACTGCGCTGGACCCCACGCTCGTAACCAGCCCACCGTTCCGCCCGACACGACAGGAGCCCGCCATGCTCGGCATCATCCCCGTCACGGACGTCCTCGACATGCTCACCCCCGACGACGACGAGACCCCCGACTGCTACACGGTTCGGGACGTCCTCGACCACAAGCGGCGCAGCCCCCACTACGCCGGCCTGCTGGAGGAGATACGCCGCGACGGCATGGCGCTCCCCGTCATGATCCGCACCTTCCAGGGTCAGCCGTGGCTGGTCGACGGGCACCACCGTGTGGCCGCCGCGTTGGACCTCGGCATCACGACCCTCGTGTGGTCGGACCTGCCGCTTGAAGCCGAGTATCGCCCGCACAACCCGATGCTGCGCGGCGAGTGGGGCCCCTACCGGCCCGCCGCCTGACCGCCCGACACGACAGGAGCAACCCATGCAGGTCATCACCGTCACCGACGACGGCACCCTCCGAATCGAGTTCACGGAGGCCGAGGCCAAGCAGATCCGCGAAGCCCTCGAACGGAACTGGAACAGCATCCACAGCCCGGCCAAGGAGTTCGTCCGCTACGTCGACACCCTGTACGGCGAGCAGCGACGCCCGACATTCCCCGGCGGCGGCTTCTGACCGCATGACCCCGCGCACGTCGAAGGCCCGCCCCCACCCCCGGGAGCGGGCCCTTTTCGTCTTCACCGATTCGCTCCAGCCCGGTAACAGAACCACCCCACCCCTTCACACACCGCCTACATCCGATAACGTCCGCCATCTCACGAAACACCGCACCAAGGGGGGAACCATGCGCCACACCCGCACTGCCACGCTCGCCGCGCTCCTGCTGCTGCCGCTCGCCGCCTGCACCACCAACGACACCGCCAGCTCCAAACCGTCCACCCCCGACGTCACCGTCACCCCGTCCGCCGAAGAGCCGGCCGACGAGCCCGCAGACGAGGCGGAGGAGACCGGCGGCAGCGACGGGCCTTACGCGCTCACCGACACCGTCGCCTACGAGAACGACGTTGAGGTCAGCCTGTCGAAGTTCGCGCGGGCCACGTCGTCTGAGTTCGCGTCGCCGGAGAAAACGCCCTACGTGAAGTTCACGATCAAGGTCGTCAACGGCTCGTCCTCCACGGTCGACGCGACCGGGCTCACGGCGAACTGCTCCTACGGTGAAGACGGCCAGACGTCCGAGTCCGTCTTCGATGAGGGCCTCGACGGGTCGCCGACGACGAAGCTGCTCGCTGGACGGTCTATCAATGTGCCGTGGGGTTGTGAGTTGCCGAAGGGGGAGCAGGTTTTGCAGATTGAGGTGAGTCCGGACTTCGAGTCGGAGGCCGCGATTTTCACGGGCAGTGTGAAGTAGGACCCTTCCTTCCGGAAGATCACCGCGCCTGGTCGGGTCACAATCACGTCATGACCGCCTACCCGGCGCGGTGCCCCGCCCGCAACCTCAACGGCCGCCCCTGCGCACACCGAGCCGGACACAACACCAGCCACCCGGGACTGGGTACCTGCTCCTGGCACCGCGGCGGACACCGACACGTCGAGGAGGCGTGGGCCATGGCACAAGAACTCGCAGCCGAACGGAACATCAGCCCACACGAAGCACTGCTCGGCCTCGTACGGACAGCTACCGGGCGTGCCGCGTACGTCGACACCATCATCACGGAGCGGCTCCGTGAGCACGTCGCTGCGGGCGGGGATCCGCTGAAGCCGCCGGACGAACTCAGGCCGTGGCTGGAGGAATCACGCAGCGAACGCAAGCTCGCCGCGACCACGGCGAAGCAAGCTGTAGACGCTGGAGTGATGGTGGCCTTGGAACGACGCTTGGATCTCGAAGGGGAGTTGGTGGCGAACGCGCTCGGAGCCGCGCTCGACGCAGCGGAACTCACGCATGAGCAGCGCGTTGCGGCGTTGGAGGCGGCGCAGAGGCGCTTGCTGGAGGCGGGTTGACGGTGCCTCATGGGAAACTGGAAGCCCAAGTTCCGGACGGTCAAAGGAGACCACCGTGATAAAGGTCTGCACCCAGCTCCCCAACGACGGCGGCGAAGTCTGCACCACCATCGACCTCGCCCACGACGCCGCCTCCCGCGCCTACACCACCACCGTGGGCAACGGCAGCGACAGCACGTTCACCCTCACCCACAACCTCGACAGCCTCGACGTCCTCCCCATCGTCCGGGGCGTCGCGTCCGGCGACCTGACGGGCACCAGCCCGACCGTGACGGCGGTCGACAAGAACACGGCCCGCGTCGCCTTCACCAGCGCGCCCACGGCCGGCCAGTTCCAGGTGACGCTCCTCGCCGTCACCCCGTCCGCCTGACAGGGCCGGCACCACCTGCGGGGCGGCAGTCTCCTCCTCGGCTGCCGCCCTCTCACACGTCCGGAATGACCATCACGGATCCGCTGGCATCCTGCCGCGCATGCTCCTCACCCGAGATGGGCTTCTCGCCCTCGCCGACTTCACGATCCGCGCCGCGCCCGAGGAAGACGAGAACTTCAACCGCGTCGGCCACGACGGCATCCTCCTCGAATGCGTCCACCCGCACGACGACAAGGTGTGGAGGAAGCAGTGGGCCGTCCACGTCGCCCCGCCCAGCCTTCGAGACCTGGTCTTCGTCGCCCAGCAGCACTGGGCCCGTGAGCATCGCGCCACGCAGACGGAGGGCACGGAAGCCGAGGTGGCCAAGTGACGCGCCTGCTGCTCACCGGGGCGTCCGGGTTCGTCGGCTCCACCGTCCTCGCCCACGTCCTCGCCAACACGGACTGGCACGTGACGTGCCCCGTCTCCTACCGGCACCACGGCGACGGCGCCCGCATCAACGCCGTCCTCGACGCACAGCCCGACGCCCGCAACCGGGTCGACGTCATCGCCCACGACCTCGCCCTGCCGATCACGCCGGTCCTCGCCGAGCAGATCGGCCCCGTCGACTACGTGTGGAACATCGCCTCCGAATCCCACGTCGACCGCTCCCTGACCGGGCCGGTGCCGTTCGTCCGGAACAACGTCGAACTCCAGCTGAACATGCTGGAGTACGCCCGCCTGGCGAAGCCACGGCTGTTCCTCCACATGTCCACCGACGAGGTATTCGGGCCGGCCGCCGAGGGCTACCGGCATCACGAGTGGGACAGCATCCGCCCCTCCAACCCGTACGCCGCGTCGAAGGCCGCGCAGGAAGCGATCGCCTACTCGTATTGGCGCGCGCTCGGCGTGCCTTTGATCGTGACGAACACGATGAATCTTCTTTCACCTGCCCCGCAGGCGTCCGAGAAGTTCATCCCGAAGATCGCCCGCGCCATCTACCGCGGAGAGAAACTCACCGTCCACGCCAGCCCTGAAGGAGTCTCCGGCTCCCGCTGCTGGGTCGATGCCCGCGACTTCGCCGCCGCCTGGCTGTGGCTCACCCAGCACTTCGACGGCGACGAGCGGCTCACGTACTACCCGACGATGCCCACCGGCCCGCTGCGCTACAACATCGTCGGCGAGGAGGCGACCAACCTCGACGTCGCGCAGCGCATGGCGGCAGCGGCCGGGCGCACCCTGGACTACGAGTTGATCGACTATCACGGCCAGCGCCCAGGCCACGACCACCGATACGCGCTCGACGGGTCGAAGCTGGCTGAGCTGGGCTGGCCTGGTCCGCGGCCCCTCGACGAGACGCTCTCCGACATCGTGAAGTGGTACGGCGACAATCCGCAGTGGCTCGCCGCGTGACCGGCATCTACCGGGCTGCGGTCATCCCGACGCGGAACCGGCACGACCTGCTGACCGAGTGCGTCGGCTCCGTCGTGGACCAGGTCGACACCGTGTTCGTGATCGACAACCAGTCCGATCCGCCGATCGACGTCGCCCAGTGGTACGGCAAGGTCCGTGCCGTACGGGCCCCGCTGGACCCGCCGAACATCAGCGCCTTGTGGAACATCGGTCTCGCCCTCGTCGATTCGGCCGCCGCACGACACGGCGCAGACGCATGGGACATCGCCGTCCTCAACTCGGACGTGACCGTGCCGCCTGGCTGGATCGACGGCCTGTCGAAGGCGATGCGCTCCGGGCCGGCGGTGCTCGCCTACCCCGACCAGCACGGCGGCCGGCGGCAGATCCTCCACACGAAGGCTGAGCCGGTGGACCTGCGGACGCGGATCACGGGCTACGCCTACATGCTGCGCGGCGAGGCGGGGCTGCGCATCGACGAGTCGATGGCCTGGTGGTTTTCGGACGATTCGGTGGATTGGGAGGCGCGGGAGAAGGGCGGGGCGCTCCTCGTCCCCGGCCTGGCGGTTGAGCACCGCTGCCCCAACGGGTCCATGTACGAACGGCCGGAGCTTCAGACCCAGGCAGGTCGAGACCGCGAGACCTTCAAGGCGAAGTGGGGGCGGACCCCATGGTGAACAGGAGCACACGTTGAAGATCGCAGTAACAGGTGGTGCCGGTTTCTTCGGCCGCGCCACCATCGAAGCCGCCGAGGCCGCGGGGCATGAGGTGTGGGCGTTCGACCGTACGCAGGGCCTCGACGTCCTCGGCAGCCTGAGTGCGCTCGAGGGTGCGGACGCGGTGATTCACCTCGCCGGGGTCCTCGGCACTAGCGAGTTGTTCGACATGGCGGAGACCGCCATCCACGTCAACGTCATCGGCACACTCCGGATGCTGGAGTGGTGCCGCGACCACGACGCCCGCTACGTCGGCGTGTCGATGCCGGACCCGTTCCCCAGCGTGTACACCGCGACTAAGGTCGCCGCCCGCAGGCTGACCACCGCCTGGCACCACGCCTACGGGCTGCCGGTGTCGACGGTCCGGGCGTTCAACGGGTACGGCCCCTACCAGCACTACGGGCCGGGCCATCCGCAGAAGATTCTCCCCACCTTCGCCCGCGCCGCGTGGGAGAACCGGCCGCTGCCCATCTGGGGCGACGGTGAGCAGGCCATGGACCTCGTCCACGCCGACGACGTCGGGCGGATGCTCGTCGAAGCCACCGGATACGGGGATGACGAGACGTTCGACGCTGGAACCGGCGTGGCGGTCACGGTGAACGAGCTCGCGGAGTTCGTGCTGAAGGAGACCGGGTCGAAGGCGGGCATCGAGTACCTGCCGATGCGTGCGGGTGAGGTGCCGGTGCAGATCACCGCGACGGGTGAGGGCTGGGACCGGTTGGACTGGAAGCCGGAACTCGATTGGGACCGGATTGCCGAGACTGTGAGGTGGTACCGCGATGGCCGCTGATATCGCGATCGTGACCGCGTGCTACGACGCCTACGACACGATCAAGCCCGTCATGCCGCAGGACGGCGTCGAGGTGGAGTGGATCCTCGTCACCGACACGCCGCCAGATGCGGATGCCGCGCAGGGCTGGACGGTCGTGCATGAGCCGCGCCCGGATGTGCCGCCAGTGCGTGCGGCGAAGCGGCCGAAGTTCGAGCCGTGGCGGTACACCGACGCAGGCGCCTCGATCTGGGTGGACGCGTCGTTCCGTGTCACGTCGCCGGACTTCGCTGCGAGCTTGCTGGAGTTGGCGACGCCGATCGCGCAGTTCGTGCACCCGTGGCGGGACTGCCTCTACTTGGAGGCCGTGGAGGTGGCCGCGCTCGGCAAGGACCCCGATGGTGCGGCGGCGTGGCAGACCAAGCGGTACCGGGACGCCGGACATCCGGAGCACTGGGGGCTATGGGCGTCGGGTGTGATCGCGCGGAAGCACACGGCCGCGGTGAAGCGGACGGGTGCGGCGTGGGCGCGGGAGGTCGAGGCGGGTTCGGCGCGGGATCAGGTGTCGCAGCCGTACGTGCTGCGTCAGGCGAAGTTGAAGCCGGTGGCGTTGCCGGGCACGCATTTGGCGAACGCGTGGCTGAAGTACGAGGGAAGCGGCAGACACTGATGGCGAGTATCGAGATCGGCGGCGGGAAACTCGCCCAACGCGGCTGGATCAACCTCGATCCGACGCACGGCACCGGCCCATGGCGGCGCCTCGCACAAGACACGCCCTGGCCCACCGGCGACCACACCATCGAGGGCATACGCGCCTCCCACGTCATGGAACACATCCCCGCCGGAGACCCGCGGATCGCGGTGATGAACGAAGCCCACCGTGTCCTCCACCCCGGCGGCGTGTTCGAGATCCGCGTGCCCAACGCGCTCAGCGGGACGTGGCACGCGTTCGCCGACCCCACCCACGTGAGCTTCTGGTGCGTGGAGTCGTTCCACTACCTCGACGGGACGAAGGCCGCGCACGCCGACTACGGCCTGCGCCCGTGGAAGACGAGGGAGCTGCGCATCCAGGGCGACAATGAGATCTTGTGGATAGGAAGCCCGCGGTGAGCGACGACTGCATTCACGACGTGCGGCTGTGCCCAACCTGCGGAGGACTCCAGGCCCAGCGCATGGAACGGCTGGAAGGAGAGGCCACAGCGAACGTCGTGATCACCCCCGAGGACGGAGAGCCATTCAACTTTGCCGCGCCCCTGGAGCTTTATGTTGGCCCCGCGTTCGAGCCGTGTCCGGAGGGCAAGGAGAAGACCGAGTGAAGCCGGTCGTGACGGTGGTCGTCCCGTACCATGCGGCCCGCAAGCGGAACGGCATGCTGCAACGCGCCATCAACTCCGTCAACGCGCAGACCATCCCCCACCTGCTGATCACCGTCGAAGACACCCTCGGACAAGGCGCCGCCAAGACTCGGCAACGCGGCCTCGACCAAGTCACCACCGAATGGGCCGCGTTCCTCGACTCCGACGACGAGATGGACCCCACCCACCTGCAACAACTCCTCGCCTACGCCGAACAGACCGGCGCCGACTACGTGTACCCGTGGTTCCGCGTGGTCGGGGGGCGCGACCCGTTCCCCATGTTCTTCGGCAAGCTATGGGACGACGCCCACCCACACTCGACCACCATCACCATCCTCGTACGCACCACCCTCGCGCAGCAGGTCGGATTCACTGGCGAAGGCGAAGACTTCCGCTTCACCAAAGGCTGCATCGCCGCTGGCGCGAAGATCGTGCACTATCCGGCGAAGACGTGGACGTGGCACCACGGGCCGCACAACTCCAGCGGCCGACCGAACCGCGGCGACGCCCGCCGCCGCTGAGTGGCGCCCCTGTGCGCTTCTTCCCGGGGGCGCCGACGGGTCAATGACGGGACACAAGCAACCCCTGGCGCACGGCCAGCGTACGAGGCAACGACCGGACCCCGTTCCGGACAGCACACGCCCGAACAGCAGCCACAATCCCCACATGACCACCGAGGACCGGGCACAGATCGCGCAGCGCGCAGCCGCGCTCCTCGGCGCCCACCTCAAACCCCGCTGGCAGCCGCAACCCCACCAGAAGCCGCCCCCGGGCGAGTGGACGGGATGGCTCCTCATGGCCGGCCGAGGCGCCGGGAAATCGAAAGCCTGCGCCGAGTACGTCCGCCAGCACGTGGCAGGAAAGGCGTGCTTGCCAGGACCGGTGCCCCACTGGATCGCCATCATCGCCCCCACCCTCGGCGACGGCGTCACCTCCATGTACGAAGGCCCCGGCGGCATCCGCAACGCCGACCCCGGCGCACGCCTCGTCCAAGCCCCCGGCGGCATGGTCATCCGCTGGCCCAACGGCAGCCAAGCCAAACTCTTCGGCAGCCACAGCCCCGAAGACGTCGAACGCCTCCGCGCCGGCGGCAACTCGTGCCTCGCTGTCCTCGAAGAGTTCGCCGCGTGGCGGTACATGGAACAGGCCTACGACCAACTCCGCTTCGGCCTCCGCTCGGGCCCGCGCCCGCACTGGATCGCGGCGACCACACCGAAGCCCCGGCCGCTCCTGAAGCGCATGCTCGCAGGCGAGATCGCCGGGGTCGTCCACACGCACGCCACGATGTACGACAACCCGCACCTCGAACAGTCCGTCAAGGACGCCCTGGAGGACACGTACGCGGGTACCGACATCGGCGCGCAGGAACTCCAGGGGCGCCTGATCGACGAGGTCGCGGACGCACTGTGGACACGGGCGACGCTGGAGGAAACCCGGGTGCGGCCGGACGAGGTGCCGGAGCTGAAGCGAATCTCCGTTGGCGTCGACCCGTCCGGCGGGGCCGGGGAACAGGGCATCGTCGTGGTCGGCAAGTCGGGGCTCGTACTCCCGGGGGATGGCGGCCGGCCTCAGCATCACGGGTACGTCCTCGACGACCGGTCGTGCCGCCTGTCACCGGACCAGTGGGGGCGGCGTGCGGTGCAGGCCGCGATCGACTGGGAGGCCGACGAGTTGACCTGTGAGGTCAACTACGGCGGGGCCATGTGTGTGGCCACGCTGCGCACGGCGGCCGAGGCGCTCGGCGTGGACATCCCGATCCGGACGGTCACCGCGACCCGGGGCAAGGTGGTGCGCGCGCAGCCAGTCGCCGCGCTGAGTTCTCAGGGGCGTTGGCATATGGCGGGGGTGTTCGAGGAGTTGGAAGACCAGCTCGCCACCTGGTATCCGGAGTTGGGCTGGTCGCCGGACCGGTTGGACGCGATGGTGTGGCCGGCCTGGCAGTTGAAGCTGGTTGGTACGGCGTCGCGTGGTCAGGGTTCGTTGGGTGGGGAGTTGGCCAGAAAGCAGATCGTTGGCGGGCGCGTACGGTGACCGCCATGGACCTGGGGCTGCTGCTCGTTGTGATGTCGCTGGCGACCTACCGCCTTACGCGGCTCGTCGTGGCGGACACTTTTCCGCCGGTGGTGTGGTTGCGTGACCGGCTCGCCGGGGGCTGGCGGGATCTGACGGCGGAGGAGCAGCATCTCCTCTTCGGCGGCGCCCTCCCCGGTGACAAGGCGGTGGAGCTGCGCAAGGCATGGTCCGTGAACCCGGAGGGGGAGCAGCGCTACCTGTACCGGTGGAAGCGGTCGCCGTTCTGGCTTGCCGAGTTGCTGTCGTGCCCGTGGTGTGCGAGCGGTTGGGTCGCGCTCGGGGTGACGGGTGGGGTGTGGGCGGCGGTTGGCCTGCCGGTGCCGCTGCTGGTGTGGCTGGCGACGTGGGCGCTCGGTGCGTTGCTGGCGGCGCAGGAATGGGCGTGACGTTTCCTGTGGGATGGTGACGACGAGGGCCGGTTCCCCCCGGGCTCTTGTGGTGGGGTGGGGAGCCGTCTGCGTACGGGCGTTCCGCAGGCGGCTCCCCTGGCGTTTGGTCAGTCCGTCTGCGGCTCCCAACGGGTGACCTCGTACCGGCCGAAGCCCTGCGAGCGGGATGCGCCGATGCCCTGCTGTTCGCCGGTGAGCCAGAGCATGGCCCATTCCTGGTCGGTGAACTTGTGGTCGGCGATGATCGTGAAGTCGAACGACGTCTTGTCGATGATCTCGGTGTACTGGATGCCGGTCTGACCGGTGCGCGGGTTCTTGGGGAACGACTGGAGGATCCGGGAGGGCTCGGTGACGTCGAGCTGGAGGACATCCTCGACGACCATGATGTGTTCGGCGACGAACCCGAGGACGCCCTTGTTGGTGGCACCCCACTTCATCTTCAGCTTTTCGGCTGCTCGCGCGACTCCGGCGGCTTCCTTGATCGCGGCCTTGAGCTGTCGGCCTTCGATGTAGAGGCCGTGTTCGTTGCGCTTGAAGCCGTTGAGGTGCTTCAGCTTGTCGACCTGCTCGGCGGCTTCGTCTGCGGTGATGCCGCGTTCGACCATGGTCTGCGCGACGAGGTCCCGGATCAGGTCGTCCTTGTCGGCGAGTTTGGTTCCGAGCCAGCCTTTGGCGACGTTGGGGTCTGAGGGGACGCCTCCGGCGAGGTTGTGGGCGGTGATGGTGGCGTTGTAGCGGTGGGGCCATGCGGTGGTGGTGTAGGTGGCGAAGGCGCTGGTCATGGGGTTCTCCTGGTGGTGGTGGCTAGTCGGTGAGGCGGGGGCCGTTCCGGGGATGGCTGGGCTTGTCGCTGCGGGTAGGGCGGAACAGTGGCGCGGGGAGGTGGGTGGGGCCGGTTAGTCGTCGGGGTCGGGGCGTGCGGGCGGTGGCGACTGGGGTCGTCGGCAGGTGTAGGTGCGGGGTGTGATGTGGCGGGCGGTCTCGGGGCGCGGCGGGTAGTCGGTATGGGCCGGGGGGACCGGGTGAGGCACGAACTGGGTTGTCGGTGCGGGCGGGGATGTGCGGTGTGGGCTCGACTTGGAAGGTCGGTTCGGGTTGGGAGGGGCTCGGGTCGGTGTGGCGAGTCGGTACGGGCTGGCGCGGTTGGGCTGTGGTGAGCCGGTCCTGGGCTGGGCTGTCGACGTGGGTCGGGGTGCGCGGCGTGGGTGGGGTACGTCGGCGGGGGCTGGGAGGGTACGTACGGTGCCGTGACGCGATGGCTGGGGACGAATAGTCGGATAGTGGCGGGCAGAACGGAGTCGCGTCGGGTCGTGGTGAGAAGTCGGCAGGCAAGGGCGGGGAAGGGCTGAAGAGGGGAGTCGGCGGGAGGTGGGCGGAGAAGCGAGGAACGGGCCAGAGACGGGCCGGGTAGTCGGCATGGATCGGAAGGGAGGGCATTGCGTGGGACGGGAAGTCGGCTGGGCTCGGGTGGCGAAGGCATGCGAAGTCGGTGGGGAGCGGCAAGAAATGCGGCGTATGGGGTGGGGCAGTCGCCGAGGTGTGAAGCGGATTGCTGGGCACTGGGAAGTCGGCGCGGCTTGTGGCGTATTGGGATGCGCCGGGAGGTCGACGAGGGAAGGGTGGCGATGGAACGAGACGGGTGGGGATGTCGGAGCGGGATGACCGGAGGAGGGAAGCTATGACGGGGGGAGTCGTCTCGGTGTGGGGCGCGGTGCATCGGCCAGAACACGAACCCGCTCACGCAGCAGCAGCCACCGGAGCCTGAGACTTCCCCGTCACCGAGCGGTACATCGTCAGGTACTGCTCCTCCGTGAACACGTCGCCCACCACCCGGTCACCGAGCTTCTTCGCGACCGCCCGATGAAACGATGCCTCCAACTTCGCCTGCCGCGCCGTCTCGTCATACCGACCAGCCACGAACCGGCAATCCTCCGCCGTCATCCGCGCCACCGTCCGCCGCGTGTTCTCCTCGTCCACCACATACTCCGCAGCGAACGGACTCAGCACCGCAACATCCCCCGAGTCCGCGAACGACCGAGCCGCCTCCGCGAATGCCCGACGCGGCGCCGACACGCGTGCCGCCTGCCGACGACTGTTCGACCGCCGAGCCACCGCATCCGCCAAGAAGACGGCCGCCTTCACCTCCAACCAGCCCGACAGCAGGTCCGGGTCCTCGGCGCGCAGCTTCTCCACCAGATCGGCGGCGACGAGCGGCGCCGTGTAATCCCCCTCCGGGATGGCGTCCTCGATCGCGGCGTTCATGTCGGCGATGTAGTCCCGGCTCATCAGCAACTTCCCTTCACCGTGGCAGGCGTGACGAGTTGAGCGCCTTCAGTTCAAAGCGGCGGCGCGAAATCAGAATGCATTAACCGCACCGATTTGGCAAAAAGCAATTAGGTTTACCGGCCCACCTAATTCAATTCCGAATTCGCCCCGGAATGATCTTTACGAGCCCGCGCCTACCGTGCCCCGCGACAGCCAACCGCCCTAAGTGGAGGCACTCGTGGCCTGGTATCACGCCTTCAGCCGACGGCGTCCGCTGCCCACACCCCTGCCCCTCCCAACCGAAGAACCGAAGACACTCACCGCCTCAGCCGCACCCGTCACCAGCCCCCGCACCGAACTCCTCCGCACCCCCGACACCTGGCAAAACGAAGCCTGGGAGTACTACCAAAACCTCGGCGAATTCCGGTACGCCGCCGACTGGGAAGCCAACGTCCTCTCACGCATCCGCCTCTACGCCGCCAAAATCGAACCCGGCACCGACGAACCCGTACGCGCCAACGCCGGAACCGCCGTCGACCTCATGACCAACTTCGCCGGAGGCGTCGGCGGCCAAGCCCAAATCATGGCCGGACTCGCCACCCAGCTGACTGTCCCCGGCGAGGGATACCTCATCGTCGAGAACGTCAACGGCATCGAACAATGGTCCGTCCGCAGCATCGACGAAGTCCGCGCCGCCCGCGGCAAGTACGAAGTCCTCGACGAAAACAGCCCCCGCACCGGCGACCAGTGGCGCCCCCTCGCCCCCGAATCCATGGCGCCGATCCGGGTGTGGCGGCCGAACAAAAGGTTCCACCACATCGCCGACAGCCCCGCCCGCGCCGCCAGGTCGACGATGCGCGAGTTGGAGCTCGTCAACCGGCACATCACCGCCCAGTACCTCAGCCGGTTGGCGTCGGCCGGAGTCGTCGTCTTCCCCGACGAGATCACCTTCCCCGTACGCGAGGAGTTCGCAGACGCCCCCGATCCGTTCATGGCCGAGTGGATCGAGAACGCGAAGACCGCGATCAGCACCCCCGGCACGGCCGCCGCCGTGGTGCCGATGCCGATCCGGGTACCGGGCGAGTACGTCGACAAGATCGCGCACATTGATTTCACGCTGCGCTCCGACGACAAGATCATCGAGAAGCGGGACTCAGCGATCAAACGCCTCGCCTCCCAACTCAACGTCCCACCAGAAGTGTTGCTCGGAATGGGTGAGCTAAACCACTGGTGTACGTTGGACAACGTGCGAATCATGACGCGGGCAGGGTGGAAGACGTACGACCAACTCACCGTGGGCGAGGAGGTGCTGACGCTCAACCACGACACCGGACTCTCCGAGTGGCAACCACTGCTCGCAGTGAACACCTGGGACGTGGTCGACGAACCGATGGTGACCATCACCGGGCGACGTCACACCTCGACCACCACGCTCAACCACCGCTGGCCGATCCTGTCCGGCTTGGCGCGTAAGCGAGGCAGGGACTGGACCACGACCGCCGAGCTGATGCAGGCGGCCAAGGCGGCAGGCGACGACGCCCAGCGACACGAGTACCTCGTTCTGGCCGCGCCGAGTGCCGATCTCCCCACAGAGCCCAAGTACCAGGACGCCCTAGTCGAGTTGGTCGCCTGGTACTTCACCGAAGGCAACCGAGGAGTCCGTGAGGGGCGGAATACGCCGCAGGTCATCATCCACCAGTCGCACATAGTGAACCCCGACAACTGCGCACGTATCCGCCGCGCCCTGACTGCCCTCTTTGGGCCAGCGAGCGAAAGCCTCGACAAAGGAGGCCGATACGCGACACCGGAGTCCGTGGCGCGCCGTGCAGAAGCACGGCGCCTGCGGGCCGAAAACCCGAAGATGCCAAACGTGGAGATCGCCCGTCGCCTCGGCGTCTCGGGAGCCATGGTGGCCAAGTACCTCGCCAAGGAAGCGAAGCTGCGTGACTCAGCGCCGCGCTGGCGTGAGCGAGTCAAGCGCAGCGGTCAGCTGACCATCTTCATCCTCAACTCGGCTGCTGCGGAGGTCATTCTCGAACACGCTCCGGGACGTGTCGTCACGCCGGAGTTCGTTCAGCGGCTCACCGCTGCGCAGCTTGAGTTGTTCATTGATACCGCCGTCCGGGGCGATGGGCACGTGACGGCGAAGGATTCCTCAACCTTCGGCCAGAAGGATCCGGCGATGTGCGATGCATTTGAGCTCGCGTGCATCCTGTCGGGACGCTCGGTCAACCGATACGAAGTAACCGGCTTGGGCGCATCTGCCAACGGGCCTCGTCTCAAGACTCAGCACGTCGTTTCGTCCACGAACAGGTCATTGACGTTCGCCCCGCGTGGCCGATCCTTCGAGGAGTTCACCCACACCGGAACCATCTGGTGCCCGACCACCCCCAACCGATCGTGGCTGGCCGAAGATAACGGGCACGTCTTCTTCACTGGCAACTCCGCATGGATCGCCGACGAGACGAGCCTGAAGGTCAACACGGCCCCCGACGCTGAACTCGTCTCTCAGGCGCTGACGACCGGCTACCTCCAGCCGCGCCTCAAAGCCTCCGGCGTGGAGGACTGGGCAACCTGGGTCGTCTGGTACGACATGAGCGAACTGACCCTGCGCCCCGACCGCAGCGACGACGCAGTCCAGTTGTACGACCGGCTGGAGATCAACGGCGCCGCACTCCGTCGCGAGACCGGCTTTAACGAGGACGACCGGCCCGAAGGCGACGAGCTGAAGGAGCAGGCCCTCAAGGTCATCATCAAGACGCTGCCCTCCGGCGCCGGATCTGCCCTGTCTCAACTCGTCGGCGAACGCGTCGAGATCACCCCCGTCGCAGCCCAGACACCCGCCGCGGTAGCAGCACAGGACGACGCCCCGCAGGCAGAGGAACGCGCCGCACCCGCCACCCGCGACGAACCGCCACCGACAGACGAAGCAGCCCGGCAGGCGGCGGCCGAAGCACGCGCGGAGCGGATGGCCCAACAGGCGAAAGCGTTGCACGCCGTCCGGTTCGCTGCTGGCCGTCCGCCGGACCTGCTGCACCCGGCGCTGTGTTCCTCGCACGCCTACAGCTGCCCGTTCACGCACGCGGCAGCCAAGCTGCAGACGCTACCGAGACCCGGAACGTCGGGCGTGTACGAGGCACGGCTGAGCGCGTTCGGGCAGCTCACGATCGGCCGGCTGTCCCCGCATCTGGACACCACGGGTTTTCTGACCACCGTCTCCCCTCGGAGTAGCAATGGGTTCGCGAAGCGGTAAGCGGTCTCGACGGGCGCCGAAGCGCATGACTCCGGCGCAGGCCCGGCAGACGGAGAAGCACCGGCAGCCCACGGCCGCGGCTGACGGCTCGCCCCTGCCGTCGATCCGTGTCGAGGTCGAGACCGGCGAGGGCGGCGACGTGGCGGTCTCCATGGTGCGGGACGCCCTCGAAGCCCATCTGCCTGTTCCGGTTCTTGTGACGGGAACTGTGCGCACCGAGCCGGTGACGGCTGCGGCGGCTGGTCCGCTGCGCCGTCAGCCCACCCAGTTGGAGCTTGCCTCGCACGCCGACTTCGCGCAGATGGACAAGGCGTGGCACGAAGCGGTCGACGGCACGGTGGAGGCGTGGGCCACGGTGCAGGAGGCGATGCGCGCCGAGGTCACCGCCAGCATCCAGGCCGCCGCCGAGGCCGACGACTTGGACCGCCTCGACGGGCTGACCGTGGACACCGACGACGGCTCGCGTCTCCTGATCGCCCGCATGATCGCGTACGCGCGGGAGGCAGGCGAAGCCCAGCAGGCCGAAGCCGAAGCCCAAGGCGTCGACATTCCCGAGTGGTCCCTCGACGACGAGGCGGTCACCGCGGCGGCGATCCGTGACCGGCTACGACAGGTCGGCCGTACGACAGCCCGCGTGCTCGGCGTAGGCCTGGTGCAGTCCGCGGTCCGGCAGGCGATGCGCGTGTGGGGTTCCGGCTCGGCCGAGGAGGTTGCGGGCCAGGTGGACGAGCACCTCGCCGGACTGTCGGGTGCGGCAGTGGAGGAGCAGGTTGGGGCGGCCATGAGCGCCGCGCAGAACGAGGGCCGCATGGCCGTTCTCGCGGTCGCACCCCCGGCCGAGTACACGGCCAGCGAAATCCTTGATCGCAACTCATGTGCCCCATGCAGGGACATCGACGGCACCCGCTACACCACGCTGCCCGATGCCCGCGCTGCGTACCCGTCCGGCGGCTACACGGGCTGCCTCGGCGGGTCCCGTTGCCGGGGCACGTTGGTGACCGTGTGGCCGCAGGCCGATGAGCAGGCAGCAGCCGCCGGAATGATCTTGGCGGCTTCCGCGGACACAATGCCGCACCAAACCACCGACATGGAGGGCACGATGCCGTATCGCGTCGAGCAGGATCACCCGGACTGCGGCGCCGATACGCCGTGGGCCGTCGTCAAGGAAGACGGCGCCGAACTGATGGGCTGCCACGAAACCGAGGCGCAAGCCCTGGAACAACAGGCCGCGCTGTACGCCGAAGACGACGACAAGCCCGACGACGACGACATGGACTACGCGGGCGAGACCGCCCCGTGGGAAGGCGTCCTCGCCGTCGAAGGCATCGTCACCGGCGACGGCCGCGAATTCGCCGAGGGCGCCCTGCAGTGGGCAGACCTCCCCATCCCGCTGCGCTGGAACAAGGAAGACTCCCACGGCGGCGAACCCCACACCGTCGCCGTCAACGTCGGCCGCATCGACAAGGTGTGGCGCGACGGCAACAAGATCATGGGCGCCGGAGTCCTCAACCTCGCCGAAGCGGACGGCCAGCGCGTCCACGACATGATCAAAGGCGAATTCATCCGCGGCGTCTCCATCGACGCCGACAGCATCGCGGACGCCGACGTCGAATACGTCTTCCCCGAAGACGTCAACGAAGGCATGGACGACGAGGGCGACCTCTTCGAGATGCTCTTCGCCCAGCCGGAGAAAGTCATCTTCCACGGCGGCCGCATCCGCGCCGCGACCCTCGTCGACATCCCCGCGTTCGCCGAGGCGTACGTCGCGCTCCTCGACGAGGCCGGCGCGATCGTGGCCGGCGGCCAGCCCGTCGGTGAAGCCGCGGTCCAGGCGCTCGCGGTGCAGGAGATGGGCGCGGTCGGCACCCACGACACCGCCACCTCCGACGGGCCGTGGGACGCGGGCGCGAACGAGAAGCGCATCAACGGCCCGCTGACGGTGGATAAGGCGCGGGCCGCGTACGGCTGGTACGACGGCGGCGCGGTCGAGGACGGCGAACTCCCCAAGAGTGCGGCGAAGTTCCTCCACCATGAGGTGTCGGCGGACGGCAGCGTTGGCGCGGCGAACCTCGCCGCGTGCTCGGCGGCGATCGGTGCCCTGCACGGCGCGCGCGGCGGGGCGAGCATCCCGGACGCGGACCGGCGCGGCGTGTACGACCACGTGGCGAAGCACCTGCGGGACGCGGGCCAGGAGCCGGAGCCGTTCCGCGCGTTGCACGCGGTGGCTGCGTCGGGTGGGGTGTGGAAGCCGCCTGCCGCCTGGTTCTCGGATCCGAAGCTCAGCCTGCCCACCCCGATCACGGTGACGGACGACGGCCGGATTTACGGGCACGCTGCGCAGTGGGGCGTATGCCACATCGGATTCGACGGCAGTTGTGTGCAGGCTCCGCGAGAGAGCGACCACCCGTACTACCGCACTGGTGAGGTTGTTTGCGCGGACGGGTCGCGGGTGGCGGTCGGTCAGATCACCTTGGGTACCGGGCACGCGCACATCAGCTTGGGGGCGTCCCCTGCGGCGGAGCACTACGACAACACCGGGTCGGCGGTCGCCGATGTCGCGGTCGGCAACGATGCGCATGGGATCTGGGTGGCGGGGTCGATCCGGCCGGGTGCGGATCCGTTGCGGGTGTACGAGTTGCAGGCAGCCGGGCAGGTGTCTGGGGACTGGCGGCGGATCGGCGGCCAGCTCCGCTTGGTTGGGCTGCTCGCGGTCAATGTGCCTGGTTTCCCGGTGCCGAAGATGCGCGCGCGGGTGGCGAGCGGGGAGCCGCAGGCGTTGGTGGCTGCGGGTCGTCCGCAGGTGGCGTGGGGTCGCTCGCATGCGGATGTGGAGCGTGACGCGGTGCGGATTGTGATGCGGATGCTGTCGCGTCGTGTCCACCCGGGAAGGGGGTGAATGGATCGTGTGCAGCTGCAATAAGAGGCGTCGTCCGGCACCTCCGCCGCCGCCCCCGCCAAGCTCCTGACCTTTACAATCACCGCACCGGCAAAGGTAATTGACTCTTTGCCGGTGCGTGTGCTATGCGCTAACCTCCGGCGAAAGGGCGCCAACACGACGGGCGCACAACCCTCTTCGCAACGGAGGACAACGTGGCAGCCGAAGAGCTCTTCAGTGCCCCGTCAGATCTGACACTCAGCAGCGACACCGACCTCGCCGAGCTTGAAGCCAAGGCGGTTGCCGAGTTCGAGCGCGTCCACGGCTCCGACAACGTCGACCCCGAGACGCTCCAGTACGCGATGCGCCTCACCGACGACCTCGACCGCATCCGCGCCGAACTGAGGGTGCGTGAAGTCCGCGCCGAGCAGGAGGCCAGCCTCCAGCAGGCCCGCGTCGCCGACCAGCTCGCCTCTCTGCAGGCCCGCGTCAGCGGAGCCCCCGCCGCAGCCGAGCAGCAGCCCGCAGCCCCCGCGGTCGATGCTGAGGCCATCGCGCAGGCCACCGCGCAGGGCGTCACCGCCGCCCTGTCGACGTTCATGATGGACCGCCGCGGCGGCACCGTCCGGCCCGGCGAGGTCGCCCGCCGGGCGACCGCATCTCTGGCCGAGACCGCCGCGCACGCGCCGAAGCCGAAGGTCCCCGAGAAGCGTCTCGCCGTCACCGCATCCGTCGACATTCCCGGCGTGGCCCACGGCGGTGAACTGCCCACCCTCGGCTCGTTGGCCGACGTGGTCGCCCGCAAGGCCAAGTCCATGCCGGTCACGCAGGGCCAGCCGTCCGAGCAGCTCGTCGCATCGATCCGTAACGACTTCGGTCACACCGTCGACGACCGCACGTCCCGCGGCGAGATGAAGGAACTCATCGAGTACCTCACCGGCCCGGACAAGCAGCAGGCGTTGGTGGCCGGTGGCGGATGGTGCGCGCCGTCGGAGATCCGCTACGACTTCTTCAACATCGCCTGCGAAGACGGCATGATCGACCTGCCGACCTTCGGCGTCAGCCGCGGCGGCATCCAGTTCCCGACCAGCCCGTCCCTCGCGGACGCGCTCGGCGGCGGCACCGCCTTCGCAGAGTTCGCCGCCACCCTCTCCAACGAGAGCACGCCGTTCCTGTGGACCGAGGCTAGCGACATCGCCGCCGCCACCGGCGACCCCACCAAGCCCTGCATCCGCGTCCCTTGCCCGGACTTCGAAGAGGTCCGCCTGGAGTGCTACGGCTACTGCCTCACCGCAGGCAACCTGACCGACGACGCGTTCCCTGAGGCCACGGCCAACATGCTGCAACTGCTGATGGCAGCACACGCACACGTCATCAACGCCCGCCTCATCGCGCAGATGCTCCTCGCATCCAGCGCCACCACCACCATTGACGGGGGCGCCGCGACCGACGCCGCCGCACCCCGCATCTACAACGCGGTCGGCCTCGCGGCCACCGACTACCGGGCCCGGTACGGCATGTGCATCGACGACATCCTCGAAGTCGTCCTCCCGTACTGGGTCCGCGAGGTCATCCGCGGCGACCTCGCGTGGAAGGCAGGCGTCGAACTCCAGGCAGTCACCAACGCCGAGGTCGACTCGTACTTCACCGCCCGCAACGTCCGCGTCCAGTGGGTCAACGACTGGCAGGTCCGCGGCGCCTCGCAGTTCGGCAACAGCTCGGCGATGACCGCATGGCCGACCACCGTCGACTTCCTCATCTATGCGGCCGGCACCTTCGTCCACGGCAACGGCCTCTCCCTCGATCTCGGCGTGATCCGCGACTCGGTTCTCAACGAGACCAACGACCACACCGCCGCCTGGTCGGAGGAGTGCCACCTCATCGCCCGCGTCGGCCACGAGTCCCGCCGGTACACCGTCGGCTTCCAGGTCAACGGATCCACCTCAGCGCTGCTGGACGGCGCGGAGAGGGTCTGATCCAGATGCCAGCGAGAGGAGCAGTTTGATGGCGATTTTCTACGGCGCGGTCGTGGCTATCTCAGCCAATACAGCAACGAAGTTGATCGACTCTGCCGAGGTGGATCGGCAAGTACACATCGGCGGCACTCTGGAGCGCCTGGGATTCGCATCCGCAGAGGTCAGCTCGTCATCGAACAGCCTCAGCCTGAGCGATCTTGTACTTCCTGCGGGCAAAGAGCTGTGGGCTTACACCGGGAGTGCTCGGGATCTTCGGTTCCTCGTCACTGCGATCGCACGATAGAAGGGTGGTGAGCGCCGATGGCCGCACGCCAACTCATCGACCCACCAGCGTTCACCGCCCTGCCCTACGGGCTGTGGGACACAATCCAGCACCCGCCCCCGCCGCCGCACTGGCAGCAGGGCGTCACCTGGGTGGACCGCTGCCCGACCGGCGACACCACCTACGACGAGTGCCTCACGGTCACCGGCACCGGCGCACCCCCCGAACCCGCCGCCAAAACCGGCAACGTTGAGCAGACCTACCGCGGGGCGACACCGTTCACGGTGTACGCCGAGTTTGAATGCTCCGCGGTCGGTGTGGGCGGCGCGGAGTCGGTGGCCGCTGATGCTTTGGCGCGTGTCGAGCAGCAGCAGGTAGAGGCCGCGTTCTGGACCGGCACCGCCGGGTCGCAGGCGGTGGTGTTCCCGCACCTCGCCGCCGACACGGAGGTTGTCGACTCGCAGGACATTGTGCTTCAGCCGGTCGCGTCCCCGGCGGTGACCGGTGCTGACGTCGCTCACGCGCTGGGCGAGCTGGAGGCCGAACTCGCGGACTGCTACGCCGGCCAAGGCCTCATCCACGTCTCCCGTGAGGCGCTACCCACGTTGGCGGCGTGGAACCTTATCGCCGAGCGGGACGGCCGCCTGTACACGACCGGCGGGAACCTCGTCGTCGTGGGCGGCGGCTACACCGGCAGCGGCCCTGACGGGTCGGCACCGGCCGCCGGAACCACATGGATCTATGCCACGGGTGCCGCGTTCGGCTACCGCTCGGACGTGTTCTTCACCGACGTCCGCGAGTCCCTTGACCGGTCCGAGAACACCATCCGCATGATCGCCGAGCGCACCTACGTCATCGGCTTCGAATGCTGCCTACTTGCCGCGCAGATCACGCTCGGCGTGCCCACCGACTAGGGGATTGTCATGGCTGTTGTCTCCACGTGCGCCACCCCGATCAAGGGCACGCACCTCCGAATCATCGAACTCGACGCGTGCGGTGTCCCCGTGACGGGCGACGGCGGCCTGGTCATCGTGACCACCGGCTTCGTCCAGGTCGTCCAGGAACCCCAGTACGAGGAAGGCACCGAGTTCTTCGAGCGCACCGCATCGGGTGAGGCGTGCGTGAACCAGAAGGACGACCCCATCCTCAAGCGCATGCAGCTCACGGCGCAGTACTGCCTCTTCAACGTGTCCGGCATGGCCCACGTCATGTCCGCCCGCGAACTCATGACCGGCACTCCCACCACCGGCACCGGGTTCGCCGTCGCCGAAGGATCCTCCTCCAACCGGTACAGCCTGGAGGTGTGGCAGGAAGTCGCAGGCTCCGGGGCGTGCGACGCGGACGGCAACCAGCGGTACGTGTACAACGCGTGGCCCAACGTCGGCGCGACGATGATCGGCGGCTACACCATCGAGAACGGCCGCTCCACCCTGGAAACCACCTCCGAAACGAGGGGAGCCGCAGCGAACTGGGACACCCTCGTCGGCGGGGACTGGCTTCCGGCTGGTGAGTCAGTGCTGACAGACGAGCACTGGGTGTGGAACGTGACCACCACCGCGCCGCCGACCGCCGCCTGCGACCCGACCACGCTCGCCGCATAACCTGACCCGCCCCGAGGGGGAGCCATGGCGCTTGCCCAGTACAGCGAGCTGTTCTGGTTCCCCTCCGGGGAGTTGGCGGCGAACGTGACCGCGAGAGTGTTCCGACACGCCTCGAACACGCTCGCCACGCTGTACGCCGACGCGGCCGGCACGACACCGCTCGCGAATCCGATGTCAACATCGGGGACCGGGCGGCTGACGTTCTACGTCGAGGAAGGCCGCTACTGGGTTCACATCGACTCCGAGACGTTCGAGATCGGGGTGGGTGCGGCAGCACAGGCAGCGACCCAGGGCGACATCACCACCGCGGTCGCCGCCCACAGCGCTGCGGTTGATCCGCACGCCGACCGTGCTTATACCGACACGCAGATCGCTGCACTGTCGGCGCTGACCCAGCTCAAAGTAAAGACCGCCGACGAAGCCCGCACAGCCGACACTACCGTCAGCGACGACCTGCACCTGTTCGCCTCCCTCGAAGCGAACAGCGTCTACCGCTTCACCAGCATGCTGCTGTTCGACGGGCCCGAAGCCGCCGACGCCACCATCAGCTTCACCGCCCCATCCGGAGCGTCGGGCGGCTGGTCGCCCGTCGCCGGAACCCTCGGCACCACCACCCCCGACGGGGCTGCCCAGCTGAAGATGGCCGGCCGCCAGTTCGGCTCCGAGGTCGACGTGGGTGTGATGGCGTCGTCAGCGTCGCTGGCCGGACTGATGGTGCTGCCGCACGGCATCGTCGTCACCGGCGCCACAGCCGGGACGCTGCGCCTGCAGTGGGCGCAAGCCTCCAGCAACATCACCGCAGTGAACCTGAAAGCCGGGTCCACGCTGGAAGTCGTCAAAGTCTCCGGGGCCGGGCCGTCCGCGTCCGGCATCAACCTCGACTTCCCCGGCAACTACCCGACGGATCAGGGCCTCCTCGCCTGGACGTACGATCCGGACATGGCCGGGCACGTCACCGCCCAGTCGTCCGGCTCCCCGGCCGGTTCGGATGTGCGGGGCATCATCACCCTCACGAAAATCCAAATCCGCAAGTCGATCACCTGGTCACAGATTTGGTTCGGGCTGTCCGGCATCGACACCGGGGCCAGCCTCAGCGACTGCTACCTCGGCGTGTACAACTCGGCTGGTACCCGCCTCGGTACCACCGCCGACATTGCCGCCGACCTCATGACCGGCGCCATCGCTAAACCCGTGGACCTGGCCGCCACGTTCACCGCCGCGCCGGGCGAATACTTCATCGCGATGCTACTGAACGGCACCTGGACCACGAACGGCCTGCACTTCAAAGCGTCCGGCGCGGGAATCTCGGTGAACGCCAACCTGACCGCGCCGCAGCTGCGCTACTCGAACATGCTCACCGGCCAAACGTCCCTGCCCGCATCGCTGGACCTCACCCAGCAGACCACTACCCGCATCAACACCGGCTGGGCTTCCCAGTGGTACGGGATCAGCTGAGAAGGGGCCCAGCATGCCGGTCATCAACCCCATCCTGAGTACACCGTCCGGAACGGGCGGAATCAGCGGGCCGTGCGCGGACTGGCCCGTCACCTGGACCTGCGAGTTGGACACGCTGAACCCTGCCGTCACCGGCATCGCCGTGAGCATGGCGACGGAAACGCTGTGGGCTTTGACGGGCATGCGGTTCGGGACGTGCCAGGTCACGCTGCGGCCGTGCGCCCGCGAGTGCCAGACCGGTTCGTTCTACGACGACTTCGGGCCGCCGTGGGCGTCGGGCTCCTATCCGCAGCCCGCGCTGGTCGGGGGGCTTTGGTACAACCTCACCTGCGGGTCGTGTACGGGTGACTGCTCGTGCACTGAGGTGTCGGAGGTGCGGCTTCCGGCTCCGGTGCACACGATCGTTGAGGTGAAGATCGACGGTACGCCGATGGTGTCGGGCGCGTACCGCGTCGACAATAACCGGCTGCTGGTGCGTACGGATGGCGGGCGGTGGCCGCGCTGCAACGATCTAAACCTGGACGACACGGAGGTGGGTACGTGGTCGGTGACGGCAACGTACGGGGAGTCGTTGCCGGAGGGCGCCTCTTTGGCTGTGGGCCAGTTGGCGTGTGAGATCGCGAAGGCTGCGGCGGGCGGGGACTGCAAGCTGCCGGCCGGGTTGCAGCAGTTGGTGCGGCAGGGCGTGACCATCAGCTATCCCGATGTCGGGGAGTTGTTCCGGCAGGGCCGCACAGGGCTGTATCTGGTGGACATGTTCGTCAGCACATGGAATCCGTACGGGCTGCGGCAACGCTCACGGGTGTATTCGGTGGACCGGCCGACGGTGCGGAGAGCGGGGACCTGAACATGTCGATGATCTCCGGCGAGTTGAAGTGGTACACCGTCGCCGAACGTCTCCGCGCCGCGATCCACGCCGACCTCACCGTCAAGCCTGACCGCTCTGGCGTCATCCCCGGAGCCATCGCCTGGGATGCCTGCGACTGCGGCATGCTCGCCGTGTCCGTCGCCCAGGTGTACCCGTCGGAGGACTTCCCCGACCCGCAGACCGTCAAGGTAGGCCCGTGCGACGCCCCATGGGAGGTGGGTGAACTCGTCGTGCAGATCGTCCGCTGCGCCCCCAACGCGGAAGGCCAAGACCTGTCCCCGACCGTGGCCGCGCTCGATGCTTCCGCCCGCGAGGTTGCCCGCGACGCGTACGAGACCCTGCGCGCGGTGTCTGTCGCGCTGTGCCAGATGGACGCCGACAGGGAGATCTCCGACTTCCTCGTCCGCCCCCAGACCGCACAAGGCCCCGAGGGCGGATGCGTCGGCTCGGAACTGCGCGCGCTCGTCGCCCTCGGAAGGAACTGACCGATGGCCGACTTCATCAAGTCCGGGCAGATCCGCATCGACCGCACCCGGCTGGAACGCATGCTGCGCCTGCCCGGCGGCCTCGTCGACCGTAACCTGCGGCGCCGTACCATCCGTGTCGTCAACCGGGCCCGGGAGTTGGCGCCGGGCAGTATGGGGCGCGGCATCGTCTGGCACATCGAGGGCCGTGGCCGCGACCTGTCCGCGGTGATCGTCTCCACGCACCACGCCACCCAGTACGTGGTCAACGGCACGCGCCCGCACTTGATCCGGCCTGTTCGTGCTCGCGCGCTGCGGTTCGTCGTCAACGGGCGCGTCGTGTTCGCCCAGCTCGTTCACCACCCCGGCAGCCAGGCCAATGACTTCCTCAATAAGGCCCTGCGCGAGGCCCTCTGAACCGCCGGAATGATCATGTGCGGGTGGTGCCTACCGTCACCCGCATGACCGAACTCCTCACACACCCGAACAGCATGACCGCCAACCCTCCCCCCATCATGGCCACCGCCGCGCCGCCACCCTCAGGCCGCGACTTCAGCCGCAAGCGCAAGCGCCTCGACTTCACCATCGACAGCGACACCTTCGAAGCCGCACCCGCACTGCCCGGCGACATCTACGCCGAATTCGTCACCCTCTACAACAGCACCGGCGAAACCGACACCTACCAGGAACAGCACGATCTCCTGAAGCGTGCCCTCGAACTCGCCCTCCTGGAGGACTCCTTCCAGCGGTTCACCGCCCGGCTAAAGGACAAGACGAAGCCGATCGACGACGACCAGATGGCCGACGTCGTCCTGTGGCTCCTGGAGGAATACGGCATGCGCCCTACACAGCCGTCGCCGGACTCATCGGATGGATCTGCCAACCCGGAATCTGGCACCAACTCGACGGCGAATACACCTCCCGCGGAGTCGACTTCGGCGACCTCCGAGCCGACCGCTTCCTGAACGCGATCTACCACGAAATGCTGCAGCGGCTGATCGTCCACGACGGACAAACCGAGGAACAGGCACGAGCCCGCTTCGACGCCGACCTCGGAGTCTCCGCATGGGCGCTACCCGGCCGCGAACGCCGCGACGTGGAGCACAAGCCGGACGACGGCGCGCCCTGGTGGTGGCAAGGCGATGAAGACGCCTCCCAGTCCTTCCTCACCTCGATGGGGGTGACACTCAATGGCTGACCTGATCGGCACCGCCAGCATCCGCATCGACATGAACACCACTGCGGCGGCGCGATCAATTCGGCGCTTCGCGACGCAGGCGGATGGGTCCCTGCGCAACCTGCAGCAGCGCATCACCCAGACGAGCGCAGAACTGCGGCGCCTGCGCGGCACGGACATCGCCGTCACGATCGACGACCAAACTCGGCCCGGTGTCACCGCGGTACGCGCCGCCGTCGCCGGACTGCAACGCCTCGGCCCCATCCGTATCCCCGTCTCCATCGACGACGACACCGGGCCCGGCGACGCCGCGATCCGCGCCACGATCGCCCGCATGCGGGGCCTCGGGCCCGTCCAGATCAACGCGCGCATCGACACCGACGCGGCAGAGATCGCGAACGCCGCGTCTGCGCTGCGCGGCCTCCAGGACGCCGCCCGGGGCGCCGCCCGCGCACTGGGCACCCTCGCCACCCGGGCTACCGCCGCCACCGCCGCGCTGGTTGCCCTCGGTACGGCCGCGCGCAGCCTGCGCGGCGACATGGACGACCTCGACGGGGCTATCCGCCGTACCGGCGGCGGCATGACCGGGCTGCGGGGGCGCCTCGGTACCGTCACCACGGCTGCCGGCAGTGCGGGTGGCGCGCTGGACGGGCTGAGGTCTGCTGCGCTGCTGCTAGCTCCGGCGCTCCTTCCGATTGCGGCGCAGGCCATCCATGTTCTTCCCCTGGCCGCGAACTTTGGTGCGGCCGCCGTGGCCGTGGGCGTATTCGGTGCGGCCATCGCGGGGCAGGTCGTGGCGATCAAGGATGTGGCGGAGGCGGAGAAGAAAGCCGCCGAGGCCGTCCAGACCCACGGCGCCAGCTCGGCGGAGGCCGCCAAGGCACAGGACGCCTACCGGGTGGCGCTCTCCGCACTGCCCCCAGCCACCCGGACTGCGGCGGCGGCGTTCAGTGTGCTCAGTGACCAGTACCGGGAGTGGTCGGACAGTCTCGCCGACAATACGATGCCGGTGGCGACGAAAGCGTTCGCCGCGTTCGGTGCAGTGTTCCCGAAGCTCACTCCGCTGGTTCAGGGCACGTCGCAGCAGCTGAACCGGTTTGTGACGATCGCTGCGGGCG
>Ga0299914_10000254_pt1 | contig 32284 bp, 35 predicted proteins | sample RVTome_10_FD_201361 | JGI IMG/M metagenome (GOLD analysis project Ga0299914, IMG submission 201361) | Soil microbial communities from uranium-contaminated site in the Upper Colorado River Basin, Wyoming, United States - RVT153D57 (version 2) ... | reverse complement strand
GCGAGAACCTCACCGCCGTCGAGGAGGCCCGCGCGTACGCGCTCCTCCAGGACGAGTTCGGGCTCTCGCTCGGCGAGGTCGCCGAGCGGGTCGGCCGCTCGAAGCCGTCCGTCTCCAACCGGCTTCGCCTCCTCGAGCTGCCGGACGACGTCCTGGACCGCGTCGAGCGCGGCCAGCTCTCCGAGGGCCACGCGCGCGCGGTCCTCTCCGTCCCCGGAAACGAGGAGCGCCGCACGCTCATGCGGAAGATCATCCGCGACGGCCTCTCCGTCCGCGCGGCCGAACGCGCCGCACGCTGGGCCGGCGCCCGGACGAAGCCTCGCCGCGCGGCCTCGGTCGACCCCGAGCTCGCCGCCCGCGCCCGCGCCGCGCTCGAGCGGCTGACCGGCGCGCCCGTGAAGGTCGGTGGCCGCCGGATCGAGATCCCGTTCGGGGACGAGGTCGAGCTCGCCGAGCTCGTCGAGTCGCTCGAGCGCGCACGCGCGTAACCGTTCGCGCCGCGCCGTCGTTGAGCCACTGGTGCTGGGGAGCCTGCTCACCGAGCTCGAGACGCTCGATGCTCTCGACCGCTGCGCGGAAACGCGCGCCGTCGTCCTGCGCATGGCTCGCCTCGCCTCCCACGGCCGCCTCGGTGCGTTCGTGGACGCCGTCGGCGCCGACCCGGAGCTCGACGAGCAGACGCGGCGCTGGGTGCTCTCCCTTGCGCGGCACAAGCCGTTCCTTCTCGCGACCGCAGAGTACGCGTCGCTACAATCCGCCCTCGCGGGCGATTAGCTCAGTCGGTTAGAGCGCCGCTCTGATAAGGCGGAGGTCCCTGGTTCGAATCCAGGATCGCCCATTTTGCCGACGCGATCCGGCACCTCGCATCGGCTTCTCCCCGGCTGTACGCACTGGTCGTGTGGATAGACGTCCACGGGCTATCTATTGACTAGTCGGGGACTAGCCGTAATATCGAAGGCTCCGCGCTACGAAGGAGCCGCACATGCGTTGGACAGTCGTCATTCTGAGCCTGCTGGCCGGGCTCGCCGTCGCCGCACCTGCAGCCGCCGACACGGGCCTGCCGGACGTCTGGGTGAACTGCCCGTACCAGGACGTCGATGCCGACGGCAACGCGATCTGCCTCGAGGAGGTGCCGGTCGACGATCCGTTCGCCGGCTCGCTCGCGCGCGTGGTAGCGACCGCCGAGGCCGAGAGCGACCTTCCGCCCACCTGCCGGCTGAAGAACGAGGTGCTCTTCTGGACGGCTACGAACTGGCTTCGGGTCGCAGAGAATTTGGCGCTCAACCCGGCGCCGTGCACCGAGTACTACATCGGCGTCCCGCCCATGTCGAACCAGAAGACGGAGCCGCGGCGGAACCAGGCGCCGCAGATCCGGGAGTTCGGGCCGCAGTTCCACGCGCTGCACGACATCTTCCTCGCCGACCTGACCGGCTGGGTGAACTGGGTGCGGGACAACCGGTGGCGCTTCTCGTCCGACGAGGAGACCTGGTACCAGGCCGGTGTCCGCGCACGCGAGCTCATGGCGCTGCCCGACCGGGACTTCGACGTCGCGAGCGGCGACTCGTGGCTCCTGAACGACTTCAATACCGGAACCCGCCGCGACGGCGGCACGTACTTCGGGCTGGATCTCGAGCCGTGGAACCGGAAGAACATGCGCGCGCTCGTCCGCGGCCTGCACGAGGGCCCCGCCGACGGGAGCCTCGGGAGGACGCGCGGCCTCGCGCAGGTGGCGATCCAGTTCACGCACCAGAACATCCCGTTCGTCGACGAGTACAAGGCCGACTGGAAGGCCTGGCTCGCAGACGAGGCCTTCTGGGCTGACATCGCGCAGCACGTGCGCTGGCTCGGCAAGGAGGTCTACGCGGACTCGCGCTACTGGGGGACGCCGGACACCTCGCGCAACGAGCGGAGCCGGCACCTGCAGGAGTACCTCTTCCACGTGCCCGAGCTCGCGGAGGCCGGGCCGGAGAGCGTCGCGACGGCGCGGAGCTACCTGCGCGAGTCGTTCGTCCCGCTCGTGAACGGGACGTGGGCGGCGCGGGGGCCGGAGGTCTCGAACCCGCTCTTCAGCGGCGGGCACGGGGAGACGATGCTGCCGATCGACCGCTTCCTCACCTACGTGACGGAGGAGCTCTTCGCGGTGCGCCAGTACGCCGGGAGCCACCCTCAGGGCGCGCCCGCGGGGCGGGTCGGGTTCACGTGGCAGCCGACGAACAACTTCCCGCCACCGCTCGGCGTGCCGAACGTCGAGTTCCTCGCCGCACAGGATGCGATCGTCCAGCGGATCGCCGAGGCGGTGCGGTGGGGCTATCGCGAGGGCGGCGCCTCGCCGGCCGGGATCTGCAGCCCGCCGGGGAGCGAGAAGGACTGGTGCGAGGGGGGTCGCGAGGGCGCGCACTTCACGGACGCCTGGAAGACGTTCGAGTCCTGGGAGTAGAAGCTCGGGGGCGGGGTGCCGGGGGCCGGCGGCGGGTCTGTGGGGGCTCGCCGCCGGCGTCTCCCCGGCTACCAGGTCGCGCCGGCCCGGCAGAGCTGACCGCCGGAGAGGGCCCGCGCGCGCGCCGTGATCCGCTCGGGGCCTGCGCGGTCGGCGACGAGGCGGCGCACCTCGAACGACCCGCTCGGAGCCCGCGTCGTCCTGATGCCCCGGAAGACGCGGACGCCGTTCCGCTTCAGGGTGACCCGCCAGCGCCGGCCGTTCACGTTCTGGTCGACCTCGAACTCGACCTCGATCCGGCCGTTCTCCTCCTTCAGCTTGAGCTTCGACGTCGCCGCGCCCGTGCACGTGCCGCGGACGCGAATCTCGCGATCGCCGCCGCCGTTCGCCGGCGCCGCGAACGCCAGGGACGCCGCGGCCGCGATCCCGGCCGCGAGGACGACGATCAGGTGCCTCGCTCTCATCTCGCTCCTCCTCGGTAGACGGCTCCACCGTAGGAGCGCGGCGGCGAAGAGCGGGACTCGCGCCGGTTCAGGTTTCGCCAGGCGCCGGTTAAGAGCTCGAAGCTCGGAGGTTCCCGGTTCGGAAGGCGTGACTATCATCAGACCGAGGACGGTTGATGGAGGAAATGGTCATCTACGGGGTGAGCTTCGACATGGTCGGCAAGCAGCCGATCGTGCTCCTGAAAACCGCCGACGGGAACAAGTTCCTCCCGATCTGGATCGGGCACCCGGAGGCGGCGGCGATCCTCATGAAGCTCCAGGGCGCCTCGACGCCGCGGCCGATGACGCACGACCTCTTCACGGACATGCTCGCCCAGCTCGACGCACGGGTCGTCCGGATCGCCGTCACCGAGCTCCGCGACAACACGTTCTACGCGCTCGTAACGCTCGCGGTGAACGGCAGCGAGATCGAGATCGACTCGCGCCCGTCCGACGCGATCGCGCTCGCCGTCCGCGCCGACGCGCCGATCTTCGCGGCCGAGGCCGTGATCGAGGAGTCGGCGATCGAGTTCGAGGGCGAGGACGTGAACGAGGAAGAGGTCGTCGAGGAGTTCAAGAAGTTCCTCGACGAGGTGAAGCCCGAGGACTTTTCGGCCGAGGCCGATCCCGACTAGCTGACCTCGCGCTTCGTGAGCGCGAGGATCTGCGCGAAGAGCTCGCGGAGGCCTTCCTCGGAGAGCGGCCCGCCGTTCGCGCGCTCGAGATAGCGGATCATCCAGTCCTCCCGGTCCGGGTCGACGAAGTCGAAGCCGCGGGAGGCCTTGTACTCCTTCAGGCGCGCGACGAGCTTCAGCCGCCTGTTGATCGCCTCGACGATCGCGCGGTCGTTGTCCGAGATCTGCTCACGGAGCTGGCGGACGAGCGGGTCCGCGCTTGCGTCGTCGGGCGGCACGCGGCCGAGCCTACGCGAAGACGTGGATCTCGGTGCCGATCTTCCCCCAGCGGCGGTAGAAGCCCGGCGCGAACCACATCGGCGTGCGGACGCAACCGTGACTCGCCGGATACGTGGGCACCGACGGGTAGCCGTGGATCGCGAACCCGCGGAGGAAGAAGAGCGAGTAGTACATCCCGCTCGGGAGCGTCCCTGGCGTGAGGAGGTAGACGCGGAAGCGGCCGACCGGGGTGTTGCCGGTGAGGCCGGTCGAGACGTGGACGACCTTCACGACCTTGCCGCCCCGCACCTCGTACATGACCTGGGTCGTCTTCGAGACCTCGATGTGGTCGCCGCGCGGGACGCGGGCTCGTGGGATGCCGGAGGTGCGCAGGAGGCGCCACTCTCTTGCGCCCACGCGGCCGGTGCGCGGGAGGCCGTGCACCTTCTGCAGCGCGAACACGGCCTCGACCGTGTCGTAGCCGTACGTCGAGTCGACGGCGCGGAGGGCGTAGCGGAGGCGGTTCAGGCGCCGTTCGAGCGCGAGCACGGCCCGGCCGCGCGCGCCGAGCGAGAGCGCCGGCGCCGTGAGGAGCAGCGTGTTCGTTCGGCGCGCGGCGAGATAGCCCTCCCGCGGCGCGACCGTAAGCGACCAGCGGAAGCGGCCCGGGACGTCGCTCGGCAGCCGAACCTGGAAGCGGCCCACTGCACCGAGGCGGACGCGCCGTGCCTTCCCCGCGAAGCGGAGCGTCACCCGCCCGGCGACCGCCGGCTGCAGGCGGCCGCGCAGGACGATCCTCGCGCCGACGGTGCGCTGCCCGAGCACCTGCGCGGTGAGCCGCGGCTTGAGCGGGACGACGAGCTCGGGCGAGTCCACGGTGGTCGACGGGTCGAGCTGCGCACGCGCGAGGTACGGACCGGGCCTCGTCAGGGCGGCCGGGATGCTCCACGTGCCGTCCGCCGCGACGGTCGTCTGTCCGACGAGGGTGACGCTCGGCGCGAGCGCGAACACCGCGACCGCCACGCCCTCGGTCGCCGGCGTGAGCGCCCCGGAGAACGTCACCGTTCCGCCGAAGCGCGTGGATCCCGGCGTCGCGTCGAGCGTGAGCGTCTGCGCGTGCGCGGCGGCCGGAAGGGCCAGGGCGAGAAGGCCGACCGCGAGCGCGCGACGCACGAGCCCATTGTGCGCAGGCGGGTCGGCTAGAACAAGGCCCAGATGCTCTCCACCTCGTCCGGGTTGAGCGAGATGTAGAGGGCGACCAGGACGCCGACGAAGTTGTACGCGGCGTGCGCGACGAACGCGGGCCAGACGCTCTCCGACCGGAGCCGCAGCCATGCGAGCCCGAGCGCGAAGATCCCGAGCGACGGAACCGCGACGAGCAGTCCGTGGACGAGCGCGAACGCGAGGGAGGTCACGACGACCGCGACGGCCGAGCCGGCGAACGCGAGCGCCCGTATCCCGAGCCCGCGGAAGAGGAGCTCCTCGGCGAACGGCGCGACGAGGACGACCACGAGGGCGCTCAGGGCGAAGGCGGGTGCGCGGTCGCCCTGCCAGCGCTCCGGCGTGAGCCCCTGCGCCTCGCCCGCGCGGAGGAGCGGCTCGAGCGCCGCGGACAGGATCACGGCGCCGACGGCGATCGCGAGCCCCAGCCACGCGTAACGCAGGGGAAAGCGGCGGAGCCCGAGCTCGACGCGCGGGCGCGGGAAGAAGCGTGCGATGAGCAGCGTGAGGCCGATCATGATCCCGTAGAAGACGATGGCGGTGGCCGAGAACGCGTAGTCGAAGAACGCCTGACCGGCCTCGTTGTCGTCCCCGTCCCCCGCCCGCCCGGCGAACGCGAGCAGGATCAGGAAACCGACGAGCAACGCCCACGCGATCAGCGGGCGGCGGTCCTCAGCGCGCTCGGGCGCGGGCGAGGGCTCGATCGAAGTCGGCGACGACGTCTGCTCCATCCTCACAGCCTACGGAGACCCGGATCGTCCCCTCGGAGATGCCCGCCGCCGCGAGCTGCTCCGCGTCGAACTGGCGGTGGCTCGTCGAGGCCGGGTGGTGGACGACCGTGTCGACGCCTCCGAGGCTCGTCGCACGCGCCGCGAGCTCGAGCCCGTCCATCACGCGCTCGCCGGCCTCCCGTCCGCCGGGCACGTCGAACGCGAGCATCCCGCCCGAGTCGGCGAGCTGACGGACCGCGAGCTCGTACTGCGGCGAGCTCTCGAGCCCGATGTAGTGGACGCGCTCCACCTTCGGGTGCGTCTCGAGGAAGCGGGCGAGCAGGAGCGCGTTCGCCGACTGCCGCTCGACGCGGAGCGCGAGCGTCTTCAGCCCGCGGCGCAGCAGGTATGCGGGGAACGGGTCGAGGATCCCGCCCGTGTCGATCTGGAAGTGGCGCACGCGGGCGACGAGCTCGGCACTTCCGGCCACCACGCCGGCGGTCACGTCGTGGTGGCCGTTCAGGTACTTCGTGGCCGACTCGCAGACGAGGTCGGCGCCGAGCTCGAGCGGCCGGCAGAGGACGGGCGACGCGAACGTGTTGTCCACGACCAGGAGGCCGTCGCCCTTCGTCGCGGCGAGCGCTTCGAGGTCGGCGAGCGGGAAGCCGGGGTTCGCGAGCGTCTCGACGTAGCGCACGTCCGCGGGCCGTTCCCATGCGGCGATGTCGGTCACGTCGAGGTAGTGCACGTCCACGCCGAGCCGGCGGACGTGCGACTCGACGAGCGCGTACGTCGAGCCGTAGAGCTGCCGCGCGCAGAGGAGCGTGTCGCCCGGCCGGAGGAGGGTGAAGAGGGCGGCCGTGATCCCGGCCATCCCGGAGCCGAACGCCTGCGCCGCCTCGGCGCCCTCGAGCTCGGCGACCGCGCCGTTCAGCTCCTCGACGGTCGGGTTGCGCAGGCGCGAGTACATGAAGCCGTACTCCTCCTCGCTCATCACGCGGCCCATCTCGGCCGTCGTCTCGAACGAGAAGGTCGTCGAGGTGACGATCGGCGGCGCGAGCGGCTCGCCGGGCGCGTGCGGGCGGCCGCGGCCGTGGATCGCCCGGGTCGAGATCCCGGGCCGCTCGTCGGTCATCGGCTCGCCTCCAGCATGCGCGCGGGAAGCGTACTGAGCGGCGGGGGTGCGAACGCGAGACCCGCCGCCTCCGCGGCGAGTCGGTCGGACTCCTCGTCCCCTACGTGCAGCGCCCGGGCGGGCTCGACGCCGAGCCGCTCGAGCGCGAGGAGCAGGGGCCGCGGATCGGGCTTCGGGGTTCCGGCCTCTGCCGAGCTCACGACGGCGTCGAGCCTCTCGACCACGCCCGCCGCCGCGAGCGCCTCGCCCAGCGAGACGTCCCAGTTCGAGACGCACGCGAGGCGGAGCCCCTGGTCGCGGAGCTCGTCGAGCGCGCCCGGAACGCCCGGAAGGGGCCGAAACGAGAGCGACCCGACGAACGCGGGCGCGAACGAGGCGGCGTCGAGCCCGGCGTCCGCCTCTGCGAGGAAGACCGCGGCGCAGTCCCGCCGCAGTGTGGCGAGCGACACCTCGTCCCGGCCCTCGTGCGCACGGGGGAGGTAGTACGCGACCTCGGCCGCGAACGCGCGCGCGACGATGTCCGCGCTCCGCTCCACGCCCGCGGCCGCGAGGGCTGCACGCAAGGGCTCGACCGGGTCGACGAGCTCGACGAGCGTCCCGAAGGCGTCGATCGTGACCGCGCGCAGCGGCTCAGAACGCATCCGGGTGCAGAGCGCGGGCGATCGCGTCGAGCGCGTCGGCGATGCGCGGCCCCGGCCGCGAGGCGAGCGTTCCGGGGATACGGACGACCGGGGCGTCGAGGCTCGGGCGGCGCGCGCAGGCGAGCTGCGTGTCCGGAAGCGCGCCGAGCGACTCCTGGATGCGCAGCACGACCTCCGGCCGCAGGGCGAGGACCTGGCAGGCCTCGGCGGGAACGCCGGCGCGGTTCGTCCCGAGCGGCTGCCCACCGGCGCGGCGGACGAGATCGGCGACGAGCGAGTCCGAGGGCGGGGCGATCAGGAGCCCCATGTCGACGAAGACGCGCACCGGAGCCCGGTTCCGGACGGCCTCCTCCACCGCGGCCAGCTCTCCGCGCAGCGACGCCGCGAGCATGCGTGCGCGGGCCGGCTCACCGAGCAGGAAGCCGAGGTCGTGCACCGCCCGCAGGACGTCCCGCACCGAGCGGTCCGGCTGGACGTACACGGCCGCTCCGGTGCGCCGGGCGACGACCGCGAGCGCGTCGGCGCTCGTCCCGGATGCCGTGAGCACTAGGTCGGGCTCGAGTCGGACGACGGCCGCGATGTCCACGAGCCCGCTCGGGCGTGTGACCCGAGGAGCTCCGAGCGCTCCGCGGACGGTCGCGCCCGCCGGCACGCCCACCACCCGCTCGCCGGCGCCGAGCTCCCCCGCGAGCTCGGCGACGGAGGGCGCAAGCGCGACGATCCGCTCCGGGCGGTCATCGAGGGCGATCTCCTCACCGCGCGCGTCGGCCACGAGCACCGGGTAGGCGCTCACGTCGGCCCCCAGCGGCTCGTCCCGCTCGCCGCAGCCGGCCGCCGCGACGGAGGCGAGCAGGAGGACGAGGAGCCCGGTCGCGCGGGAACGCATGCCGGGGAGTGTGCCCAGTCCGCGCCGGGCAGGCAAAGGCGCGGTACCGGAGAACAGGAGGCTCGTGGACTCCCAGGACTGGAAGCGCCTCGCGATCGCGGGTGCGCTCGTCGTGATCGCGATCGTGGTCGCCCGGCTCGTCGACCGCGCGCTCATGCGCCGGATCGAGCTGACGCCGGAGCAGTTGACGCGCTACCGCGTCCTGCGCCGGAGCATCACCGTGACGATCGTGGCGATCGGCGTCCTGAGCGCGCTGCTCGTCGTCCCGGAGGTGCGCGCGGCGGCCGGCGGCGTTCTCGCGTCCTCCGCGGTCGTCGGTCTCGTGATCGGTCTCGCCGCGCGCACGACGATCGCGAACTTCGTCGCCGGGATACTCCTCGCCTTCACGCAGCCGCTGCGGATCGGGGACGAGGTCGAGGTGGCGGGCGCGCAGGGCACGGTGGAGGAGATCGCGCTCACGTACACGACGATTCGCACGCCCGGCGGCGCGCGCTTCTTCGTGCCGAACGAGAAGCTCGCGTCCGAGACGATCCGCAACGCGACGGCCGGCACGGCGGAGCATCTGGCGCAGGTGACGGTGCCGGTTCCGCTAGCCTCGGATCTCGACCGGGTCCTCGAGCTCGTCGAGGAGGAGGCCCGGACCGCGAGCCACGTCGAGGAGAAGCGCGCCATCGCAACGATCTCTCAGTTCGAGCCCGCCGGCCAGGCGATCGTGACCGTGGAGGCATGGGCGCCGCGCGGGCAGGTCGGCGCTGTCGAGGCCGAGATCCGGCAGGCCGTGCACCGGCGTCTCCACGCGGAGGGGGTGTTCTAGTGCCACCGGCCGGGCGGACGCCGGCGAACGGCCATGGGAACGGGCGCCGCAACGGCAACGGCGGGCGGGCCCGGAACGGCAACGGCGGTTCGAGGCCGCCTACGCGGGGTCGCCGCGAGCGTGCGCGCCGCCGCCGTGCGGCGCGGGGGAAGCGCCGCGCGCTCGTCCTCCTGATCCTGATCGGCGGCGTGTCGGCGCTCGCCGCGATCGCCGCCGGGGTCTTCACCGGGGCGTCGGCGGCGCTCGCGTGCGACCTCTCGTCGCTCCGCCCGGTCGCCATCGGCCAGAACTCGTTCATCTACGCCGCGGACGGCTCGCTGCTCGGCTCGATCCCGGCCGAGCGCAACCGCCAGCCGCGCAAGCTCGACGAGATCTCGCCGCTCGTCCAGGAGGCGGCGATCGCGATCGAGGACCGCCGCTTCTACGACCACATGGGCGTGGACGTGTCCGGCATCGTCCGCGCAGCCGTGAAGAACCTCGAGGCGGGGCAGATCGTGGAGGGCGGCTCGACGATCACGCAGCAGCTCGTCCGCAACCTCTACATCGGGAACGAGAAGAGCTTCACGCGCAAGACGAAGGAGGCGTGCCTCGCGCTCAAGCTCGACGCCGAGTGGTCGAAGGACCGGATCCTCGAGACGTACCTGAACCAGGTGTACTTCGGCAACCACGCGTACGGGATCGAGGCGGCCGCGCAGACGTACTTCTCCAAGTCGGCGAGCGAGCTCGGGCTCGCGCAGGCCGCGCTCCTCGCGGGTCTCCCCCAGGCGCCGTCCGTCTATGACCCGTTCAACCGGGAGTCCGAGGCGGTGTCGCGCCGCAACGAGGTGCTCCGAGCGATGCTCGACTCGGAGGTGATCACCCGCGAGCAGTACGACAAGGCGATCGCGAAGCGCCTGACGCTCAAGCGCGGCGAGCTCTACACGAAGATCCGCGAGCCGTACTTCTTCTCCTACGTGCGCGAGCTGCTGATCGAGGAGTACGGCGTCTCGACCGTCCGAAGCGGTGGGCTCAAGGTCTACACGACGATCGACCCGCGCTTCCAGCGTCACGCGATGAGCGCGATCCGCGACACGCTGAACCAGCCCGGGGACCCGGCGTCCGCGCTCGTCTCGATCAACCCGGCGAACGGGGCGATCCGCGCGATGGCGGCCGTCGCGCCCGAGCGGCGCAACCTCCAGTTCAACCTTGCGGAGCAGGGTCGCCGGCAGGCCGGCTCGGCGTTCAAGACGTTCGTGCTCGCGGAGTCGGTCGAGGAGGGGATCAACCCGGCCACCTCGTACCTCTCCGCGCCGTTCACGTGGCAGCCCGACCCGACGTGCTCGGCCGCGATGGACCCGAACTGCGTGTGGGAGGTTGCGACCTTCGACCACTCGTACATCGGCACGACGTCGATCTCCTCGGCGACGCTCCGCTCGGACAACACGGTGTTCGCGCGCCTCACCCTCGACGTCGGGCCCGAGAACGTCGCCGAGATCGCGCGCCGGATGGGCATCAAGACGAAGCTCGAGCCGGTCGCCTCGATCGGGCTCGGCTCGAACGCCGTGTCCGTGCTCGAGATGGCGTCCGCGTACGCGACGCTCGCTGCCGGCGGCGTCTACTCGGAGCCGATGGCGATCCGGAAGGTGATCCTCGCGAACGGCGACGACGACGACGAGGCCGGGTGGGGCAAGGCGAAGCGCAAGCGCGTGTTCTCGGACGGGGTCGCGTACGAGGTGACGAGGATCCTGGAGGCGAACGTGCGCGGAGGCACCGGCGTCAGCGCGCAGATCCCCGGCTGGTCGTCCGTCGCCGGGAAGACCGGGACGACGGACGACTTCGCCGACGCCTGGTTCGTCGGCTACACGCCGAACCTCGCGACCGCGGTCTGGGTGGGCTACCCGAACGCGCAGATCGAGATGCGAAGCGTCCACGGGATCTCCGTCTCGGGCGGCAGCTTCCCGGCGCAGATCTGGGGCATCTTCATGGCCGCGGCGCTCTCGGGCGTCGACCCGATCCTCTGGCCCTACCCGAAGAACCCGGCCGTCTGGAGCCCGTTCCAGGGCCAGTACGCGCTCTCCGGCGCGCAGCCGACGACCACCTCCGCCGAGTCGACCACCACCGACAAGACGACGACGCAGGAGGAGCCGCCTCCGGCGCCTCCGCCCCCGCCGACGACCGAGCCGCCGCCTCCTCCGCCGCCCACGACCGAGCCGCCGCCTCCTCCGCCTCCGACCACCGGGCCGTAGCGCGGTTGCCCGATCGGGCAACCGTTAGCGTATCCACCGTGGCGGAGCTTCTCTCCCTCGCCGACGCGCAGCGGCTCGTGCTCGAGCACGTGCGCCCGCTCGAGGCCGAGCGCGTGCCGCTCGAACGGGCCGCGGGCCGCGTGCTCGCCGAGCCGGCGATCGCGCGCGTCGACCTGCCGCCGTTCCCGAGCTCGGCGATGGACGGGTTCGCCGTTCGCTCTGCGGACACGGCCGGCGCACCCGTGACGCTGCCGCTCGCCGGCGAGGCCGCGGCCGGGAGCCCGCTCGCGGTGCCGCTCCCGCCGGGGCAGGCAGCGCGGATCTCGACCGGCGGCGTCGTCCCCGACGGCGCGGACGCGGTGGTTCCCGTCGAGGTGACGGAGGAGGCGCCCGAGGGTGTGCTCCTCCGGGAATCGGCTTCGCCGGGGGCGCACGTGCGCGAGCGGGCCGGCGACGTGCACGCCGGGGCGACGATCCTCGAGCCGGGCGTCCTCCTCGGTCCGGCGCAGGTCGCGGCGCTCGCCGCCTCCGGCGTCGCCGAGGTGCGCTGTACGAAGCGGCCGCGCGCGGCCGTCCTCGTGACCGGCTCGGAGCTGCGCCCGCCGGGGCAGGAGCTCGCGCCGGGGGAGATCTACGAGTCGAACGGGCTCCTGCTCGCCGCCGCGCTCGCCGGGGCGGGCGCCGTTCCGGCCCAGCTCGGTGTGGTTCCGGACGAGGGAGCCGAGCTCGAGCGGGCGCTCGAGCGGGCGCTGCTCGGGTTCGATCTCGTCGTCACCTCGGGGGGCGCCTCCGTCGGGCCGCACGATCTCGTGCGCGCGGCGCTCCGCGACCTGCGGGTCGAGGAGGTCTTCTGGGGCGTCGCGATGAAACCCGGGAAGCCCGTCGCGTTCGGGGTCCGGCGCGACCATCTCGTCTTCGCGCTTCCTGGCAACCCCGTATCCGCGCTCGTCACCTTCGAGCTTCTCGTCCGTCCGGCCGTCAATGCGTTGCACGGCCTCTCGGAGCCGCTTCCCCGCTTCCGGCACGGCACGCTCGCCGCCCCGGTCGCGCGGAACGCCCGGCGGCTCGAGTTCGTCCGTGCCCGCGTCGGCGCCGGAGAAGACGGCACTCCGCTCCTCGAGCCGCTCGCCGGGCAGGACTCGCACATGATCGCCCGAGCCGCCCCGGCCGCCGCGCTCGTCGAGGTCGAGCCGGGCGAGGGCGAGCTTGCGGCCGGCTCAACCGTCCGGTTCCTGGCGCTCCTCTAGTCGTCCACGGCGCGCAAGCGCGGCTCCTCGGGCTCGGGCTCGCGCGTGCGACGGGCGCGCGCGAGCGCGGCAAGCGCGTGGCCGGCGTCCCGCAGCGGTCCGCCCGAGCGCTTCTCCGGGGGCGGATACGGCGCATAGCGGCCGGCGACGAGCGCCCCCACCTGCGTCGCCGTCGCCGCCCAGACGAGCCCTGCGAGGACGAGCGGTGGCGCGACGTAGCCGACGGAGACGAGCGCGAGGACGTACCACGCGGCATCGACGCCGAGACCCAGTCGTACGGCGATCGACCCGACGAGGAGCAGCGGCCCGAGAAACCCGGCCGCGAAGATCGCGATCCGCAGCGCGACGTTTTCACGTGAAACGTTCGGCAGCCAGAGCCACGCGTGCAGGGCCGGGAGCAGGAAGAGGAGCGAGTACGGGTTCGTCGCGGCGACCACGAGCGCGACGAGGGCGAGCACGAGGAACGCGGCGAGGTACCCGCCCAGCTCGTCCTCCCGCTCGACCGGCCCGCGCCGCGCGAGCCGGCCGTGGGCGAGCAGCCAACCGCCCCCGCCCAGCAGAAGAAGCGCGACGAGCGCGACCGCCGGCCATTCCGCGATCGCGCTCGAGTTCGGGTTGACGGGCCTGGCGGCGCCGTCGGGGAAGAACCCGGCGAGCGAGAAGAGGAGGAAGACGGCGCCGATCCAGAGCCAGACGCCGAGCCGCCGTCCCAGGCTCCGGAGGGCCGGGAGCAGGGCGACGTGCCGTCGGCGACAGCGGGCGAAGAGGTCGAGCGTCGCCCCGAGAAAGGGCAGGAGCGCCGCGAGGAGGAAGAACTGGAGCGCCCAGCCGCGCACGAGCCGCTCGCCGACGTAGAGGTACGACTGCTTCGTGCTCGCGAGCTCCGGCGAGCCGTCCAGCCGCAGGAGGAGGTCCTGTGCCGCGCGGCCGAGGGAGCCGAGCTGGTCGCGGCTCAACTCGTCCGCCGTGTCGCGCCCGCGGGAGTCGGGCCGCTCGCCCCCCGTCGTGATCGTGACCGCGGGAACGCCGCGCGCCACGAACGGTCCCTGTTCGTGGAGCGCGAACGGGAACCCGAGATCGACGAGCTGCGCGAGGGCAGACGGCCGCTCCGGCGGCGCCCCCGTCTCCCGCTGGACGCTCGCGGCCGCCGTGGCGATGAGGGTCGCGGGCGCGGACCGGGCGGCGTCGCCGGCGAAGAGCAGGCGCGGGCTGGCGCCGCTGCCGATCGCGTCGAGGTTCACGACCCCGAGCGGCGTCCCGCTCGAGCCGAGGATCCGGCGCAGAAGCTGCGGCCGCTCGGCGAAGCGCGCCGCCCCGATCCCGCCGTAGGCGCCGCCGTCCGTCGAGACGAAGACGATCGTGTGGCTCGGGAGCGTGGTCTCGACCGTCCGCGCGAGCTCCAGGAGGGCTCCCGTCCCGGACGCGTTGTCGTTCACGCCCGGGGAGATGCCGGAGTTGTCCCGGTGCGCCATGACGACGAGCGTCTCGGGCGTCGCGCCGGGCGCGATCGCGAAGACGTTCTCGAGCTCCGTGTCGCCGAGCCCCGCGACGTTCGCACGGAACCGGTCGCGCTGTGCGGTGAGACCGACGTCCCGGAAGCGCTCGACGACCCAGTCGGCCGAGCCGGCCGCTCCCTCCGATCCCGGCGTCCGGTCGGGGAACTGGCGTGCGAGGTCGACCGCGAACGTGACCGCGGTCGCCTGGTCGAACGACGGCTCGAGCCGGGGCGCCGGGAGGGGCTCCGGCAAGGCGACGCTGAAGGCTGCCGCGAGGAGGGGCACGGCGGCGAGCGCCCAGCCCGTCCGGTAGAGCCGGGTGGAGACCGGCCGGTCGAGCGCGCCCGGCCGGCGACGGCGCGCGGCGGCGCGCCGCGGCCGGCGGGAAGTCGCGTCGGATCTCGGGCCGCGCTCGGACACGTCAGCGATGGTAGACCTCGCGCGGGCTCCCCTCGGCCGGTCACGCATCCACGCTGCCTATCCTGTGAGGATGGCACCGGGCGCCACGATCCTGCTCGTGGACGACGAGGAGTCGATCCAGAAGCTCCTCACGTACCCGCTCGAGCGGGACGGCTACAGGGTCGTGCAGGCGCGCGACGGCGAGGAGGCGCTCGAGCGCTTCGGTGCCGAGCGGCCCGATCTCGTCCTGCTCGACCTCGCCCTGCCGAAGCTCGACGGGCTCGAGGTCTGCCGGCGGATCAGGGCGCAGAGCACCGTCCCGATCCTCATGCTGACCGCCCGCGACGACGAGATCGACACGGTGCTCGGGCTCGAGATCGGCGCGGACGACTACATCACGAAGCCGTTCTCGATCCGCGAGCTCCGCAGCCGGATCCGCGCCGCGATGCGCCGGGCGAGCCTCTCGCCTCCCGCCGAGCCGGACGAGCTGATCGAGTCGGACGGGCTGCGGATCGACCTGCCGCGGCGCGTGGTCGAGGTTCGCGGGGAGCCCGTCCAGCTCACGTACCTCGAGTTCGAGCTCCTGCGCACGCTCGCCGCCGCGCCCGGCCGCGTCTACACGCGGCAGACGCTCCTCGACAAGCTGTGGGGCGGCGCCGAGTTCCGCGACCCGCGGACGATCGACGTTCACGTGCGCCATCTCCGCGAGAAGATCGAGCGGAACCCGAGCGAGCCCGAGTTCATCTTCACGGTGCGCGGCGTGGGCTACCGCTTCCGGGACAGCTGATGCACCGGCCTCCCCTGCTCCGCGCGACGCTCGCGGTCAAGCTCGCGCTCGTCCTGCTCGGCGTCGTGATCGGGGCGCTCGGGATCGTGTACCTCATGGTCGTCCCGCGCCTCGACAGCCGCATCGCCGACGCGCGAATCCGGAGCCTCGAGCAGGCGACGCCGTCGATCGTCGCCGAGTTCGGGGACACGACGCTCGTCCAGCTCCCCGAGCGCGTCGAGTTCGCCGCCGCGAGCCTCGACGCCCGGGTCGTGGTCTTTCAGCGGCTCGGCGCCACGGGGCTGACCTCGATCGTCGACTCCCGCCAGGTGAGCGGCTCGGACATCGTGGACGACCTCGTGGCGCGGGAGGCGGCTGCGACGGGGATGCGCCAGACCGGGCGCGTGGAGCGCGACGGCGTGCAGTACGCGGAGCTGGCGACGCCGGTCGGGATGGAGTTCGTCGTGCTCGTCTCGGCGCCTCTCGACGACGCGCTCGCGGGCGTGCAGCTCGTCAAGCGGAGCCTGGTCGTGGCGGGCCTCGTCGCGCTTCTTGCCGCGGCCGTCGCGGCGTATCTCGCCGCGCTCGGCCTCACCCGTCGGATCCGCCGGCTCGAGACGGCCGCCCGCCGGATCGCGGCCGGCGACTTCGCCGTTCCGATCGAGGCGGACGGCGAGGACGAGGTCGCCGAGCTCGCGCGCGAGTTCGACACGATGCGCCAGCGGCTCGCCGACCTCGAGCGGGTCCGGAGCGAGTTCATCGCGAACGCGTCGCACGAGCTCCGCACGCCGCTCTTCTCGCTCGGCGGGTTCCTCGAGCTGATCGCCGACGAGGAGATGGACGAGGAGACGCGGCAGGAGTTCCTCCAGGAGACGCGCGCGCAGGTGCAGCGGCTCACGCGGCTCGCGACCGACCTGCTCGATCTCTCGCGGCTGGACGCCGGGCAGCTCGTCGTCGAGCGCGGCGACGTCGATCTAGCGCTCGCCGCGCGGAACCTGCTGGACGAGTTCCGGGTCGTCGCGGACGCGAGCAGCCATCCGCTCGCGGTCACCGCGCCGGTCGCCGTCGCGGCGACGGGCGACCACGAGCGGATCGTGCAGATCGGGCGCGCCCTCGTCGAGAACGCGCTGCGCCACACCCCGCCGGGGACGAGCGTCGAGGTGAGCGCCGTCCGCGGAGACGGCGAGGCGAGACTCGTCGTTCGCGACACGGGCCCGGGGATCCCCGAGGGGGACCACGGACGCGTCTTCCAGCGGTTCTACCGCGCCGGCGGCGGCAAGGCGTCCGGAAGCGGACTCGGCCTCGCGATCGCGGCGGAGCTCGCGGCGAAGATGGGCGGCTCGCTCACCGTCCAGTCGCGCCCGGGCGAGACGATCTTCACGCTCACCCTCCCGTCCGTGTCTCCGTCGGAGTTTTCACGGGGAAACGGCGCGCCGTCGCGCGAGCTCGCCGCGCCGCGCTGACGGATCCCAGCCGGCGGTCCGGGCGGCTGTGACTACCCTGTGGTTTCCGTGCGTCCCTCCGCCGTCGCAGCCGTCGCCCTCGTCGCAGCCTTCATCGGCGCCACGGGCGCGCTCGCGGTCGGGAAGGCCGCCGGGTGGCTCGACGACGGGGGCGAGACGTACGTCGTCCGGGAGGCGAACGGCTCCTCGCCGGCCGCGCAGATCTCGACCGGCTCGGACGGCGCCGCGGGGAAGCCGCTTCCCGGCAACGACTTCGATCCGGCCGCGATCTACCGCGAGCGCGCCGAGGGGGTCGTCACCGTCCTCGCGGTGTTCCGCGAGGGAGACTCGCCGGGCGGCGAGGCGCAGGGCTCAGGGTTCATCGTCTCGGAGGACGGCTACGTCCTCACGAACGCGCACGTGATCACGACGGCGGGCGAGGGAGCCGGCGAGCCGCGTGAGGCGGTGCGCGTCTACGTCGTCTTCCGCGACGGCGACCGCGTCGACGCGGAGCTCGTGGGCTTCGATCCGTACGACGACGTGGGCGTGTTGAAGATCGATCCCGAGGCGCACGACCTCCGGCCGGTGCCCCTTGGCGACTCGGGCGAGGTCGAGGTCGGCGAGCCGGTCGCGGCGATCGGGAGCCCCTTCGGCCAGCAGAGCTCGCTGAGCGTGGGCGTCGTGTCCGCGACGGAGCGCTCCATCGACTCCCTCACCTCGCGCTACTCGCTCGTGGACGCGATCCAGACCGACGCCCCGATCAACCGCGGCAACTCCGGCGGGCCGCTCCTGAGCGCCCGGGGGCTTGCGATCGGGATCAACGCGCAGATCCGCACGGACAGCGGCACCGCCGAGGGCGTCGGCTTCGCCGTCCCGATCAACTCGGCCGTGCGCTCGATGGAGCAGCTGATCGAGAGCGGCGCCGTCCGCTACGCCTGGGTAGGAATCACGACCCAGACGATCACGCCGTCCCTCGCTGCCGAGCTCCGGCTCGACAGCGAGCGCGGTGCCGCGGTCCAGGAGGTGATCGAGGGGAGCCCGGCCGAAACGGCGGGGCTGCGTGCGGGAACAGAAGAGCGCGAGATCGACGGCGTTCCGCTCAACGCGGGCGGCGACGTGATCCTCGAGATCGGCGGCGTCGCGGTCGAGTCGGCCGAGGATGTCGTGCGGATCGTCACGAACAGCCTGCCCGGCGAGACGGTGACGTTCACCGTGCTCCGCGAGGGCGAGCGCGTCGAGGTCGACGTCCGCTACGGCGAGCGGCCCGCGAACCCGGGTTCCTAGTCCGGGTGCACCGGTAGCCTCGCCCGTCATGGATACACCGCTCCGGGAGGAGCTTCTGCTCGGCGACAACCTCGACGCCCTCCCGCGCTTTCCCGAGGGCTCGTTCGCGCTCGTGTACGCCGACCCGCCGTTCAACACGGGCAAGCGCCAGGTGCGCCGCACGCTCGAGACGCAGGCGGACGCGAACGGCGACCGGCGGGGCTTCGGCGGGCGCCGCTACCGGACGCGCGTCCTCGCCGAGTCCTCGTACCGCGACCGCTTCGACGACTACCTCGGCTTCCTCGAGCCGCGCCTGCGCGAGATCCGGCGCGTCCTCGCCGAGAGCGGCACGCTCTACCTCCACCTCGACTACCGCGAGGCGCACGCCGTGAAGCTCCTCTGCGACGAGCTCTTCGGCCGGGAGTCCTTCCTGAACGAGATCGTCTGGGCGTACGACTACGGCGCGCGGACTCGGCGGCGCTGGCCGGCGAAGCACGACACGATCCTCGTCTACGTCAAGGATCCGGAGCGCTACTGGTTCGACTCGGAGGAGGTCGACCGCGAGCCGTACATGGCGCCGGGGCTCGTGGGGCCCGAGAAGGCGGCGCGCGGGAAGCTTCCGACCGACGTGTGGTGGCACACGATCGTCTCGCCGACGGGGCGCGAGAAGACCGGCTACCCCACGCAGAAGCCCGAGGGGCTCGTGCGCCGCATGGTGCAGGCGTCCACGCGCCCGGGCGAGATCTGCCTCGATCCCTTCGCGGGGAGCGGCACGCTGGGGGCCGCCGCGCGGGCGCTCGGACGTGGCTTCGTCCTCGTCGACGAGAGCCCGGACGCCCTCGACGTGGCCGGCAGGCGGCTCGGCCTCGCGCCGGCCGTTGCGCGAAGATCGGCGCCTCTCGCCGAGCGGTCCATGACCCACGTCCAACCCCCCTCGGGTTTGCCCGCGCCCGTTGGGGGAATATCGCCCGGGTCGTCCGCGGACGGCACGAGAACCGAGCGCGCCTTATGACCGATCCCCTCGCCTCCGGCGTCGTCGCACTGAAGATCCCGGCCAAGCCGGAGTACATCGCGCTCGCGCGGCTCGCCCTGAGCGGGCTCGCGCAGGTGCAGCCGGTCGAGCCGGAGACGCTCGCGGACCTCAAGCTCGCGCTGACCGAGGCGTGCTCGAACTCGGTGCGGCACGCGTACCACGAGGGCCGCGACGGGACGGTCGACGTCCGCTACGAGCTGAACGGGTCGACGCTCACCGTCGAGGTCGTGGACGAAGGCGGCGGGTTCGACGTCGACGCGACGGCCGACGGCGGTCTCGGAGAGCTCGACGAGGGCGGCCTCGGGCTCGCGATCATCCGCGCGCTGACCGACGAGCTTGCGATCGACTCGCACGAGCGCGGGTCGCGGCTCCGGTTCGCGAAGCATCTCCCGTAGGCGCGGACTGATCACCCAGGTAATCTCCGCCAGTTGCAGCTCCAGCCGGTCAACGTCGGGCACAAGGCCCTCGCCGACTACGCGACCATCGCGAGCCGCGGCGTCATGGACCAGATCCGGACGCTTGCGGAGGCGCTGCAGGGCAAGCGCGTGCTGCACCTCTCGGCGACCGCGTTCGGCGGAGGCGTGGCGGAGATCCTCTACACGCTCGTGCCCCTCATGCGCGACGCGGGGCTCGACACCGAATGGCAGGTGATCAACGGCCAGGACGAGTTCTTCGACGTGACGAAGGCCATCCACAACGGGCTTCAGGGCGCCGAGGTCACGCTGACGGACGAGCAGAAGAAGATCTTCCACCGCTACAACCGCGCGAACGCCGAGGCGCTCGACGGCGCCTGGGACTTCGTGATCGTGCACGACCCGCAGCCGGTCGCCATCCTCGACGCCGGTCGCGCGGGCGGCGGCCGTTGGATGTGGCGCTGCCACATCGACCTCTCGACGCCCAACCGGGACGTGATCGAGTTCCTCGCCCCGTCGCTCGCACACTACGACGCAGCCGTGTTCCACCGGCGCGAGTACGTCCCCGAGGGCGTGCGGCTCCCGCGCGCGTACATCTGGCCTCCCGCGATCGACCCGCTCGCGCCGAAGAACATGGCGCTCTCGACGGAGGACGCGGCGTACATCGTCGACCAGTTCGGGATCGACGTCGAGCGGCCGCTCATCACCCAGGTCTCCCGCTTCGACCCTTGGAAGGACCCGCTCGGCGTGATCGAGGCGTGGCGGATCGTGCGCGAGGAGCACCCGGGCCTGCAGCTCGCGCTCGTCGGCTCGATGGCGCACGACGACCCGGAGGGCTGGGAGTACTACACGCGCACCGTCGAGGCGGCCGGCGGCGATCCCGACATCTACATCCTCTCGAACCTGAACAACGTCGGCTCCGTCGAGGTGAACGCGTTTCAGGTGCATTCGGCGGCCGTCCTGCAGAAGTCGATCCGCGAGGGCTTCGGGCTGACGGTGACGGAGGCTCTCTGGAAGGGCCGCCCGGTCGTCGCGGGCAACGTGGGCGGCATCGTCGACCAGGTGACACAAGGCGAGACCGGCTGGCTCGTGAGCTCGGTCGAGGAGTGCGCCGCCGCCGTTTCCGAGATCCTCGCCGACCCCGACCGGGCGAGGGCGATGGCGAAGCTCGGGAAGGAGCACGTTCGCCAGCACTTCCTCACCCCGAGGCTGCTGCGCGACTGGCTTGCGCTCTTCAACATGCTCGACGGCCGCGAGACCGACGCGGGCTCGTCGCTCGCCGCGGTCGGCGCGGCCGGCTGAGTCTCCGCCGGGCGACCCCGGGGTAGGGTGAGCGTGCAATGGCCGCGCGCCGGAAGCTGATCGTCGTCTCGAACCGCGCGCCTGTCGCGTTCGCTCGGCGGGACGGCGAGCGGGTGGCGCGCCGGGGCGGCGGCGGGCTGGTGACCGCTCTCGCGGGGCTGCTCGGCGGCAACGACGTCACGTGGGTCGCGAGCGCCATGAGCGCGGAGGACCGTGCGGTCGCAGCCGAGCACGAGGGCGCCGCGCTCGACGACACGGCACGCGAGGGATCGCCGTACCGCCTGCGCCTCGTCGTCCACGACGGGGCCGCGTACCACCGCTACTACAACGTGGTCGCGAACCCGCTCCTCTGGTTCCTCCAGCACGGGCTCTGGCCGCTCGCCGAGGCGCCCGACATCGACCCGGGCATCTGGAAGGCCTGGCGCGAGGGTTATGTGACCGTGAACCGCGCGTTCGCGGACGCGGTCTGCGCCGAGCTCGAGCGCGAGCCCGACGCCGACGTCTTCTTCCACGACTACCACCTGTACCTCGCGCCGCGGTTCGTGCGCGAGCGCGCGCCGGACGCGACGCTCCTCCAGTTCGTGCACATTCCGTGGCCGGAGCCGGGGGCATGGCGGGTGCTCCCGGAGGCGATGCGCCGCGCCGTGTACGAAGGCGTCCTCGCGAACGACGTCGTCTCGTTCCACACGGCGCGCTGGCGGCGGAACTTCCTGGACGGCTGTGCGGAGCATGCGGGCGCGGAGATCGACCTCGAGCGGAGCGACGTGTTCCTCGACGAACACGTGACCGCGGCGCGCTTCTCCCCCATCTCGATCGACCCGAGGGAGTACGAGTCGCTGGCCATGGACGCCGATGTGCTCGCGGCGGAGCGCGACCTGGTCGCGGTCCGGCCGGAGGTGCTGGTCGTGCGGGTCGACCGCACCGACCCGTCGAAGAACGCTGCGCGCGGCTTCCGGGCGTTCGCGCTCTACCTCGAGGCGCATCCGGAGATGCACGGGCGGGTCGGGATGCTCGCCCGCCTCGCGCCGTCGCGGCAGGACATCCCGGAGTACGTCGACTGCCTCGCCGCGATCGAGCGCGCGGCGCGCGCCGTGAACGACCGCTTCTCCCGGCCGGGCTGGTCGCCGGTCACCCTCGTCCTCGAGGACGACTTCGGCGCGTCGATCGCCGCGTACAAGCAGTTCGACGTCCTGCTCGTGAACCCGATCTCGGACGGGCTGAACCTCGTGGCGAAGGAGGCGCCGCTCGTGAACGAGCGGGAGGGCGTAGTCATCCTCTCCGAGACGGCCGGCGCGCACGAGGAGCTCGAGGACTTCGTCGTGAGCGTGAACCCCTTCGACGTCGCGGGGCAGGCGGAGGCGCTCCACGAGGCGGTGACGCTCGGGATCGACGCGCGACGGCGGCGGATCGAGGGCATCCGCGCGCGGGTGCGCGAGCACTCGATTGCCGCGTGGACGGCTCAGCAGCTCCACGACCTCGACGAGGTCCGGGCCCGGCACGACCGTAGACTTCGCGTCCCGTGAGCCAGGCCGATCCGAACCGGCTCTCCCATGTCGGCGAGACGGGGGAGGTGCGCATGGTGGACGTGGGCGGCAAGCCTGTCTCGCGCCGCCGTGCGCGGGCCGCGGCGACCGTGCGGATGCGGCCCGAGACGGCCGCGCAGCTGGGCTCGCTCCCGAAGGGCGACGCGCTTGCGACGGCGCGGATCGCCGGGATCATGGCGGCCAAGCGAACGGCCGACCTCATCCCGCTCTGCCACCCGCTGCCGTTGACCCACGTGGAGGTGGCCGTGTCCGTCGGGGACGACCGGGCCGAGATCGAGGCGACCGCCGAGACGACCGCCCAGACCGGCGTCGAGATGGAGGCGCTCGTCGCCGCATCGGTCGCCGCGCTCGCGCTCTACGACATGGCGAAGGCGGTCGACCCGGGGATGGTGGTCGAGGCGGTCAGGCTTCTGGAGAAGACGAAGGAGGACGTTCGTCCGTGAACGCCGCGGTCCTGACGATCTCCGACGGCGTCGCGCACGGCGCGCGGGAGGACACGAGCGGGGATCTTCTCGCGGAGCTCCTCGCCGGCGAGGGCTACGACATCGTGCGCCGCGTCGTCCCCGACGACCGGGCCGAGATCGCCCACGCCCTGCGGGAGCTCGCGCGCGACTGCCGGCTCGTCCTGACCACCGGCGGGACGGGGGTCGCCCCCCGCGACGTGACGCCCGAGGCGACCGGCGACGTGCTCGACCGGCCGGCGCCCGGGATCGCCGAGGCGCTCCGAGCCGACTCGCGCGCAAAGACCCCGCACGGGCTCCTCTCGCGCGGGCTGGCCGGGACGGTCGGTCACGCACTCGTCGTCAACCTGCCCGGCTCGACCGGCGGGTGCCGCGACGGGTTCGAGGTGCTCCGCCCGGCATTGGGCCACGCCCTCGGCCTCCTCGCGGACGAGCCGACCGCGCACCGGCAGACGTGAGCACCGTCCTGCGCTACCCCGGGCTCTTCGCGTCGCTCGTGAAGGTCGAGCACACGATCTTCGCGTTGCCGTTCGCCTACGTGGGCGCGTTCCTCGCCGTGGACGGCGTGCCGGGCGCGGCGGACTTCCTCTGGATCACGGTCGCGATGGTCGGCGCCCGCTCGCTCGCGATGGCGCTGAACCGGCTGATCGACGCCGAGATCGACGCGCGGAATCCACGCACCGCCGGGCGCGAGCTGCCCCAGGGCGCGCTCTCGCGGCCTGAGGTGATCGCCTTCTGCCTCGCGTCCCTCGTGATCTTCCTCGTCGCCGTCTGGCAGCTGGAGCCGCTCGTGCGCTGGCTCTGGCCGATCCCCGTCGTCGCCTTCGTCGTCTATCCGTACCTGAAGCGCGTCACGTGGCTCGGGCATGCCTGGCTCGGTGCGGTCGACGGGCTCGCGCCGGTCGGCGCCTGGGTCGCGATCACGAACGAGCTGCCCTGGGAGGCCTGGGCGCTCGGCGGCGCGGTGGCCGTCTGGGTGGCCGGGTTCGACCTCCTCTACGCGCTCTTCGACCTGGAGATCGACCGGGCGCAGGGGCTCAGGTCGTTCCCGCAGCGCTTCGGGGTGCCCGCGACGTTCTGGACGGCGCGTGCGTGCCACGTCGCCACGGTCGCGCTGCTCGCGGTCGCGGGCCTCGGGCTGCCGGTCGGCGGGCTCTACTGGGTCGGGGTCGGCGTGGTCGCAGGGCTGCTCGCGTACGAGCACGCGATCGTCTCGCCGGGGGATCTCCGCCGTCTCGACGCCGCGTTCTTCACGATGAACGGCGTGATCTCGCTTGCGTTCTTCGCCTTCGTCCTGCTGGACGTGGTCGTGTGATCCGAGCGCGCGCCCTCGAGCGGCGCTTCGGGGAGAAGCGCGTGCTTGGCGGGCTCGACCTCGACGTGGCGGCCGGGGGATTCGTGGCCGTCACCGGGCCGAACGGGTCGGGGAAGTCCACGCTCCTCGCCCTGCTCGCCGGGCTGCTCGCGCCGACGGGCGGGGAGCTCGAGATCGAGGCCGAGCGGGCCGAGGTCGGCTACCTCGCCCACGAACCGCTCGTCTACCGAGAGCTCTCCGCGCTCGAGAACCTCGAGCTCTACGGGCGGCTCTACCGCGTGCCCGAGCGGCGCGAGCGGATCGGGATGCTGCTCGAGCGCTACGGGCTCTGGGACGTGCGCCACGAGCGCGTGTCCGCGTACTCGCGCGGGATGGCGCAGCGGCTCGCGCTCTGCCGGACGCTCCTGCACGGCCCGCGGCTCGTGCTGCTCGACGAGCCCTACTCCGCGCTCGACGCGGACGGCGCGCGGCTCCTCGACGCCGAGCTCGCCGCGCTCGCCGGCGAGCGGACGCTCGTCGTCTCGACCCACGACCCCGAGCGCCTGCGGCCGCTCGCGACCGGCGAGGTGGCGCTTACGTGAACGGCTATCTCGGCGACGTAGCGGCGCTCGCGCGGACGAGCCTCCTCCTCGAGCTGCGCTCGCGGGACACCGTGCCCGCGATGGTGCTCTTCGTCGTCTCGGCGCTCGTCGTCTTCCGCTTCTCGCTTCCTGCGGACGCGTCCGACCTGGCCGCGCTCGGGCTTCTCTGGATCGCGATCGTCTTCACCGCGATCCTCGCGCTCACGCGCGCGTTCGTCGCCGAGCGCGAGGGGCGCGTGCTCGACGGGCTCGTGCTCGCGACCGGCGACCGGAGCGCGATCTGGCTCGGGAAAGTCGCCGGCGTGCTCGCGTTCCTCGTCCTCGCCGAGCTCGTCGCCCTGCCGGCGTTCGCGCTCTTCTTCGCCCCGATCGGCTGGGAGACGGTCGCCGCCGTCGCGCTCGCGAACGTCGGGATCGCCGCGGTCGGGACGCTCCTCGCCGCGATGGCCGCCGCGAGCCGGGCGCGCGAGCTGCTCCTGCCGCTCCTCTTCCTGCCGCTCGTGATCCCGATCGTCGTGGGCGGCGTCGGGGCGAGCGTCGAGCCGGATCCGGGCCGCTACCTCGCCTTCCTCGGCCTGTACGACCTCATCTTTGCGATCCTTGCGTGGGCGAGCTTTGACTACGTCGTTGCGGAATAACCTGGGGCCGGTGGCCGCCGTCGGGGCGCTCGTCGTCCTCGGCGCGGGCCTTTCCCTCGCGCTCTTCTGGGCGCCCGAGGACGCCGACCAGGGCTTCAGCCAGAAGATCTTCTACGTCCACGTCCCGATCGCGCTCGCGGCGTACGCCTGCTTCGGCTGGGGCGCGTGGAAGGCGCTTCGCCTCCTCTGGACGCGGGATCAGCGCTACGACCTCGAGAGCTACACGGCCGTGCACATGGGGACGATCTTCGGCGTCCTCACGCTCGCGACGGGGTCGATCTGGGCGAAGGTCTCGTGGGGGATCTGGTGGAGCTGGAGCGAGCGCCAGCTCGTCCTCTTCCTCGTCCTCTTCCTCTTCTACTCGGCGTACTTCATGCTCCGCTACTCGACCGACCCGGGCCCGCGGCGGGCGAACATGTCCGCGGTGTACGCGCTCTTCGGGGTCGTGCTCATCCCGGTCTCGTTCCTCGCCATCCGGCTCGCGGAGAACTTCATCCACCCGGTCGTCTTCACGCGCGAGGGGCCGCAGATGGCGGGGAGCATGTTCTTCGTCTTCTGCGTCTGCCTCGCCGGGATGCTTCTGCTCGCGACCGCGCTCTACCAGGCCGAGCTCGCGGGCAAGCGGCTCGACGCGCGGGTGCGCGAGCTCAGGGAGGCGCTCGCGTGAGTCGCGGCGAGTCCTACGTCTTCGCGGCCTACCTCGTCGTGACCGCGGTCGTGCTCGGGTGGCTCGTCATCCACGCGTTCAAGGTTGCGCGGCTCTCGCGGGAGCTGGCGGAGCTCGTCGAGCTCGCGCGGCGGCGCGACGGGAAGGCGCCGGCCCAGGATGCTCCTGAGGCTCGGGTCGCGCGGCAGTAGGCTCGCGCTCAAGCAGGCGAGCCTCGTCGCCGACCTGCTGCGCGCCGCGATCACCGATCTCGACGTCGCCCTCGTTCCGATCACGACCGCGGGCGACCGCGACCGCTCGCGACCGTTCGGCGAGATCGGCGAGCGCGGCGTCTTCGTCAAGGAGATCGAGGAGGCGCTCCTCGCCGGGCGCATCGACGTGGCCGTCCACTCCGCGAAGGACATGACCTCGACCGATACCGAGGGGCTCGCGGCGGCGGCGTATCTGCCGCGCGACGACCCGCGTGACGCCCTGTGCGGTGCGGACGGCCTGCGGCCGGCGATGCGGATCGGCACCGCGTCCGCCCGGCGCAAGGCACAGCTGCTCGCGCTCGAGCCGTCCCTCTCGGTCGAGCCGCTCCGCGGGAACGTGGACACCCGCCTCCGCAAGCGAGACGAGCGGGGGCTCGACGCGATCGTGCTCGCCGCCGCCGGGCTCGTCCGGCTCGGGCGCGCGGCGGAGATCGGACACCGCTTCGACCCGGAGGAGCTCGTCCCGGAGGCGGGCCAGGGCGCGCTTGCCCTCCAGACCCGAGCCGGGGAGGGGGCGCTCGTGGCCGTGCTGGACGACCTCGAAACCCGCCGCCGGGTCTCGGCGGAGCGCAGGTGCGTGGCCGCGATCGGCGCCGGCTGCCTCGCTCCGGTCGGCGCGCACCACGACGGCTCGGAGCTCCTCGCGCTCGTCGCGGCCGAGGACGGCTCGTGGGTCGAGCGGCGGCGCGGCACCGACCCGCTCGCGCTTGCGGAGGAGCTCCTCGCCGCGACGGCCGGCCGATGAGGGTCGCGCTCACCAGGGCCGCGGGCGGGAACGAGGCGCTCGCGGAGCGCCTGCGCGAGGCCGGGCTCGAGCCGGTCGAGTGCCCGCTCGTCGCGGTCGAGCCGCTCCCGGGTGCGCCGCTCGAGCTCTCGGAGTACGACCGGCTCTGCCTCACGAGCAGGCACGGCGTGGCGGCGCTCTTCGCCCGCGGCTTCACGGGCGCGCTGCCGCCGGTTGCCGTCGTCGGGCCGGGCACGGCGGAGGCGCTGCGCGCGCAGGGTGTCGAGCCCGACGTCGTCGCCGGCCTCTCGACCCAGGAGGGGCTCGCGGCGGCGGTGCCGCGTCCGGCCGGGCGCGTGCTCTTCGCCGGTGCCGAGGGTGCGCGGGATGTGCTCGCGCGCGAGCTCGGCGCGGACTTCGTCCCGCTCTACCGAACGGTCGAGCTGCGCCCGGCCGCGTTTCCCGAGGCGGAGCTGGTCGTGCTGGCGTCGGCGTCCGCAGCCCGCGCGTTCGCTGCGCTCGGCCGCGTGCTCCCGGTCGTCTCGATCGGCCCGGTCACGTCCGCCGCCGCGCGCGAGCTCGGGCTCGACGTGGCCGAGGAGGCCGTGAGCCACGATCTCGACGGGCTCACCGAAGCGGTTAAGCTCGCCGCATCGCGCATCGGTTCATCACGTTCCTGACCGACTTCGGGCTCGAGGACGACTTCGTCGGGACCTGCCGCGGGGCCATCAAGCGAATCGCGCCGGACGTCGAGATCCTCGACATCACGCACGGGATCGAGCCGCAGAGCATCCTGCAGGGCGCGCTCGTCCTCGCGAGCACGCTGTCCTACATGCCGGCCGGGGTGCACCTCGCGGTCGTCGACCCGAAGGTCGGAAGCGAGCGCAAGGCGCTTGCGCTCCGCGGCCCGGAGCACGTCTTCGTCGGGCCGGACAACGGCCTGCTCGTGCCGGCGGCCGAGCGGCACGGCGGGATCGAGGAGGCGGTCTCGATCGAGAACGGCGCGTACCGGCTCGACCGGGTCTCCCGGACGTTCCACGGCCGCGACGTGTTCGCGCCCGCCGCGGCGCACCTCGCGCTCGGCGTCCCGCTCGCGGAGCTCGGTCCGCCCGTCGACCCGGCCGGCCTCGCGCGCCTCGACCTCCCGCGGCCGGACGTCGGCGAGGGGAAGCTTCGGGTGAAGGTGCTCTATGTCGACCGCTACGGGAACGTGCAGGTCAACGCGACCGCCGAGGACCTCGCCGCCGCGGGCATGAACGAGGGGACACAGGTCGAGCTCGACGTCGGCTTCGAGTCGTACTACGCCACCGTCGCGGGGACGTTCGCCGACGTTCGGATGGGTGACATCCTGCTCTACGAGGACTCGTACTGGAACGTGGCGCTCGCGATCAACGGCGGCAACGCGGCCGAGACGCTCGCCGTTCGCCCGGGGGCCGAGCTCCGCGTGCGCCGGACCGAGTGAGCGAGCGGCTCGTCGCGGCCGGGCGTCGGTTCGCGCGCTTCGCGACGCGGGCGGTCGTGGCGCATCCCTGGGCCTGGCGGTTCTTCCGCGGGCCTTTGCGCAGCTACTTCGGCTGGCTTGCGCCGCGCTGGGAGGGGATCCGCTCGCCGGACGGGACCGCCCCCCTTGCAGCGGCGCTCGACCGCCTGCCGGCCCCGCCGGGGCGCGTCCTCGACGTGGGCACCGGAACGGGCGCCGCGCTGCGCCTCGCGGCGGAGCGCTTCCCGGAGGCCGAGCTCGTCGGGGTCGACCTCGCGCCGGCGATGCTCGAGGAGGCGCGGCGCGTGCTCCCGGACGAGGTGCTCGCCCGCGTCCGCCTCGAGCCCGCCGACGCGTCCGCGCTGCCGTTCCCGGACGGGGAGTTCGATCTCGTCCTGCTCCAGAACATGATCCCGTTCCCCGCCGAGCTGGCCCGCGTCAGCTCCCCGGGCGGCACGCTCGTCATCGCGTTCACGAGCGGCCCCTCGACCCCGATCTGGTCTCCGCCCGAGACCTTGAAGCCGCTGCTCGCGGCGGCCGGCTTCGAGCGCCTCGAGGACGTCGCCGCCGGCGCGGGCACCGCTCTCCTGGCCCGGCGTGCGCCTCGCTAGACTTGGCCTCCGCGGCGAGGTAGCTCAGTTGGTAGAGCACACGGCTGAAAACCGTGGTGTCGCCGGTTCGATTCCGGCCCTCGCCACCTGACCGCCCTGACTTCGGGCGGGGCTCGTGCGCCGGGAGCCTGCGCCCGCCGTGTCGAGCGCGGCGACGATAGATTCGCTCCACATTGTCGGTCGGAGGTGTCGCGATCATCGGAGCGGAGCTCGACCTCGGGGCGGGCCGGCGCGGCGTGGACATGGGGCCCTCCGCGATCCGCTACGCAGGGCTCGGGGAGCGGCTGGAGGGGCTCGGGCTCGGCGTCGAGGACCGTGGGAACGTCGGCGCGGCGGTCGCCGAGACCGTCCCGACGGGGAGCGAGCGCGCCCGCTTCCTGGCCGAGATCAAGGCGACCTGCGAGCGGATCGCGGCGGAGGTCTCCCGCGCTGCGGGCGACGGTCTGACGCCGCTCGTGCTCGGCGGCGACCACTCGATCGCGCTCGGGACGGTCGGCGGGATGGCCGCCGCGCGCGGTCCCGGCGCGGCGATCTGGCTCGACGCGCACGGCGACCTCAACACGCCGGAGACGTCGCCGAGCGGGAACGTCCACGGGATGGCGCTCGCCGCGGCGCTCGGCGCGGCGGAGAACGGGTTCGCGAGCGAGGCATGGCCGCTCCCGGCGCTCGATCCCGCGAAGACCTCGCTCGTGGGCGTGCGCTCGCTCGACGAGGGAGAGCGCGCGCTCGTGGCGAACCTCGGCATCGGCGTCTTCACGATGAGCGAGCTCGACCGCCGGGGCGTCCAGGCGGTGCTCGGCGACGCGCTCGAGCGGGCGCGCGGGGCGGCCTTCGTCCACGTCTCGCTCGACATGGACGTGGTCGACCCGGACATGGCCCCGGGGGTCGGGACACCGGTGCGTGGCGGCCTGTCGTATCGCGAGGCGCACCTCGCGATGGAGCTCGTGGCCGAGTCCGGCCTCCTGGACTCCTTCGAGATCGTCGAGGTGAACCCGATCCTCGATCGGATGAACGAGACCGCCGCGCTCGCCGTCGAGCTCGCCGCGAGCGCGCTCGGCGCGCGGATCCTCTAGGGCTCCGTCGCCGCGAGGAACGCGTCGATCGCGTCCGCGGTCTCCGTGAACGCGTCCCAGAGAACGATGTGGCCGCCGGCGACGTGCACGAGCGTCAGCTCGTCCACGGTGTCGCGCAGGCGGTCGACTGCCTCGGGCGTCGTGATGTCGGTCGTCTCGGCGACGACGAGGAGCGTCGGGCAGCGCGGCGGTGCGGGCGGGTTGCCGGCGAGCTCGCCGAAGATCGTCGAGGCCGCGAGCGTCGAGTAGCGGAAGCGGAGCTCGGCCGTCAGGTGCGCGTCCAGCTCCTCCTCGAGGAACTGACGCGGTGCCCGCCGAGCGTCGTCGAGCCGGGCCTCGAGCGCCGCGGCGCGGCTTGCGAACGGCTCGCGTGCCGCCTCCTGCGCGGCGTAGGCAGCCGCCACGGCGCGCGGCACCTGCGCCGCCGGGTCGAGGAGGATCGCGCGCGGAACGCGCTCCGGGCGGCGTGCCGCCAGCTCGAGCACGAGGCGTCCGCCAAAGCTGTGCCCGAGAACGACGGCCGGCGAGAGCTCGTCGGCGAGCTCCTCGATGTCGGCGACGTGGGCGGCGAGGCTCCACGGCGGATCCCACGAGGAGCGGCCGTGGCCACGGAGGTCGGGCGCGACGACGTGGAAGCGGTCGGTCAGCCGTTCCTCGGCCAGGCGGCGGAAGCGCGCCCCGTGCGCCTGCACGCCGTGCAGGCAGAGCATGGTCGGAAGCGCCCTGTCGCCCCATTCGTGCCGGTGCAGCCGCATCGCCGCCCGACCCTACCGGCCCTCGGACCACGAACCCGGGCGTGCCCGCAAGGGACGTGTCCAGGGGACAGGCCCCCGTCCGTGTCCGCCGTGGACGTGTCCCGGTGCCGAACGCTTGCAGCATCGCGGGAAAGCGCCTTCCGGGCCGCCTCTCCTCTCCGGCGCTCGGCGCCCATTCGGGACGTGTCCCGGGGACAGGCCCCCGTCCGTGTCCGCCGTGGGCGTGTCCGGGGGCGGGCGCTCGCCCGGGCAGATCTCACACGTCGCGATCGTTGGGCGTTTCAACGACCATGAGCAACCGCGCCCTGGTACTCGTCGCCGCCGTCGCCTTCCTCTGGGGCATCCCGTACCTCTTCATCGCCGTCGCGGTCGAGGAGGTCTCGCCGGCGATCGTCGCGCTCGGGCGGACCGCGCTCGCCGCGGCCGTCCTCCTGCCGTTCGCCGTCGCGGCCGGGGCGCTGCGCGGACTGCGGGAGCGCGCGGGCTGGCTCGTCGTGCTTGCGGCGACCCAGATGGCCGGGCCGTTCCTCCTCCTGGGCTTCGCGGAGGAGCGGATCTCGTCCTCGCTCACGGGGATCCTCGTGTCGTCCACGCCGCTCCTCGTCGCCGTGCTTGCGCTCGGAATCGACCGGACGGAGAGCGCCTCCGGCTCGCGGCTCGTCGGCCTCGGGGTCGGGCTCGTGGGCGTGGCGCTCCTGCTCGGGCTCGACGTCGGCCGGGAGGCCGGCGCCGTCGTCGGGGCGCTCGCCGCGCTCGGGACGGCGCTCGGCTACGCGGTCTCGGCGCTCCTGCTCAAGGCGCGCTTCTCCGGGTACGACGGGCGCGGTGTCACCGGGCTGACGACGGCGATCGCGGCGCTCCTGCTCCTGCCGGGCGCGCTCGCCACCGTCCCCGGCTCGATGCCCTCCGGGGACGCCCTCGGCTCCCTCGTCGTCCTGGGAATCGCCTCGACCGCGGGCGGCTTCCTGCTGTTCTTCCGCCTCCAGGTGGAGGTCGGGCCGGGCCGTGCTTCTGTCGTCGCCTACCTCGCGCCGGGAATCGCCGTCGTCCTCGGCGTCGCGTTCCTCGGCGACGCGTTCGGGGCCTCGACCGTCGCCGGGCTCGCGCTCATCCTCCTCGGCTCGCTCCTGGCGGGTCGGCGGGCGGGGCTTCGCCTGCGGCCGCGTCTGGCCGGTAGTACTTCCGGCCCTTGAGCTCGTCCGGGAGGTAGTCCAGCTCGTACGCGGACGGGTCGTCCGTCGGCATGACGTAGCCCTCGCCGCGGCCGAGCTTCTTCGCGCCGCGGTAGTGCGCGTCGCGCAGCGCGTTCGGCGGGCGGACCGTTCCGTGCTCGCGCACGTCGCCCGTCGCGGCGCCGATCGCGTCGATCACCGCCCGCG
>Ga0299914_10000252_pt1 | contig 32346 bp, 29 predicted proteins | sample RVTome_10_FD_201361 | JGI IMG/M metagenome (GOLD analysis project Ga0299914, IMG submission 201361) | Soil microbial communities from uranium-contaminated site in the Upper Colorado River Basin, Wyoming, United States - RVT153D57 (version 2) ... | reverse complement strand
CATCACCTGGTTCGTCACGGGCATGGTGAGCTTCATCATTCTCGGTGCGGTATTCAGCGCGATCTACAAGCCCGGAAAGTAACGCGCGTTCAATGATCGATAAAAGCAAAAGCCGGCAATGCCGGCTTTTGCTTTTCTCTTGCTGCTCACGGCAACCGGTTGCCATTCACCGGAGCTCAGACCCCGTCCGCGGCCTTTTTCTTCGTCGTCGTCTTCTTTTTCACTACCGGCTTCGGCGCCGGCGTCATGTTCGGCCAGTCGCCGAACGGGAACGGCTTGTCTTCACTGTTGAAGGTCAGGTACGCAACGATCTGGCGCACGTACTCGGCAAGGCTCGCGCCGAAATGGAGCAGGTTTTTCTGGGTTTCACGGGTGAACAGCACGCTCAGGAACTGGAACACCACCACGAAGGTCAGCACGATCGATGTCAGCGACAGGATCGCGCCATAGATGATCATGAACAGCAGGCGCAGCCACGTGTCCTGAGCCTTTATGTTCTCCTTGATCGCGTCCATCTGTATTTCGTCGTTCATGGTCTCGCTCCATCGCCCCGGCAGGATTGCATCAGGCATTTTTTGTCAGCTGTCCAATTATCGTATCTTGTGTGGAATTCTCAAGACAAAGTACCGATGGAAGGCGTAATCAGATGAATCTTGTCGACATCGGCGTGAATCTGGCCCATGACAGCTTCGATCACGACCGGGAAACGCTCGTGGAACGAGCGATTGCCGCGGGGGTACATCGTTTCATCATTACCGGAACCGATCTCACCGGCAGCCGCAAAGCCTTGCAGATGAGCGCCGAAAATCCGGCTTTCTTCTGCACCGCGGGCGTTCACCCGCATCATGCCGCTGAACTCGATGAAGCCGGTGTGACCGCTCTGCGCGTGCTGTTGCGGGAAGACAAGGCAGTCGCCGTCGGCGAATGCGGCCTCGACTTTTTTCGCAATTTCGCTCCGCCGGATACCCAGCGAAGGGCTTTTGCGCGACAGCTGGATCTCGCCGCAGAGACCGGCAAGCCGCTGTTCCTGCACCAGCGCGATGCCCACGACGAGCTGATGCGCATGCTGCGTGAACGCCGCGACGAACTCCCTGCCGGCGGCGTGGTGCACTGTTTTACGGATGGACCGGCCGAACTCGCCGACGTGCTTGAAGCGGGCTTTCATATCGGCATTACCGGCTGGCTGTGCGACGAGCGCCGCGGGCAGGCGCTGCGCGACGCCGTGCGGCAGCTCCCGCCTGACCGCTTCATGGTCGAAACGGACGCACCCTATCTCCTGCCACGCGACCTGCCGAAGGGCGAACTCAAGGCGGCCGGGCGTCGCAACGAGCCCCGTTTCCTGCCGCATATCGTGGAAAAACTGGCGGAATTGATGGGCCGCGACCCGGTCGAAGTCGCGACACTCAGCACCGCGAATGCCGAACGCCTGTTCCGGATAGCGCCGGGCGTCGCGGGCTGAGCGCGATCTGAGCGCCCTTGCAGAAGGTCTCCGCGGCTGTACCCGGCTCCCCCGTTAGCCCCGATTCAGGGCCCTGTGTTAAACTCCGCGTTTCCTTTTGAGTCAGTGACTTACGTTTTTTTTGCTGGCTTCGCAATCATTCAAGGGTGCCTGGCGCCGCGTGCAAAAGCAGGCGGTCAGGCAAACTATTTCAACAACAACAGGTTATTTTCATGAACACGATGGACATGCTGCGCACGCTGCGCGACCAGGGCGGCAAGACCGTCACCCGCGGACTGCAGGACGACGTCATCCAGCGCTTCGCCGAACGCCACCCCTTACTCCGCCAGGCGGTCGAGGAAGCCTATGCCAGCTGGGAGTCGCTCAGGAGCGAGTACCCGAACGTCATGGGCATGGACGAATGGGACCAGGTCCGCGCGTTGCAGCAGGACTTCGTGAATTTCTACCAGGATGACGTCGTGAATCCGTACGTGCCGCTCGCCGCGCGCGGGCCATGGATCGTGACCTTGAAAGGTGCCGTCGTTCATGACAACGGCGGTTACGGCATGCTCGGCCTCGGTCATGCGCCGCAGCACATCCTCGATGCCATGAACGCCCCGCATGTGATGGCGAACATCATGACGGCATCGTTCAGCCAGCAGCGCTTCGCGACGCAGCTGCGCAAGGAAGTCGGCCAGCGCCGCGAAAACCAGCCGTTCGAAAAATTCCTGTGCATGAATTCCGGTTCCGAAGCCGTCACTGTCGCCTGCCGTATTTCGGATGTGAACGCGAAGCTGATGACGGACCCGGGTGGCCGTTACGCAGGGCGCACCATCAAGAAGCTTGCGCTTACCGGCGGCTTTCATGGCCGTACAGATCGTCCGGCGCAGTTTTCGGATTCGTCGCGCAAGACCTATACACAGCATCTTGCGAGCTTTCGCGGACGCGACGATCTGATCACCGTTGAACCGAACAATCCGGAGGCCGTACGCCAGGCATTCGAACAGGCCGAAAAGAACAACTGGTTCTTCGAAACGGTGTTCATGGAGCCGGTGATGGGCGAAGGCAACCCGGGCATGCAGGTGACGCCGGAGTTCTATTCCGTTGTACGTGAACTCACGAAGAAACATGGCGCGCTGCTGTTGATGGACTCGATCCAGGCGGGCTTGCGCACTACCGGTTACCTGTCGATCACCGATTACCCGGGTTTCGAAAATCTCGAAGGTCCGGACATGGAAAGCTATTCGAAGGCACTGAATGCAGGGCAGTACCCGTTGTCCGTGCTCGCAATGAACGCCACTGCAGCGGGCCTGTATCGGAAAGGCATTTACGGCAACACCATGACGGCAAATCCGCGTGCGCTGGACGTCGGTGTCGCGATGCTGGAATCGATCACACCGCAACTGCGCGAGAATATCGTCGCGCGCGGCCATGAGTTCATCGAGAAGTTCGGGCGTCTCGCGGACGAACTTGACGGCCGTATCACCAGGGTGCAAGGCACCGGCCTGCTGTTTTCATGCGAGCTGGATGCGCGCTACAAGTGCTACGGCACCGGCAGCACCGAAGAGTACCTGCGCATGCAGGGCATCGGCGTGATTCACGGCGGCGCCAATTCGCTCCGCTTCACGCCGCCATTCGACATCACGTCGGAAGAAGTCGACCTGATCGTCGCCGCAACGAAGGATGCATTGCTGAATGGCCCGAATGCCGAGAGCGAACCCGCACGCGCATCGGCCTGAAGTAACGCATGACAAAAAAAGCCCCGTGATCCGGGGCTTTTTTTGTTCATTACTCTTCCGGAAACAGGAGCGCGGTTGCCGTCCGATCCTTTGTCAGAAACCCGCCGGCTTGAACACCATCAGCGCGAGCGCAGCAAACGGCGTGACCAGCGCACCGAAGCCGCTCCAGGCCCAGGTACTCGATACCCGCTCGTACTCGCGCACGTCGAATGCGGGCTGGGTAGCGATGACCAGCAATCGTTTCTGCGATGGTCCGACCCATAGCCCGAACAGCAGCCCCGACAGACCGAACAGCGCGAGCGATGTCCAGATCCAGAACGTACCGAATATCGGAAAGCGCCCAACCATGGCGAGCATCACGCCGGTAAGCGCAATCAGCACAACGCCGGGCACGGTGAACCATCGATCACTGCGTATGATGCCCGCCAGCGCATGCGCCATCATGCGTGGATCGCCGCTGCGGTCGGCGTGATACTTCCACATCACGCCAGTAGTGATGTTGCCGATGAACAGCACGACGGCCGAAATATGCAGGGTTTTCAGCAATAAATACGTCATGGAAGTCTCCGCCAGGAATACGTGCACCGCTTTTATAGGACTTGCATGGAGGTACAAGTGCCTCGTCCTGCGAGGTTCCAAAAAAGCGGCCAAATCAGGTACGCTGTGCGCCCGCTTTCCCCCATCAATCTGCTGACTTCGAGGAGCCTGTATGGATACCGTCAAGGTCCGGGACTTCGTGAACACGCTCTGGGACGAATCCATCATCCCGCAACTTGTTGAATATATCCGTATTCCTAATAAATCACCGGCGTTCGATCCGGACTGGGCAAAGCACGGTTACATGGACCAGGCCGTCGATCTGGCGTTGAACTGGGTGAAGTCACAGCCGGTCAAGGGCATGCAAGCGGAAGTCGTCCGCCTTGATGACTACACGCCGCTGCTGTTCGTGGAAATCGATGCCTTTGGCTCTGCTGCCGGCCAGGCGGATGACCCTGTTCTTCTTTATGGCCATCTCGACAAGCAGCCCGAGTTCACGGGTTGGGAAGAAGGCCTGGGCCCGTGGAATCCCGTGATTCGCGGCGACAAGCTCTACGGCCGCGGCGGCGCGGACGACGGCTACGCCGTATTCGGTTCGCTTACCGCGATCCGTGCGCTGCAGGAACAAAACATTCCCCATCGCCGTTGCGTGCTCGTCATCGAGTGCTGCGAGGAATCGAACTCCGAAGGCCTGCCGGAATATATCGATCATCTGAAGGACCGCATCGGCGAACCCAGCCTTGTCGTGTGTCTCGATGCCGGCTGCGGCAATTACGAACAGCTGTGGGTGACCACCACGCTGCGTGGAAACATCGTCGGCACGTTGCGCGCGGAAGTGCTCACCGAAGGCGTGCACTCCGGCATGGCAAGCGGCATTACCGCATCGTCGTTCCGCGTATTGCGCGAACTGCTGGATCGCATCGAAGACACCACGACCGGCAACATCAAGGTCGAGGAATTGCATGCGGAAGTTCCCGAACACCGTCAGCAGGAAGCGCGTCACGCCGCCAGGGTACTGGGCGAACATGCCGATCAGGACCTGCCGTTTGTCGATGGCATGAAAGCGATGTCGAACGACGCGTATGAACTGACCTTGAACAACACCTGGCGGCCGATGCTCGCCGTCACCGGACAGGACGGCATGCCGGAGCTCGGCATGGCCGGCAACACGATGCGCCCGTACACGTCGTTGAAACTTTCCTTCCGCACACCGCCAACCGTGGACGCCGGCAAGGCTGCCAAGGCAATCGAGAAAGCCATTGCGGGCAAACCTGCGCTCTATGGCGCGAAAGCCACCTTCAAGATCGGTTCCGCTGCCAGCGGCTGGGATGCGCCCGCCGTCGCGCCGTGGCTGAACGATTCGATGAACAAGGCCTCGCAGGAATACTTCGGCAAGGATGTCGTGTACTGGGGCATGGGCGGCAGCATTCCGTTCATGGGCATGCTCGCCGAGAAGTTTCCGGAATCGCAATTCATCGTGACGGGTCTGCTTGGGCCCAAATCGAACGCGCACGGACCAAACGAGTTCCTGCATATTCCGATGGGCAAGAAACTGACCATGTGCGTGGCGAACGTGATTGCGGATCACTTCCGGAGAAAATGATTCGAGGCTCCCTGGTGACAGGTGTTCGGCTTCTCGTAAAAAACTACAACCGCAAAGCCGCGACGATGTCGCGGCTTTTTTTGTTCTCCGCGGATTGGCAGGGAAGCTGACGCTTGTCTTCAGGAAGAAGCGGAAATTTCGCGGTCGAAGACCGCTCCTGCGACGCTCCGTTCGCCCTTGCCGAAGTGATGCAGGAGCGGTCTCCGAGCTCCATCACTTCAAGTCAACAGACGTGGCAAGCCATGCCTTCAACTCCAACCAATCCTGCCAGGCATTCTCGAGATCCAGGTCCCTGTAGCCGCGAGCAGCGTCCATGGCGTCGCGCATCGAACGAGGAACCGCCATGCAGACGGCTGCGTCGCGTGCGGCCAGCACTGCGGATTCCGTGAGCGGGCGTTCCCCGGCTTTCTCAAGGTTGAGCAGGATCACGCAAAGCGCCGGCATTGGCGTAATCACGAGTTCATCGGCCGGCGATGATGGTTCCGTCATGAAAACCTCCGACATGCAAATGCTGGGACGCACTCTCTCGACACTGCCGGTGAACGCGGGCGGACTGTGCGTTCGCCCTTCTCGCTTCGAATCACGCAATGCCAGCTATACTTTATCGTCATCGGGGGAGTCGATCATGCACAAGAACAGCGTTCGCCTGTACATCCTTTTCCTGCCCGCACTGCTTTCGTTTCCTGCCGCTGGCATTGAAACCATCGACGCGGAAAACGGCCTTTCGACCGCCACGCTCTGGCTGGGCGGCGACAGCAAGCCGGAGAACGGCAAACCTCCCTCGCATGATGCGCTGGTGAACGCCGCCCGCGAAGCGCTGGCAAAGCATGCCGCGAAACTGGGCGTGAACCCGAAAGACATTCCGGAGCCTGTGACCGTGCACGCCGGCAAATTCGGACCCAACGTGGTGACGTTTCGCCAGGTTCTCGATGGCATCACGGTGAATGGCGCACGGATATCGGTCGCGCTTGGCGACACACCGACCGCGCGCGCGATCACCGGCAGTTTCAGTCCCCACACGGACACGCTCGAATCAACTGCCTTCAAGCTCGACGCGGCCACTGCCATCAACGTCGCGCTGGACGAGTTGGGCGCCGGTACGGAGAACGCACAGGTCAAGCGACTCGATGATCGCAACGGTTACCAGGTTTTTGCCGTGGAATCGAAAAGCTTTTCGGTACCGAAACCTGCACGTGTAAAACCTGTCTGGTTCGCCACCGGCCGACGACTGATCGCAGCGTGGTATGTCGAGCTCGCAGGACACCGCAGCAAAGCCTTGCAACCGGAATCCTGCGGCTGCCTCGTCTCGGCCGAAGACGGCAGCATCCTGGCCCACCGGTCACTGATCCGTGAAGCAACGCATTCCTATCGCGTGTTTACCGATGCCACTGGCGAACCGTTGGTGGATGCATTCGGCAATACCTTTCCGCACCCGACGGCAACGCCGGACGGCTGGCGGCCCTACGCACCCGCGCCGATGCAACTGATCGCCCGTGACCACGCCGGAATCAGCACGGGCGATCCCTGGCTCCCGGCCGGCGCAACGGAAACATTGGGCAACAACGCCGATGCGTTCTTCAATTCCGCCAATGATGACGGCGGTACCTGGGGATGGGAGGGTTGGGGCCCGGCGTTCAACGCCGCGGAAGGCGACTTTCGTGCGCCGCTGACATCCGCCGCAACGTTCGATTACGCGTACGACGCAAATGCGACTGCAGGCGACTACCACCAGCCCCCCGGTTCTCCTGTGACACCCGTACCGGCGGGTTCGATACAGTTGAATGCAAAGATCGTGCAGGCCTTCTACGCAACAAACTGGCTGCATGATCTTTTCTACGATCTCGGTTTCGACGAAGCCGCCGGCAATTTCCAGCACGACAATTTCGGTCGCGGCGGACTGGACGGCGATCGTGTACTGGTGCACGCCGGTTACCACGGCACGTTCGCGTTCTCGCCGGAGGATGGTGAAGCGCCATCGATCACGCTCGGCCGCAATTCCACCAGCGACAGCGGTCGCGACGTGTCGGGATTCGACTTCCCGGTGCTGGTGCACGAATGGACGCACCTGATGTTCGAACGCCTCACGGTCAACCTGACCAACCAGGGCCAGCAGGGTGCGATGAACGAAGGCATGGCGGATTTTGTCGGTTTCCTGCTCACCGTGCGGGAGGCGCACCGCGATGCTCCACCGGCGAGCGCGACATACAGCGGCGCATACGGTGTCGGCGCGTACTACAACCTCGATTACGACTTCCCCTACGATCCGCTGCCTGCGGCGGGTTCGGCCGGCGTACCCGACAACTCCTATTATCATGGCATCCGGCGCTATCCCTACTCTGCCGACTTCGCGATCAATCCGCTGACGCTGAAGCACTTGTCGCAGGACAATCCGCTGCCGGCCGGCAGCGCGCCCTTCGACTGGAAGTTGCGTTCTATCCTGAATCCGGAAGTACACAGCGCAGGCGAGGTATGGGCAAGTGCGCTGTGGCAATGCGCGCGCAACCTGCTTGCCGATGAAACGCGCTTTCCGTTTGAAACACGCAAGCAGCGGATGCTGGCGTATCTTGTCGCGGGCATGAAACTGTTTCCCGCCGATGCGGATTACATCGAGGCGCGCAACGCCATCCTGTTCGCGATACGCGCTGCGGATGTCACCGACTACGAACTGTGCCGCCAGGGATTTGCGTTGCGGGGTTTCGGCGCCGGTGCGATTGCGCCCGACCGCCATGACGTTACGCTGAAGAACGTCACGGAAAGCTTTTCGATAAACGATGCCGCGCTGAATTTTGTGAGCTGGCAGCTCCAGGAAACCGGCGGTGGCGATGGCGACGGGGTACTCGATGTCGGCGAAACAGGGCAGCTCACCGTGACATTGAAGAACACGGGCTTCGTGCCGCTGCCGGATGTCACCCTGTACGTTCCCCCATTGACATGGGCGTATGCGTTCCCGTCAGGCAGCACGGCGACAGGAATTTCATTGCAGCCGAACGAGGAAGTCACGCGAACATTCGATGTCGAGATCGTTACTGCCGACGGCGCGCCCATGCTGTTGTTCAACCTGTCGGCAACGGATGCCACGCGGCCCGACATCTACGGACAACAGGACGCGCTGTTCACGGTGAACTACGATCTGCGCCGCGACTCGACCACGGACTGGCTGATATCCACGCAGGCGTTCGAAGCGGACTGGACGGTCGGAGCAGAAGTTGGTCACAACTGCGTGTTCTATTGCGCCGGCGACCTGCGCAACTGGCAGCGTGTCTCCCATCTCGGCGATTTCGCATATCGCGCCGACAGCACGCGGCTCAACATGGACGCCACGCTGGCGACCGTGCCGTTCACTCGCTACCCGGCCGCTCCGTTCAGAATCATTGTCACGCATGATTACGAACTCATGCGCACCGGCATCTGGGGCCCGTCCACGCCGCAAGGCACCGTGGAAATCAGCGTGGATGGCGGCGCCTGGCAGGACCTGTGGCCGTTCGTGGAATCCGGCAACGTGTTTTACAGCGGCAGCAGCGGCGGCTGGGTGACGGAAACGATCGATCTCGGCACCCGCTTCGGCGGGCAGACGGTGCAATTGCGCTGGCGGCTGATGGCGGACCCGAGCTTTAATCCTGCTCCGATACACTGGGCCATCAGTCGTGTGTCCATCCAGGGCGCGGCGACGCCGGTATTCTCGAACATGCACATCGATATCCACTGACGAAAAGAAACGGCGCGGCTCACGTTGCCGCCGCGCCGTCACGAGCAACGGTATTTACCGTGGCCGTTTGACGTCGCGCGGTGCAGCCTGAAGCGCTCGTGACGTGTCGCGCGAAATTCGTTGTGAACAACTCGTCTGCGCCTTCCGCGCCCGGTATACTCCCCGCTCGCCAACCCACCCCTCTGGAGGCGACACCTCGTGGACCTTGATCCCGTCTTTCTTTCCCGCGCGCAGTTCGCGTTCACCATCAGTTTCCATATTCTCTTTCCCACGCTCACCATCGGCCTCGGTTCCTACATCGCATTTCTCGAAGCGCGCTGGCTGATGACGAAAGACGCCTTCCTTCTTGCGCAGGCCAAATTCTGGTCGAAGATTTTCGCGCTTACCTTCGGCATGGGCGTGGTAACGGGCATCGTGCTTTCCTACGAGGTCGGCACAAATTTCGCGCCGTTCGCGATCGCCACAGGAAATGTGCTCGGGCCGCTGTTCAGTTACGAAGTATTGACGGCGTTCTTCCTGGAAGCGGGTTTTCTCGGCGTGATGCTGTTCGGCTGGAATCGCGTCGGCAGGAAGCTGCATTTCACGGCAACGCTCGCGGTTGCGATCGGAACCCTCATCTCGAGTTTCTGGATTCTGTCTGCGAACTCCTGGATGCAGACGCCTGCCGGCGCGATCCTGCGCGACGGCGTGTTCTATCCGCAGGACTGGTGGGCGATCATTTTCAATCCGTCGTTCCCGTTTCGTCTCGCGCACATGGTGACTGCCTCCTTTCTTGCAACAGCGGTATTCGTTGCGGGCGTGTCGGCAATTCGCATCCTCCAGGGAAAATCACGCGAGTTCTTCCGGCACAGCCTCCTGTACGGCGTTTTCACACTGGCATTGCTTGCGCCGCTGCAGATCCTGATCGGTGACATGCACGGCCTGAACACCTTCGAGCACCAGCCGATGAAGGTCGCCGCGATGGAAGGCAACTGGGAACGGCGCGCGAACGCACCGTTGTTGCTGTTCGCGATTCCCGATCAGAAAGCGGCGACGAATCATTACGAAATCGGCATTCCCGATGCGGCAAGCTGGATACTCACGCACACTGCGGAAGGCAATATTCCGGGACTCAACGAAGTGCCGCCCGAAGACCGGCCTTATGTGCCGATCGTGTTCTGGGCGTTTCGCATCATGGTGGGTATCGGGTTCCTGTTCCTGTTCGCGGGTATTGCCGGCGCAACCGCGGCATGGCGCGGCAAGCTGCTCGAGTCGCCGAAACTCCTGAAACTGTTCGCGCTCATGACACCGTTGGGATTCGTCGCAGTGCTTTCCGGATGGTGGGTGACGGAAGTCGGCCGGCAACCGTGGACGGTACAAGGGCTGATGCGGACTCGCGACAGCGTCTCTGCCATAACCGGCGGCGAAGTCGGCATGTCGTTCGGCGTGTTTCTCCTGCTGTATACGCTGCTTTTCGGCGCGTACCTCTATTACATGACAAAAGTGATTCGCTCGGCCGGGAAGGCTGAAATCCGCGAACACGAACCGGGCCCGCCTGCCCGTCCCGCGTTCGTCGCACCCGGCGAGGAGGAATGACATGGAATTTTCACCTGTTCTCGCACTCGCCTGGGCCGGCATCATCGTCTTCGGCGTTGTCGTGTACGTCATTCTCGACGGCTTCGATCTCGGCATCGGCATCCTGTTTCCCTTCGCGCACTCGCACGAAGACCGCGACACGATGATGAATTCCATCGCACCGGTGTGGGATGGCAACGAAACCTGGCTGGTGCTTGGCGGCGCGGGATTGTTCGGCGCATTCCCGAAGGCGTACGCCATCCTGCTTTCGGGGCTCTACATTCCGCTGATGCTCATGCTGTTTGCGCTGATCCTGCGCGGCGTGTCGTTCGAATTCCGTTTCAAGGCACACCGCAGCCGTTATCTGTGGGACGCGTCGTTTACCGTCGGCTCGATACTGGCCGCCTTCACACAAGGCGTAGTCGTCGGCACGGTGGTGCAAGGCCTGCCTGATCCCGTCACGACCTTTCACTGGTTGACGCCCTTCTCGATGTTCACCGGTCTTGCGGTCGTCTGCGGTTATGCGCTGCTCGGCTCAACATGGCTGGTGATGAAAACGGAAGGCGGCCTGCAGGACTGGGCATACGGGAAATCGATGCTGTTGTTGCCCGTGCTGCTGGTATTCGTCGGCGGGGTCAGCCTGTGGACTCCGATGATCGAGTCGCGAATTACCGAGCGCTGGTTTTCGCTGCCGAATTTCTATTTTCTTTCGCAAGTGCCGCTGCTGACGCTGATCATCGCCGGCTCGCTCTGGTACGCGCTGAAACGCCGCAGGAACGACAGGCTGCCGTTCGTGTTCGGCATTGCGCTCTTTCTGCTTTCCTACGCGGGACTCGCCATCAGCGTGTGGCCGTACATCGTGCCGTGGCGGCTCACGTTCTGGCAGGCCGCGTCACCGGAATCCACCCAGCTCTTTCTGCTGATCGGCACGCTGATCATCCTGCCGTTCGTGCTGGGCTACACGGTGCTGGGTTACCGGGTGTTTCGCGGGAAGGTGCGGAGTGATGCGGGATACCACTGAAGCGAGTGACGGGTGAACAGCGAACAGCGAACAGCGAACAGCGAACAGCGAACAGCAGAGAATGCAGAAGAAATCTCATCGGTGGTTGTGGTTTGTCGGACTTTACGCGGTTTCGCTGTTGGTATTCAGCGCGGTTGTTTACCTGTTGCGCTGGATAATCGTTTGAATGCACAAAAAAGCCGGACACTGTCCGGCTTTTGCTTTTACTGATCGATCGCTATTCGCTATTCACCGATCGCTCGCTGAACTCCGCTCAGCGTGGCGGAGGCCTCGTCTCTTCTTCGGCCCGCTCCGCCATCGCCTTGATCGCACGCCAGGTGGCATCGAAAGCCTGCGGATATTCTTCGCCCGCCGGGCCAAGTGTTTCCACCAGCTCATCGAGCATCAGCGTTTCCGACGGCTGTCCCTTGGTGAATTTGCCGCTTTCCGTGAACACGAGGTAACCCTCGGTATGCACATCGCGCACATGCGCACGCAGAACGGCGAGCCGGTCATGCAGTCCCGGCAACGGATTGCGGAACACGTGCCGGCGGCGATGCGTCATGACGACCCACTCCGCCATCTTGTCCGCGCCGAACAATGTGCCGGGAACATCTTTCACATCGAGTACGACAAAACCGCGATTGGTCAGCAGCAGCACATCGATATGTATGTGCCCGCCCATGCCGTCCGGCAGGTGAATGTCCTGCAACAGATCATGTGAAATTCGTTTGAGCGCACGTTGCACGCGCGCGTCCATGCTGCCGCGGCGCCGCAAATACACGGCCGCGCCTATCAACGCGGCGAGTACTGCTCCGCCGGCGATCATCCAGGTCTGGTGGGAAATGCTCGAGAAAGTCACTGCGTAAATCCGTTTTCAACCGCACACCATGTTGAGGGCTATTCTACCCGATCTCGTCGTCGCTGCGAGGACTGGTGCCAACTGCGCGCTCGGTCCGCTTCCACACCCACGATCTGCGCTGCACGCGCAGCACGTCAATCGTGTACAGCGCCAGCGCGAACCAGATCAGGCCAAACGTGATCGCATGTGCCGTGGTGAATATTTCGCCGTACAGAAATACCGCCAGGCAGAACTGCACCGTCGGCGCGAGATACTGGAACAATCCCATGGTCGACAGCCGCAACCGCTTCGCCCCGTTCGTGAACCATAACAGCGGCAATGCCGTCACCAGGCTTGCCGCGATCAGCATGAGGTCCGTGAAACGGTCGATGCTGCCGAACGCGCCCTCGCCTTGTGCATTCAACCAGAACAGGAACAGCAACGCCGCCGGCGTGACAAGCAGGGTTTCGACAAACAGTCCCAGCATCGGCGGCACGGGTGCCGCCTTGCGCACCAGTCCGTAAAAGCCGAACGAAAACGCGAGAAACAATGACAGCCAGGGTATGACGCCGACGCTGATCACGAGGTTCAGCGTACCTGCGGCGGCGAGCGCGATCGCGAACCATTGCCACGGCCGCAGCGTTTCCTTCAGGAACAGCATGCCGAGAAACACGCTCACCAGCGGGTTGATGTAGTAACCGAGGCTGGCCTCGAGAATGCGTCCCGATTGCACGGCGAAGATGTACACGCCCCAGTTCGCGGCGATGAGCAATCCGGAAACGATCAGCCAGCGCAGGCGCGAGAAGTCGCGCAGCACCGCGATGATCTCGCCCAGCCGGCCGCGCAATCCCAGCAGGACGGCGAGGAACACGGCCGACCACACCACCCGATGTCCGAGCACGTCGAGCGCGGGCACATGAAGAATGGCCTTGAAGTAAAGCGGCGAAAATCCCCACAGGCCGTAGGCGAGCAGTGCGTAACCGACACCAACAGCCGCTTCACGGTTGTCCTGCTGCATGACGGAATCCTTTGAATGCGGAATTGCGGGGAGCGCGAAGGATACGCGGCGTCGCGGAAAAACCAAAGGGCAGGCAATTCCGGACGCCTTTCGGCCAACTGAGTCACGCTGAGGAAAATTACATATTGAATTCGGCCTTTCGGGTCGTTAAGTTCAATTTCCTTTTAAAACTGGGGCAAGTTTACCCAGTTTTGGTCATGGAGGTTGAGGCGGTGCCGAAGTCGAGGCATCTCTCACATGACCTTGAGGTCGCGGGCCATCCGTACTTTCGCCCCATACTCTGGCCATACAGAAGCCGAAGGAAGAAGAATCAATGAGACGGCCCGCGTCGCGATCCACCCGATCCCTCACCCTGGCTCTTGCCCTGGCAGCCTGTCCGGCGGCGTCGATGGCACGGGCCATCGAACCGGACAGCGACTTCACGGGGTTCAGCCTCGCGGAACTGTCGGAGCTCAGGATCAGCTCCGTTTCCAAGAAATCGGAACCGCTGGCCGGCAGCGCGGCATCCGTCTACGTGATAACCGCTAACGACATCCGGCGAACCGGCGCTACCACGCTGCCGGAAGCCCTCCGGCTCGCCCCCAACCTGCAGGTCGCCCGTGTCGACACTCACTCCTGGGCCATCAGTGCGCGCGGTTTCAATACCACCACCGCGAACAAGCTGCTCGTGCTGATCGACGGGCGTCCCGTCTATACGCCCCTGTTTTCGGGCGTGTTCTGGGACGCGCAGGATCTGTACATGCCCGACGTGGAGCGCATAGAAGTCATCAGCGGTCCGAACGCAACCACCTGGGGCAGCAACGCGGTCAACGGGGTGATCAATGTCGTCACACGCAGCGCCCGGCAAACCGGCGGCACTCAGTTGGCGGTGCTCGCCGGTGACCAGCAGCAGCGCGTGCAGGGCCGTTTCGGCAACAGTCCCGAAGAAGGGACGGCCTTTCGCGTGTATGGAAAGTATTTCACCGAGGATGATACCGAGGACAGCCAGGGCAACGAACGGCGCGACGCCCTGCACCGCGCGCAAGCCGGTTTCCGCGCCGAGCTGGATCAGGACGGCGACGCGCTCTCCCTACAGGGCGACGTCTACAGTGGCGGTTATGAACAACCGCTGGCGGATGATGTGGAATTCTCCGGCGTGAACCTGCTGGCGCACTGGGACCGTGCGCTGGCCAGCGGCAACAAGATCGGCGTAAGCGGTTATTACGATCGAACCGAGCGCCTGCTGCCGGAAACCTTCGAGGAGCACCTGGACACCGTCGGCGTGGAAGCCCGCCACGAAGTGAACAGTTTCGAGAACCATGCGCTGCTGTGGGGCGGCGACGTCCGGCACGCCCGGGATCACACGCGGAATTTCGCGGTGCTGGCGTTCCTGCCCGAGGAGCGCAATCTCACGTGGACCGCCGCCTTCGTGCAGGACGAAATCCGGTTCGGCGAACAGACCAGCCTGACGCTGGGTGCGAGAGCCGAACACAATGACTACACCGGACTGGAAATCATGCCGAACGCCCGTATCGCATGGCGGCCGCTCGACAATCACACGCTGTGGGGCTCGCTGTCGCGCGCCGTGCGTACACCGTCGCGAATCGACACGGAATTCTTCATTCCCGCACAACCGCCGTACCAGATCGCAACGACACGGGAGTTCGATTCGGAAATCGCCAATGTGGTCGAACTCGGTTACCGCGGCAGCACGTCGCCGGCCTTTCAGTATTCATTGACCGCCTTTCATCACGATTACGACCGGTTGCGCAGCCTCGAAATCGAACCCTCGGGAACCCTCGTGCTCGGTAACCTGCTGCGTGGCACCGAAACTGGAATGGAAGGCTGGCTGACTTACACACCGCTGGAAATCTGGCGGCTCAGCGGCGGCTTTCTGTATCTGGACAAGGATCTCGAATTGCATCCTTCAAGCACTGCAGCGGTTGCCAACGAAGGCAACGATCCGGATGTCCAATGGCAGCTGCGTTCCTCCCACAATATTCTCGCCAACCACGAACTCGACATCGTGGTGCGCTACGTGGACGACCTCCCGGATCCGCAGGTTGCCGCATACACGGCGGCGGATGTGACCTGGAGCTGGCGCAGTACGCACGGGTTCGCAGTGTCGCTGCGCGTCGAGAACATGCTCGATGAGCAACACGTGGAATTCGGTCAGCCACTCAACCGCAGCGAGTTCGGGCGAACGGCGTATCTCGAACTTTCGTGGGAGCTGCTGTAATGCGCGCCTTCGACCGATTCCAGCTGGCTGCCGCGCTTTTCATGTTTGCCTTCGCATCGGTATGCGGTGCCGCCACAACGCCGGATGATGCCGAATATCGCATCAAGGCTGCCTTCCTCTACCACTTCTGCAATTACGTCAAATGGCCGGCGGAAGCATTCGAGACGGAAGACGATCCCCTTGTGGTTGGCGTCGCCGCCCCGACTTCGGTAGTGGACCGGCTGCAAGAGACTGTCAACGGCCGGCTCGCGCAAGGACGTCCCGTCAGCATCCGCCGAATACAGAGCGGAGATTCGCTGGACGGATTGCATGTCCTCTATATCGCAAACCGTGCGAATGCAAACGTGGTGAACCTGCGCGCAGCGAACACCCGGGCGCTGTTGACCATCACGGAATCGGCTGACGGACTGGAAAGCGGAGGGGTCATCAACTTCATCATCGAAGATGACCGGGTACGTTTCGACGTGGCGCCCGGAATAGCCCGCGAACGCGATCTCGACATCAGCGCACAACTGCTTACCGTTGCGCGAAACATAAAGGGAAATGCGGGCTGATGCGCCTGTTCCACGCGCAGTCGCTGCGCCGTCGCGTATTCGGCGGGGTCCTGCTGACAACCGTATCCGCGCTCCTGATCGCCGGCGCGATGATGGTTGCCTACAACCTGAAGATCTATCGCGAAACCCTGATCCAGGACACGAGCGGCAACGCCGAGCTCGTGGGTTTCGCAAGCATTCCGGCATTGCAGTTCAACGATCCGGAACTCGCCGAACGCATGCTTGCGCTGCTGAAGACGCAGCCCGACGTCGCCGCTGCCGCCATTTATACACAGTCGGGCTATCTGTTCGCGCAATACTCACAGAACGACACAGCCGGGACCTTTCCTTCCCTGCCGGGGCCGGATGGTTTCCAGATTCAGGATAGCCATCTCGAAATGCATCGCCGCATTGTCGCCAGCGAGGAGATTCTCGGCACCGTGTATCTCCGGGCACGCTATCGCGGGGGCGAGCTGCTGCGTTCGCAAGGCCTGCTGATGCTTTCCGCAACCGCCGTTGCACTCGTCATTTCCATGCTGTTGTCGATCTGGATGCAGATGCGCATTACGGGACCGCTGCTCGACATCGCGAAACTTGCGCAACGCATCGCGCGTGAACGCGACTACAGCCTGCGGGCGGAAAAAACGACTTCGGATGAGGTCGGCGTGCTTGCAGATTCGTTCAACGACCTCGTTACGGAGATCGAACGCGGCAAGAATGAAATGCGTGCAGCCAATGAAACGCTGCAGCACGAAGTCGCCGACAGGCAACAGGCCGAACAGGAAGTCCAGCGGCTCAACAGCCAGCTGGAACTTCGCGTCGAAGAACGCACTGCGGAACTCGAGAATGCCATCCGCGAACTCGAAGCGTTCAGTTACTCCGTTTCGCACGATCTGCGCGGCCCGCTGCGCGCGATCGACGGATTCAGCCAGGCCCTGCTGGAAGACTTTTCGGACCGGCTGGACGCCGGCGGCCTGGACTACCTGAATCGCGTACGCAGCGGTGCGCAGCGCATGGGACAGTTGATCGACGACCTGCTCAAGCTGTCGCGCATCAACCGCTCGGAGTTCCATCCGCGCGAAGTCGACCTGACGGAAATGGCGGAAGAAGTGATAGCAGGAATCGTGAACGCACACCCGGAAAGAAAGGCTTTCACGCGCGTAACGTCGGGATTGACCGACGTTGGCGATCCGCAATTGCTGCGCATCGCACTGGAGAACCTGCTGGGCAACGCCTGGAAATACACCAGCAAACGCGAACATACCGAAATCGAGTTCGGCATGCGCAACTACAACGGCAGGATGAGCTATTTCGTGAAGGACAACGGCGCAGGCTTCGACATGGCGTACGCCGACAAGCTGTTCGGCGCCTTCCAGCGCCTGCACGATTCACGCGACTATCCGGGCACCGGAATAGGGCTCGCGACGGTTCAACGCATCATTCACCGGCACGGCGGGTCGGTATGGGCCGACGCGAAAGTCGGCAAGGGTGCAACCTTCTACTTCACGCTCAATGCACGCAGAGAGACCGATGAAAAAGAAACCGATACTCCTGGTTGAAGACAATCCCGACGATGAAGCCCTGGCGCTGCGCGCGTTCAAGAAGAGCGGCATCATGAACGAGATCGTCGTGGCACGCGACGGCGTCGAAGCGCTGGAATTCCTGTTCGCCACCGACGGACCGCGTCCCGCCGTCGTGCTGCTGGACCTGAAACTGCCACGCAAGAACGGGCTCGAAGTCCTCAAGGAAATCCGTTCCGACGAAAGAACGCGGCGGCTGCCCGTCGTCATCCTGACATCTTCCAGCGAAGACCAGGACATGGTCGAAAGTTATGATCTGGGCGCCAACAGCTATGTGCGCAAACCTGTCGATTTCGTCGAGTTTGCCGAAGCGGTAAGCCAGCTCGGAGTCTACTGGCTGCTGCTCAACGAGACGCCCGAATGAAAGCAGGTCCTTCACATGGAGCTGCCAGGCTGATGCCAGGAGACCGGATCATGAACAGGACGAATCTTGTCCGTGCATTGATCATCGAGGACGTCGAAGACGATGCGCTGCTCCTCGTCAATTCACTCAAGCGCGCCGGTATCGACGTGGAGTTCCGCCGGATAGACAGCGAGCGCGAGCTCGTCATCGAATTGAAGAACGAATGGGACGTCATCTACTCCGACTACACGATGCCGGGCTTCGACGGGACCAGCGCGCTGGAAGTCGTCCGCAACCACAACCGCGAAATTCCGTTCATCTTCGTTTCCGGCACCATCGGTGAAGATCGCGCCGTGGAAGCCGTGAAGGCCGGCGCGAACGACTACATCATCAAGGGCAATTACACGCGCCTGCCGATCGCCACGGAACGTGTGCTTGAAGAAGCGAGAATCAAGCGCGAAAACCGCCTGGCGAAGGAACGCATCGATCAGCTGATCAATGTCGATGCGCTGACCGGCCTGGCCAGCCGCGGCCTGTTTCTCGAAACCCTGCACAAGGCCATCGAGGCGCATCGGACCGGTGGCAAGGTCGGCGTGTTCTTCATCAACGTCGACCGGTTTCGCACAATCAACGACAGTGTCGGCATGAAAGGCGGCGACCAGTTGATCGTCGAGCTCGCGCGCCGACTGAACATCGCCGTTCCCTCGAACGGCCTTGTGGCCCGTTTGTACGCCGACCAGTTCGCAGCCATCGTCCTCGACACGCCGGGTCACGAAGAAGTCGCGCAGCTCGCCGATGCAATGCTCGCCTGTTTCCGCAGGCCGTTCACCATCAACCGCTACAGCAAGAAAGTCACCGGCAGCATCGGGACCGCGATCTTTCCGGACGACGGCGATCAGTTGCATTTGCTGCTCAACAACGTGGCGCTCGCGCAGAAGCTGGCCAAGCAGGTCAAGGGCGATTCGAAACAGCGCTACACCGCGCAAGCGCGCCGGAATGTCGAGGGCCGGCTGCTGCTTGAAGCGGAACTCGAGAACGCGATCCGGAACGAAGAATTCGTGATGCACTTCCAGCCGCAGGTAAGCACCGTTGACGGCCGTATCGTGGGAGCGGAATCGCTGGTCCGATGGATACATCCGGAAAACGGCTTCATCAGTCCGCTGGAATTCATTTCGATCGCCGAGGAATCCGGCCTCATCCTGCCGCTGGGCGAACTGATCTGCGGGCTGGTCTGCCGCCAGATCGAGATCTGGGCAAAAGGCGGGCTGCCGCCCATTCCGATCGCGATCAACGTTTCCAGCCAGCAGTTCCAGGAGCCCGGCTTCCCGGTCATGCTCCGCGAAACCATGGCACGGCACGGTGTCGGATCCGAATGGATCGGACTGGAAATCACCGAAACGGCATTGATGAACGATCCCGAAGTCGCGCAGGCCACCATGGCGGAGCTGCGCGGCTGCGGATTGAAAATCGCGATGGACGATTTCGGAACCGGCTATTCCAGCATGAGTTACCTGGACCGGTTTCCGATCGATGTTCTCAAGATCGACCGGACATTCGTTTCGGGAATTCCCCATGACACACGCAAGGTGGCGATCATCAACGCCATGCTCGCGATGGCCGACAAACTGCAGATGAAAGTCATCGCCGAAGGCATCGAAACGGCGGAACAACTGAGCTTCATGAAGGCACACGGCTGCGAGGTCGTGCAGGGATTCCATCTGCACCGGCCCTGCGACGCGCAGAGCATCATGCCGCTGCTGATGAATGGCCGCATCGGCGCCTGAACGATTCGCGTTGCAGCGATCGCTAAAAGGGAATTTTTCCGTACAGGATGTCGCGGTACATCACCCAGTCGCCCATCAGCGAGTACAGCGGATACGTGAACGTCGCGGGCCGGTTGTGCTCGAACAGGAAGTGTCCCGTCCAGGCGAAGCCGTACCCGGCCAGTGGAATGCCGACGAGCCACCAGGCATTCCAGCTGCCGATCGCGGCTGCTACGCAGCACAGCACCAGCGTCGTACCGACGAAATGCAGCCGCCGGCATGCCTGATTGCTGTGTTCTCCAAGATAGAACGGGTAGAACTCGCGGAAACTCCGGAAGCGCTTGTCTGTATCTGCGGTCATTTCTACATTCCCTTCCCCAGTGCCCCATCAAGTCTAGCAGGCCGTTGAGCGGCCAACGGGCTAGAGCGCACCAGCCTTGGCCGGCCTTGGCAATGGTCGATAGTCCCGCAGGTCTTTTCTGCGGGACCGTATAGGACTAAAATAGTCCTGTATTAATTCGGGCCGCCCTCCAGAGCCCTTTCCCTGGAATCCTGACAATGCTGCGACTGAGCAAAATGACCGATTACGGCACGGTGGTGCTTGCCCAGATGGCGCACCGCCCCGAAGCCGTGCATACGGCGGCAGACTTGGCCGAGGCGACGCATATCAACCTGCCGACCGTCAGCAAGCTCTTGAAATTGCTCACCAAAGACGGGCTGCTCGCCTCGCAGCGCGGCGCTCGTGGTGGATATGCGTTTGCACGCAGCCCGACCGAAATCAGTGCCGCGGACATCATCAACGCCATCGAGGGCGGCATGGGCATCACCGAGTGCGCCGGCGATCACAGCCAATGCAGCATCGAGGCTCACTGTGACATCGGCGGAGCCTGGCAGCGTATCAATCTGGCCATTCAGGACGCGCTGAAAAGCGTCTCTCTGGCCGAGCTCGCGCGCCCCGCCACACTGGTGCCGCCGAGCGTGCGCATCGGCACGCACACCATTCCCATCAAAGTCGAATCCTGAACGCGGCTCATACATCGCCGCGGGAGACAACATGGCAACGAAAGAAACCGACGTCGAGAAACACCTCCGTAGCGAGTACAAGCACGGCTGGTCGACGGAAATCGAATCCGACACCGTTCCGCCCGGCCTCGATGAGGACGTGATCCGGCTCATCTCGAAAAAGAAGAATGAGCCGGAATTCATGCTCGAATGGCGGCTGCAGGCGTTCCGCCACTGGCTGACCATGGTCGAGCCACAATGGGCGCAGGTGCATTTCCCGAAGATCGACTACCAGGCGATTTCGTATTTCTCGGCGCCGAAATCCGACAAGGACCGGCCGAAGAGCCTCGAAGAAGTCGACCCGAAGCTGCTCGAAACCTACGAGAAGCTGGGCGTGCCGCTGCATGAGCGTGCGCGCCTTGCCGGTGTGGCCGTGGACGCCGTGTTCGATTCCGTGTCCGTCGCGACCACCTTCAAGGCAAAGCTGCACGAGGCCGGCGTCATCTTCTGCTCGTTCTCGGATGCTGTGCGCGACTATCCGGAGCTGGTGCAGCAATACCTCGGCACCGTGGTGCCGCAGAAGGACAATTTCTTCGCCGCATTGAACTCGGCCGTCTTCACGGACGGATCGTTCGTCTACATCCCGAAGGGCGTGCGCTGCCCGATGGAGTTGTCCACGTACTTCCGCATCAACGCGGAAAACACCGGCCAGTTCGAACGCACGCTGATCATTGCCGCAGAAGGCTCGCACGTCTCCTACCTCGAAGGCTGCACCGCGCCGCAACGCGACGAGAACCAGTTGCACGCGGCCGTCGTCGAACTGATCGCGGAGAAGGATGCCGAGATCAAGTACTCCACGGTGCAGAACTGGTATCCGGGCGACGAGAACGGCAAGGGCGGCATCTACAACTTCGTCACCAAGCGCGGCGACGCACGCGGCGACAATTCGAAAATCACATGGACGCAGGTCGAGACCGGTTCCGCGATCACCTGGAAATACCCCAGCTGCATCCTGCGCGGCGACAACTCCGTGGGCGAGTTCTATTCCGTCGCGTTGACGAACAATTACCAGCAGGCCGATACCGGCACAAAGATGATTCATATCGGGAAGAACACGCGCTCGACCATCGTCTCGAAAGGAATTTCCGCAGGGCATGGCCAGAATGCGTATCGCGGTCTTGTGCGTATCACGCCGAAAGCCGACGGCGCGCGCAATTACACGCAGTGCGATTCGTTGCTGATGGGCGACGAGTGCGGCGCGCATACCTTCCCGTACATCGAAGTGCGCAATCCGACGGCGGTGCTGGAACATGAAGCGACCACATCGAAGATATCCACGGACCAACTCTTCTATCTCATGCAGCGTGGCATTTCCGAAGAAGACGCGACGAACATGATCGTCAACGGCTTCTGCAAGGAGGTGTTCAGGACACTGCCGATGGAATTCGCGGTCGAAGCGCAGAATTTGCTCGCGGTGTCCCTTGAAGGCGCCGTTGGATGATTGTGAGAAGCAAGAGGTGAGAAGTGAGAGGAGCGCGTTGCTTTAGTCCTCTCACCTCTTGCTTCTCACCTCTCACGGAATGTATGAAGTTTCGCAGACTTGGATGAATGAACGATGCTTACCATTGAAAATCTCAAAGCTCGCGTCGCCGACAAGGAAATCCTCAAAGGGTTGAACCTGGACGTGAAGCCGGGCGAAGTGCACGCCATCATGGGTCCCAACGGTTCCGGCAAGTCGACTTTGTCGAGTGTCATCGCCGGCCGCGAGGGTTACGACGTCACTCACGGTTCGGTGTTGTACGAAGGCAAGAACCTGCTGGAGATGGCGCCGGAAGAGCGTGCGCGCGAAGGCGTGTTCCTGGCGTTCCAGTATCCCGTCGAAATACCCGGCGTGAACAACGTGTACCTGCTCAAGGCCGGCCTGAACGGCATACGCCGCCATCGCGGCGAAGAAGAACTCGATGCGGCCGATTTCCTGATGCTGGTGAAGGACAAGATGAAGCTGATGGAAATGGATGAAGCCTTCCTGAAGCGTGGCGTGAACGAAGGTTTTTCGGGTGGCGAGAAGAAGCGCAACGAAATCCTGCAGATGCTGGTGCTGGAGCCGAAGCTCTGCATACTCGATGAAACCGACTCCGGCCTCGACATCGACGCGCTCAAGGTCGTCGCTAACGGCGTCAACGCGCTGCGTTCGAAAGACCGCGCCATCGTGATGATCACGCACTACCAACGACTGTTGAACTACATCGAACCGGATTTCGTGCATGTACTGTCGAACGGCAGCATCATCAAGTCCGGCGACAAATCGCTCGCACTCGAACTCGAGAAGCGCGGCTACGACTGGGTGAAACAGGAAGCCGCGGCATGACCTTGCAGAACGTCACAACTGCGCCGTTCGCTGCCGCTGTCGTGAATGAATACGACGTCGTCGCGCCGCGCCTGCCTGCCGGCAACGCGCGTTGGCTGGCGCCCGTACGCAAGGCCGCACTCGCGCAACTGAAAGAGCATGGTTTTCCGAACCGCAGGAACGAGCACTGGAAGTATACCGACATCACGCCGCTGCTCGCCGGAAGCTACATCCCTGCCCCGCTCGCGTCGGCACCGGAAACCTTCTTCGAGGGCGTGCAGCGCTTCGAGCTGGACTGCCATGGCGTCGTCTTCGTGAATGGCGTGTATCGCCGCAACCTTTCCGACCACAAGACGGTTGAAGGGCTGCGCCTGCGCTCAATCAAGGATGTGCTCGAGGATGTACTCGACACGGACTCCGAGGCCCTGAAGGCCGCGCTGATGACGTCGCGGGATGAAAACCGTGACGCCTTTTCTGCGCTGAACACGGCCTATCTGCACGATGGCATATTCATCGAAATCGCGAAGAACGCCGTCATCGAGAAACCCGTGCACCTGATCTTCCTGTCCGTCGCGCACGCGCCTGAACCGGTTGCCTCGCATCCGCGGATCGTCATCGCGTCAGGCGAGAACAGCGAAGCCTGTGTTCTGGAAAGCCACCTCGGCCTCGATGACGCGAAGAATTTCACGAATCTCGTCGCCGACATCACCCTGTCACAAGGTGCGAAGCTGCGGCATTTGCGCCTGATCGAAGCCGGCGCGGAAGAATTTCATATCGCAAGCATTCATGCGCGCGTGGAGCGCGATGCGCGCTACGGCAGTCACCAGGTCTGCCTGGGCGGACGCCTGGTGCGCAACGACCTGCGCGTGGAACTGCTTGCAGAAAATGCCGACACGGAACTGAACGGGTTCGTGCTGGCAAGCGGCAAGGAGCATATCGACAACCATCTGGATGTCCGGCACCTGGCGCCGCACACCACCAGCAAGCAGTTTTACCGCTCGGTGCTGGATGGCCGTTCGCGCAACGTGTTCAACGGCAAGGTCTACGTCGCACCGAAGGCACAGAAAATCGACGCCCAGCAGGCATCGAACAACCTGCTGCTGTCGAAGCTGGCGGAAATCGACACCAAGCCGGAACTCGAGATTTACGCCGATGACGTGAAGTGCAGCCACGGCGCGACGGTCGGTCAGCTCGACGATGCCATGCTTTTCTATCTGCGTTCACGCGGCATCGATGCCGAAACGGCACGCGGACTGCTGATCTTCGCGTTCGCGGATGACGTCATTCGCCGCGTCGGCATTCCCGAGATACGCGCGCACGTTGAAGATGCCGTGCTGGGCCGTCTCCCCGATGCCGACAGAATCAAGGAATTCGTCTGATGAGCGTCGCAACGGAAAAACTGAAGACTGCGTTCGATCCGCTGAATTTCCGCGCGGATTTCCCGATCCTGCGCGAAGTCATTCACGGCAAGCCGCTCGCATACCTGGACAACGCCGCCACGTCGCAGAAGCCGCAGGCCGTGATCGATGCGATCCAGGATTATTACGAACACCGGAACGCAAACGTGCACCGTGGCGTGCATCAGCTTTCCGAACGCGCGACCGCCGGTTACGAAGGCGCGCGTGAAAAACTGGCGCGCTTTCTCAATGCCCGCTCGGTGAAGGAAGTCGTGTTCACGCGCGGCACCACGGAAGCAGTGAATCTCGTCGCGCAATCATTTGTGCGCCCGAAGGTCGGCGAAGGCGACGAGATCCTGATCACGCACATGGAGCATCACTCCAATATCGTACCGTGGCAGATGGTTGCGCAGCAGACCGGCGCGAAGGTCGTTGCCGCACCGATCAACGCGCGTGGCGAGCTTGTCCTTGATGAATTCGAGAAACGCATCAACGAGCGCACCAAGTTCATCAGCGTGGTGCACGTCTCCAACGCTCTCGGCACCGTGAACCCGGTCGGGCGTATCGTCGCGCTCGCGCACGCACGCGGCATTCCCGTGATGATCGACGGCGCGCAGGCGGCACCGCACGCCCCGGTCGACATCACGGCGCTGGACGCGGATTTCTACGCGGTATCCGGGCACAAGATGTTCGGCCCGACCGGTATCGGCGCACTGATCGCGAAGGAAGAACATCTGAACGCCATGCCGCCATACCAGGGCGGCGGCGAAATGATCAAGATGGTCAGCTTCGAGCGCAGCGTCTACAACGACATTCCGCACAAATTCGAAGCCGGTACGCCGAACATCGCCGGCGCCGTCGGGCTTGGCGCAACGGTGGATTATCTTGAAACCGTCGGCATGGACAACATCGCGGCGTATGAAGCGGAACTCCTCGACTGGGCGACGGAACGGCTGTTGCAGGTGGAAGGCTTGCAGATCGTCGGAACCGCAGCGAACAAGGCCGGCGTGATCTCCTTCAAGCTCGACGGCGTTCATCCGCACGACATCGGCACGATTGTCGATACGCATGGCGTCGCGATCCGCACCGGTCATCATTGTGCAATGCCCGTAATGGAATTCTTCAATGTGCCCGCCACCGCACGCGCCTCGCTTGCGTTCTACAATACGCGGGACGATGTCGAGCGGCTCGCGGTCGCATTGGAAGACTGCAAAAGAATGCTGGGATAAGTGAGAAGAAAGAAGAGAGAAGGCAGAAGATCGAACGCCTTTACACCGCAGATCTTCTTCCTTCTACCATCTTCCCTCTCCCGTACGAAAGAAATATGTCGAGCAAGCATCAATGGACCTCAAAGACCTTTATCAAGACATCATCGTCGATCACAATCGCCGCCCACGCAATTTCCGGCGCATCGAGAATGCGGATCGCCAGGCGGAAGGATTCAATCCGCTGTGCGGCGACAAACTGATGCTGTACGTGAAGCTGGATGGTGACGTCATCGAAGACGTGAGCTTCCAGGGTTCCGGCTGCGCGATCTCCGTCGCATCCGCCTCGCTGCTCACCGAGCGGCTGAAAGGCATGAAGGTCGAGGAAGCGGAGCAGTTACAGAACGCGATGATTCCCCTGCTGACCGGCAAGCTTCCGGAGGGCGAACCGCGCGACCGATTCAGGAAGCTCGCGGCACTCGAGGGCGTGAAGGAATATCCATCACGCGTGAAATGCGCGAGCCTGTGCTGGCACACGCTGGACGCCGCATTGAAAAACGTGGGCCAGCCCGTCACGACCGAATAGGACGAGAACATGTTCAACACCGGTGAACCGATTTCCCTGATACGCGACGTGCAGGCCGTCATGATTCCTGCCGGTAACCGCGTGATCATCCCCGAGGGCACGGCCGTGCAGGTCGCGCAATCGCTGGGTGGCTCGTACACCGTCTATCTCGGCGGCCAGCTTGCGCGCATCGCCGGCGAAGACGCCGATGCGCTGGGCGAAGAGCCGCTGAAGCAACCCGAGCTTCCGGAAAACGCAACGGACGCGGACGTCGAGAAGCTCGTCTGGGACCAGATGAAAACCTGCTTCGATCCGGAGATTCCGATCGATATCGTGAATCTCGGCCTCGTCTACCGTTGCGAACTTATAGATGCCGGCGATGGCAACAAGATTGTCGAAATCGACATGACATTGACCGCTCCGGGCTGCGGTATGGGCGGCGTCATTGCCGCCGACGTGAAGGATAAAGTCGAAGCCGTTCCGCGCATCAGGGAAGCGAAAGTCGAGCTGACGTTCGATCCGCCGTGGAGTCAGGCGATGATGAGTGATGAGGCCAAACTCAAAACCGGCATGTACTAGTGAGGGGCGGCGCCTTTTCGTCCATTACTGCGTTGCTGCGGGTTTTCCGGCCGGGTCATTTATAAACCATAAACTCCCCGGCTCGAAAAACCCTGGCGCCTTGTCCTGAACGAAAATCCACTCGCCCTGAGAGTTGACGCAGTTTCCAAAATCCTTTCGCGCCTTGTCTTGAACGAAACTCCACAGGCCGGAGTACGTCGTCGCAATAGCTGCCGATTCCCCGCTTCAAAAAATCATCGCGCCTTGCTCACTTCTTGATCCTGTCAAAAAGTTTATTTCGCAACAGGATTACGCAGTCTCCGCTTTCCTCGACCGCCGGAATCCTCGCACCAGTCCGACTACGCTTATCAGCAGCCAGAAAAATTCAACGATGAACGCCGAAAGGTTGAACTTGAAATACAACGACACGAGGATCAGCAACGCACCGATCGCGTTGGCCGCACTGTAGAGCAGTGACCGGCTCTCGACGCGTTCCAGCAGAAGCAGCAGGTAGGTTGCCAGTATCAGCAATACGCCGACGTTACCGATGAAATCCGTCCAGTCATAGCTCAGCACGATACCGCTCCCCGCTTTGATCATCTTCGACTTCAACCTGGCCGACGCCTTGGTTCCGGACATCGCCGAACCGCTCGATAATGCGTCCTGCTGCAACGGTTGCCCACAATCGATACAGCTGCGGCCCCGGATGAAAACCGTCGCTCGCCATGTCCGTCATGCTCAACGGCCCCGGCAATTTCAGGTGTTCGCATTCTTCCCGCTCTCTGCACAAGTGCATTAACTGCGCGTCCAGCCAGTTGCGCCGAGCATGCATCACCCAGCGCAACGGTTGCGGAAAACCCGGGAAATCGCCGAGCGGTGGCACGGCGGTGAGCAGTATCAGCGAGGGCGCGTAACGTTCCCGCAGTAAATCCAGCAGCGCGCGTTGCGCGGCGAGGAACGCCGCTCCCGACTGGCGCGCCAGCACGTCGTTGAGACCGATGGAGGTGATTACCACATCGACCTGCGTCGCGGCTACGTCCGCCAGCAGCTGCTTCACATCGCGCGTGGTGTATCCCGTTTTCGCGTGCAATTGCCAGTGCACGGTGAAATATCCAGCCAGCAGTTCGAGAAGCTGGCCGCTCAATGCCTCCGCCTGCGTCGCCACGCCAACGCCTGCGCCCGCAGAATCACCGATGAGCATCACGCGCAATGGCGCGCCCGTACCGAACTTTCCTTCACGCGCACCTTCCGGTTCGGGCAGCCGCGGAATGCTGCGCCGAAGCGTCCTGCCTTGACGGATCAACAGCGGTGCGACAAGCGCTTCGACAAGCAATGCGAAATACGGCGTGGACATCAAACGACTCCTCCCGGGACGCAGCGCGCGCCAACATACCGCCCGCAAAGGAAAAAGGCCGCTTGCGCGGCCCTTCCCCTGCGTATGGCAGAACCGTTACTTCGCGGTAAGACCGCGACGCTCCAGCAGCGGCTGGATGTTCGGCTCACGGCCGGCAAAGTCCTTGAACAGCTCCATCGCTTCCTTGGAACCGCCCTGCGACAGCAGCGTCTTGCGGAAGTGATCGCCGTTCTCACGCTTCAGGCCACCATTTCCCTTGAACCATTCAACGGTATCGGCATCCAGCACTTCCGACCAGATGTAGGCGTAGTAGCCGGCCGAGTAGCCGCCGATGATGTGCGAGAAGTACGTGCTGCGGTAGCGCGGCGGCACGACGTCCAATGCAGCACCCGCGTTCTTCAGCGCCGTAGCTTCGAACTTCAGGATATCTTCGGCTTTCGGCGTCTTGCCGGCCGGCAGCTGATGGTAGGCCTGGTCGAGCAGCGAAGCGGCCAGGTATTCCGTCGTTGCATAACCCTGGTTGAACTTCGACGACGCCAGCACCTTGTCCAGCAGTTCCTTTGGCATCGCTTCGCCGGTCTGGTAGTGCTTCGCGTAGTTCTCGAGGATGGACGGCCAGTCGGCCCACATCTCGTTCACCTGCGACGGGTATTCCACGAAGTCGCGCGGCACGGACGTGCCGGAGAACGAAGGATATTTCACGTCCGAGAACATGCCGTGCAGCGCATGGCCGAACTCGTGGAACATGGTCGTGACTTCATCCCACGTCAGCAGCGTCGGCTCGCCCTTCGGCGGCTTCGGAATGTTGAGATGGTTTGCAACCACCGGCTTGAGGCCGCGCAGCTCCGACTGATCGACGTACGAGTTCATCCACGCACCGCCGCGCTTTGATGGGCGCGCGTACATGTCGGCGTAGAAGATCGCCAGATGTTCGCCGTCGGCGTCGAACACTTCATACACGGTCACATCCGGGTGATAGACCGGCAGGTCGTCGCGCTTCTTGAAAGTAAGCCCGTACAACTGGGTCGCGGCATGGAACACGCCGTTTTCCAGCACGTTGGTCATTTCGAAATACGGCTTCAACTGTGAGGCATCGAAGTCGTAACGCTGCTTGCGCACCTTCTCCGCGTAGTAATCCCAATCCGAGGACGCCAGCTTGAAGTCGCCACCTTCGGCATCGATCATCTTCTGCAGGTCGGCCGCTTCACGCTTCGCATTCGCGACCGCCGGCGGCGTCAACTGCCGAAGGCGCTCATTGACAGCCTGGGTAGTACGCGCGGTCTGGTCTTCCAAGCCGAACGTGGCGTGATCCGGGTAACCCATCAGCTCGGCGCGCTCGGCACGCAGTGCGACGATGCGAGCCAGTTCTTCGGTGTTGTCGAACTCGCCGCCCTGGCTGCCGCGCACCAGCGAAGCTTTCATGATGCGCTCACGCAGTCCGCGATTCTTCAGCGAAGTCAGCGCCGGCTGCTGGCTCGTGTTCAACAGCGCGATCACGTACTTGCCTTCCAGACCACGTTCCTTGGCGGCTTCCGCGGCAGCGGCGATCTCGTTATCCGTAAGGCCTTCGAGTTCCTCACGCGTATCGACGACAACCGCCGCCGCGTTCACTTCCTTCAGCACATTCTGGCTGAATTGCGTCTGCAGCGTGGCCAGTTCGCCGTTGATTTCCTGCAGGCGGGCTTTCTGCTTCTCGTTCAGCAGCGCGCCCGAACGCACGAAGTTCGTGTAGGTTTCGGAAACCAGGCGCTTCGATTCGGCATCGAGATCCAGCTTGTCGAGATTGTCGTTCAGCGTCTTGATGCGCGCGAACAGCTTCGGGTTCAACGAAATACTGTCGCCATGCGCAGAAAGCTTTGGCGCGACATCGGCGCGGATCGCATCCATCTCGTCATTGGTGTGCGCGGAGGAAAGCGCGAAGAACACGCCGGCAACGCGGCCCAGCAGTTCACCCGACTTCTCCATCGGAATCATGGTGTTCTCGAACGTCGGTGCATCCGGGTTGTTCGCGATCTTCTCGATCTGGGCGAGGTGATCTTCCATGCCCTTCTCGAATGCGGGTGCGTAGTGCTCGTTGCGAATCCGGTCGAATGCCGGAACCTGGAACGGCAGATCGCTCGCTTTATAAAAAGGGTTGGTATCCGTTGCGGCCATCGCGGCATTGTCCTCGGAGTTTTCCGCTCCGGCGGTATCGGATTCCGACTGCGAGCACGCGGCGGTGGACAGTGCCATCGCGATGGCCACAGCCAGCAATGAGGTGGATTTCATCAATGGAACTCCTCTCGAATTGAACAAAAAAGTCGGCGAGACTTCCCCAAAAGTCCAGAAAGATGCCCGGTTTCGGCGGCCATTGCAACGCAGTCTGTTCCTGCCGGACCTATCTGGGACTTTGTGGCGGAGGGAAAGTTCCATCGACTCCTGCGAACGCGAATCCAGGGCGTGGTTCCAGTCGAAGCGTAGCCTTCTGTCCGCGCCCTGTAGCTGCGGCAAATTCATTTGCTTCCGCAAAAAGGACTGGAACCGCTATGCGCGACTTGCAGCACCGTGCGCAGGCAAGACAGTTGCGCTAACCGGTATTCGCACTGACCGGATGAGTGTGGCCGTGGATCTGCATCACTCCGCGAACGGACGCCATGAGGAGTAATTGACGTCGTCTTCCGACTGAAGCCGTGCAAGCCAGGACCTTTCAGGTGGACGGCAAACACGCGCACTTCGGCGTCCACCCCCAAGATTGCATCGAGGACTTTCGCGCGGTACATGAACCTTTTCCTGCAAGACGGAGAACCACCGGATAACGTTCAGGACCGGGGCCTCACCATGAACCTGTCAACAGACTCCAGTACCCGTCTTGCGCTCCGCGCGCTCCTGCTCGCCGGCCTCGTCGCCGGCGCACTCGATATTTCCGCGGCCATTCTCGTCAACCTGCTGCGCGATATCCCGCCGGTGCGCATCCTGCAATCCGTTGCGAGCGGCCTGCTGGGCCGGGAGGCCTACGCAGGCGGCGCGATGACCGCGACGCTCGGCCTGGCGCTGCATTTCGCCATGATGTTCGTGATAGCCGGCGTGTACCTGGGCGTCAGTCGCCCGCTGTCCGCAGCGCTGCGTCATCCGTTCGTTGCCGGGCCGGTCTATGGAATCGCGGTGTACGTCGTGATGACGTTCATCGTGCTGCCGCTGTCGGCATTTCCGCATCCGATGCGCACGGAAATTTCCGCGCACCTCATCGGGCTTGCCGTGCACGTCACCTGCGTGGGGTTGCCGATCGCGTTTTTCATGTGGGGAGCATGGGAACGCCGGCCGGGAAGATCGCAATCGGGGTCATTTGAAACAAGTGAATGAGCCGTACCCGCACCGTTGGACGGTCGAAGCGGTTGCATTTCGTTTATGCAGTAAGAACAACCCGGCGCCGTCGCCGCTCCAGGTTTTTCGTGAACACCCGGCACTCCGGATGTCTTACCGCGCGCACTCCACACGCCGCATCACAAAGTCCACGCCCCGCGTCTTCCCGCCCTGTTCACCCTCGATGCGCGCGACAAGTTCGCCACCTTCAAGGGCATAAATAATCCGCTGCGGAAAATCATGTTCGAGGTTTTCGAAAACGAGGCGTTGCACGTCGGCGGACACCAGCGTGAAGGCCGTCAACGCCTGGCCGGACGGCAACGCGACGTACTCCAATTGTCCACTCTCCGGATTGTTCTCGATCCGCAGGAACTCGAACCCGGATAGCCTGTTCTTCGCGATCGTGCGGCTCATGCCGGACATCATGCCCGCAGCCGGACGCATCCACTGTTCTTCATACACGAAATTCTCAGAACGACTCTCCCAGCAGCCTGCCAGCCACTCGGGAGGGAACACAGTTTCCTGAGCATGAGAGGTGCCGATTGAAAAAATCAGCAGGGTCGCAAGCAAAACCGAAATCCGCTTCATGTGCTGCCTTTTATGTATTGTATGGACCGTAGACATAGGTAACAAACGTGCCAGGACATGGGTGACACTCATCCCGGAAGCCGCCGGCAGGGCTGTTTCAAATCAAATTTGCCAATTC
>Ga0299914_10000251_pt1 | contig 32424 bp, 28 predicted proteins | sample RVTome_10_FD_201361 | JGI IMG/M metagenome (GOLD analysis project Ga0299914, IMG submission 201361) | Soil microbial communities from uranium-contaminated site in the Upper Colorado River Basin, Wyoming, United States - RVT153D57 (version 2) ... | reverse complement strand
CTTGGGTCATCGCTTTCTTGAGCGCTGGATGAACGTAACTACCGCCGGTTGCAGTGGTGACGAGTAATGCAAGTGTGAGCGCTGTAAACACGAGCTTCATTTCATATAGCCTATTGCATGTCAAAATTCGAAAAGATCTTTCACTTTCACCTTCAACGCCTTCGCCAGATCCGGCAGCCGCGCAAACTCAGGTCCGTATCTTCCCGCTTCGTAATTCTTCACGGTATCGAGGCTGACCTGCAGCAGCTCGGCCAGTTTGTCCTGGGTGATATCGCGCTCGGCGCGGAGTTCCTTGAGCCGTAATCCAAATTTTTTCTTGAAATCTTTCATGGGATGTCCCTCCTTGGGTTCCATCCCATGCTGGTTGAGCTGGCCTTACCCGTGGAGTAAGCTCAGCTCAACCCACGGAGCAAGGGTAAACGAACAAGGAGGATTCGATGCGCGGCTCAAGGAAGGGGCTGGAAGCCAAAACCAAGCGGGAGTTGGTGGCGCTGTTGACGGCAGAGGTCCGGGAATGGCGGGGCGATGCGCCGATGGAGCCCGAGCGGCGGGCGAGGGCAAAAGCGCTGACGGAAATACTCGGCCACTGCCCGCTGTGGCTGGCGGAAACACACTGGTTGTCGTTGAGCAGCTTGTGGCTTTCCCGGTCCGAAAGACCGGATGACTGGCTACGTGAATTCTGGCTGAACAACCTCGAACAATGGGCGCGTTACCTGGATGACGACGGCTACGAGGCCAACGCGCTCCCGCACTCGCAATTGCTCCACCTGCAATACATCCACCGGCCTCGACCGTATGTGCCGCCCGAACCGGGACACCTGCCGTTCGGTTTCGTGAGGCCGTTGACGGGGTAACGGTGCAGCAATTTCCTAACAGAATTAATGCGACGCGAATTCACGGTCGAACCCTTGACTGTAGTTACATCGTAACTACACTAGGCGCATGCAAGGATTGCACTTCTCATGGAACGAGACGAAAGCGGCGGCGAATCGGCGCAAACATGGCGTCGACTTCCGCGAAGCGTCCACGGTTTTTCTGGACGACTTTGCCCGTCTGATCGAGGACGCGGAACATTCGGTCGATGAAGACCGTTTCATCCTGCTTGGTTTGAGCGCACACGTGCGAATGCTGGTTGTGTGTCATTGCTACCGACGTGGCAACGAGATCCGCATTATTTCCGCTCGCAAAGCGAGCAAACATGAACAATCCCAGTACTGGGAGTTACGCCATGAAACCTGAATACGACTTTTCCAAATCCAGAAAGAACCCCTACGCGTCACGCCTCAAGCGCCAGGTCACCATTCGGCTGGACGAACCGACGATCGAATACTTCAAGGGACTCGCCGACGAATCCGGCATCGGCTACCAGAGCCTGATCAATCTGTATTTGCGAGATTGCGCGGAACGCAAGAAGAAGCCGGATTTCAAATGGAAGTGAACAGGGAAGCTTTTAGCGTCGCATCTTGAATTGCAGCATCAAACGCGGCCTCCGGTCGCCTTTCTCATTCCTCCCTCATCAAGCAATCATCCAAGTACACCGACATCCAGCGGGCCAGGGCGGCCGAGTACAGCTCTGCGCAAGCGGACGCGCGCCGTTGATCTCCAGGTACCGACGTTTCTGAATGAGGCCGTACGGCTGGCGTCCTTGCGCGGCACGTTGAGAAGAATCCGGTATTATTCTCTTCGGTCTGCATGACGAGAGACGTCCATGCGTTTTCAGCTTGATGACCTTGAGATCGATCTTTCCCGCCAGTCGGTGATTCGGGATGGCGAAGCGCTGGACGTGAAGGGCCTTAGTTTCCAGCTGCTCGCTTTCCTGCTTCAACAGGGGCAGCGCGTGGTCAGCTATGACGCGTTGATCGAGGCCGTCTGGGCGCCCGCTGTTGTGAACGAGGAAACGGTGACGCAGCGCGTGCGCTTGTTGCGCACGGCGCTGGGCGACGACGGGCGCAAGCCGCGGTATATCCGCTCGGTGCGCGGGCAGGGCTATCAGTTATGCCAGATGCCCCGGGTTGTTGTTGATACCGGCGTGGCGGGTGTTCGGCCATCGAGAGGCAGTCGGTTCCTGGTGCTTGCGGCCGGCATTGCAGCCGTCGCGATCGTGTCATGGATGATGGCGCAAGAGGATTTGCCGGCAGCGGCAGAGCCGCCGGACGAGACATCGCGACTGCTGGAGCGAGCGGCGTATTACGCGGGCGTCGGACAGGCGCAAAGCAATACGCTGGCGATTTCGCTCTACGAGAAGATTCTTGAACGAGACCCGGATAACGTATCTGCGATGCTCGGCCTTGCGTTCGCGCTGAGCGCCAGCACTTGCCAGTTTGATGCATCACCGGAGTCCGCCGAGCGTGCCGCGCGCCTCTCGCGTGACGTTCTCGCGGACAATGCGAACAACGCGCGCGCCCACACCTCGCTCGCGTACGCCGCGGACTGCCTTGGATTGATCGATGACGCGATAGCCTCTTATGAACGAGCAGTCGCGCTGGACCCGCAAGGCCGCCGCGACAGCGCTGCATCTGTGGCACATCTTTATGCGATCACGGGGCGCCTCGCCGATGCCTTGCGTCTGAATGTGCACGCGCTGGACGCCAGTGAAGAGCTGCGATTCGTCGATTTGCAGATGGCGCATGTGTTGGGCCTGCTCGGATTTGAAGTTGCCGCCGAGCAGCGTTACGCAGAGACGTTCCGGCTTTATCCCGACAACGTGTTCGTGAACGCGGCGTACCCGCTGTTTCTGTTCGGGCAAGGGCGTATCTCCGAGGCACGCAGTATCGTTCAGCAAGCCGTGCAACGACCGGCACGCCCCGAATTGCTGGTGCTCGCCGGTGAGTTGGCGTTGCTCGACGGTGATCGCGATGCGGCAAGGAAAAATTTCGAAGCCGCAGCAGCGTTGCGCGAGCACATGGGGCTGCCCGGGACGCTCGCGCGACTGTACGGCGACGGCGCGGATCAGCAATGGATACAGCAGCGTATCGATACCGTGCAAACGGGTATTGATCGCGGCGACCGATGGCCGAACAACTGGCTGGAGCTCGCGCTGCTGCACGCGCACGCGGGAAACATCGACGCTGCCTTCACGGCACTCGAACACGCGATCGATCACGGTTATCGGGATGCGGCTTATCTGCACACCTCACCGTTGTTTGCCGGACTGCGCAACGCGCCGGCGTTCGTGCCGTTGATAGACCGCATCACGACGGCGGTTTCCGCGGAGAGGGAGAAGGTGCTGGCGGCCGAATGGCTGCCAGCACCAGTATTGTCAGCGACGCGGTAGTGCGGTGAGAACGTGTTCCTGGAAAATGCGTCGTGCTTGCGCATGCGCAAACCCTTGCCCATAAGCCGTCGCCGTTACCAGCGCAGTCAGGTTCTCTTCCGGATAGATGAACAGGTAATTCCCGCCGTTGCCGCCTGCGATGGAAATGAATACGCGTTTGCCGTCAACCTCGAACGGCATTTTCCACCACAGGTAGCCATACTCGACGTCTTCCATCGCCTGCACGTGCGTCTTCAGCGATTGCTCGATCCAGTGCGATGACAGAATGCGTTTGCCGTGCCAGCTTCCACCATTGGTTACCATCTGGCCGATCTTGAGTATGTCGCGGCTGCGATACGCCGCGCCGCCGCCGCCGACATCGATGCCCGCCGGTGATTCCTGCCACGAAATGTGCTCGATGCCGAGGGGTGCATGCAGCACGCGTGCAGCGAAGCCGCGAAGTTCACCGTCCGTGACGCGCTCCAGAGCGGCACCGAGTGTGAATACGCCCGCCGTGCAATAGGAAAAAGAGCGGCCGTACGGCGAGTCTTCGGGCTTTGTCGTCCACGCCGGGAAGCCCTTGATCGGCAAATCCAGCGCGAACTGCAGCCAGTCCTCGATCAGATACATGCGCTCTTCGTTGCCGCGCGAGAAGGAATTCTCGTCGTCGCACTCCCAGAGCGAGCTCATGGTCAACAGGTCCTCCACCGTGATTTGCGCCTTGCGCGGGTCGGGGTTTGCCACCGGCATCTTGTCGGGAAAGTAACTGTAGATGCGCGAATCTAGCGCCAGCAGTCCTCGATCGATCGCGGCACCCACGAGCAACGAGGTAACGCTCTTGGTGAGCGAGCGCATGTTGTTCAGGTGCTCGGGGGCGCCTTCATTGAAGTAGGCTTCGTGCACGAGCTTGCCGTGATGTGCGACCAGCACGCTTGTCAGTTGCTTGTACTCACCGGCATCCGCGCGCACGGCGATGTCTGCCAGCTTCGCGGTGTCCCAGCCTGCCATGGCGGCGTCGGCACGCGGCCAGTCGTCGGCAGCGCGTGCACCGACGAAAGGTGCGAGGGCAAGGATCAGCCAGACCGGGGCAAGCCAAAGCGATTTTGCTCGCATGAGGTATCTCCGCTGTTTTCCCGTTACGGATCACAACAGACAGCCGAATGAAGCGCCTGAAAGAGAAATGAAGAAAAATGAAGCTTTCCAATTACCTCTCCAACTCACACTTATCCAAATGCGCCGCGGGGATTTAACTCTCCTCCAACCTGGATAAGTGCCGTACGTCGCCCCCGGAACCGTGACCTTCGGCACATGTCAAAGCGGCTTACGCCATGTCAGCATTCCCCGAAGAAGCGATGCCACAGGCTCGCGATGAATCGGCAAGGAGGTTCCGTGCGGAGATTCGGTTACTGGTTGATGACAGCAGCAATGCTGCTCGGCACGACTGCGCATGCCCAGCCTCAGCCGGGCGAGAACGCGATCGCGGCCAGTCTCATCGCGGAATCCGCCGTCGTCGTCCCGGGTGAGACCGTGACGCTTGCGCTGCTGATGCAGCCCTCGCAGGGCTGGCACGGCTATTGGAAGAATCCCGGCGACAGCGGCATGGAGACGCAGATCGCCTGGGAACTTCCCGCGGGCTTTACCGCCGGACCGATTCAGTATCCGGTGCCGGATCAACTGATCGTCGGCGGGCTGATGAACTATGTGTACGAGGGCGATTACGCGCAGCTCATCGATGTGATGGTGCCCGCGGATGTCGCGCCCGGCACACGGTTGCCGATCCGCGCGCGCGTCGATTACCTCGCCTGCACGGATGAGATCTGTGTGCCGGAAACGGCGAATGTCGCCGTTGATCTGGAGGCGGGTTCGGCATGGGGTGCGCAGACGAACCGCGCCATGTTCGACGGTTTTCGTGAGGCGCTGCCGAAATCGCTCGGCAGCGACGCGCAGTTCGAGCGCGCCGGCAACCGCTTGCGGCTGGCGATCCCGTTTCCCGCCGGGCTGGAGCTTCGTGAACCTTATTTCTATCCCCTGACCGACGGCGCGCTTTCCTATGCGGCGGCACAGACCTTCTCGCGCGTGGGCGACACCTTGATCGTCGAGACCGACGCGGCTTCGAACGGCGGCAGCTTCGAAGCGATCGAGGGCGTGCTGAAGCTCGGCGACGGCAATGGCCTGTCGTTGAAGGCGGTGCCGGGCAGCGTTCCCGCTGCCGGAGCGCCGCTGGAAGCAGCACAGCCGGCGGGCGCCTCCGCGGTGCTGGCCGCGTTGCTCGGCGCGGTGCTCGGCGGGCTGCTGCTCAACATCATGCCCTGCGTCTTCCCCATTCTGAGTTTGAAGGCGCTCAGCCTTGCCAATGCGGGCGGCGATGAAGCCGCCGCGAAACGGGAAGGTGTCGCCTATACGGCGGGAGCCGTGCTGATTTGCCTCGGGCTTGGGGCCGCATTGCTTGGCCTGCGGGCAAGTGGGATTGCCGCCGGCTGGGCTTTCCAGCTGCAGGATCCACGGGTCATCCTGTCGCTGCTCCTGCTTATCACTGCCATCGCGCTGAATCTTGCCGGCCTGTTCGAGCTTCCCGCTTTGACCGGTGGCGGTCGCCTTGCCGAACGACGCGGACTCAGTGGCGCTTTCTGGACCGGCGCGCTCGCCGCGTTCGTGGCGACACCTTGCACCGGTCCTTTCATGGGCGCGGCACTCGGAGCGGCGCTGGTGCTGCCCACGCTCGTGGCGCTCGCCATCTTCGCGGGTCTGGGTTTCGGTCTTGCCTTGCCGTTTCTGTTGCTCGGCTTCGTGCCCGCCCTGCGGCGCCACCTGCCGAAACCGGGCGCGTGGATGGACCAGTTTCGAAGGCTGATGTCGGTGCCCATGTTTCTCACAGCGCTCGCGCTGGCCTGGATCCTGGGCCGCCAGTCGGGCGTGGACGGGATGGCGCTCGGGCTCGCCGCGGCGATGATGCTCGGACTTGCCTTGTGGTGGATCGGAAGGAGACAGGGGCAGGGAAATTTATTCATGCCGCTCACGTTCGCCGCATTTGCCGCTATTGCGGCACTGGTCTTCGTTCCCGTCGCCACCACCGAACTGCCGACAGCCACTAACGAGAACGTGCTCAAGTCCGAACCGTTTTCCGAAGCGCGCCTTGTGGCACATCAAGATGAGGGGCGGCGCGTGTTCGTGTACTTCACCGCCGACTGGTGCATCACCTGCAAGGTCAACGAGAAGGGCGCACTCCAGCGTGAGCAGGTCGCGGCGGCGTTCGCCGAAAAGCAGGTGGCGGTGCTGGTCGGGGACTGGACGCGCGGTGATGCCGCGATCGGCCGTTTTCTCGAGAAGCACGGCCGCTCGGGCGTGCCGCTCTACCTTTATTACGCGCCGGGCAAACCGGTCGAAATTCTGCCGCAGGTACTGACGCCCGCGCGGCTTGTATCAATGGTCAATTGAAAGAGGAATGCCAACATGAACAAGTTGCTTACTACTTTTGCAGCTTTCACTGCTCTCGCCGTCATCGTCGCGTGCGATTCGACGGACTCCATTGCGGGCGATTCCGCGACAGCCCCGGTCGTGGGCCAGTCCGCGCCCGGCTTCACGCTGCCCGACGCGGACGGCAAGCAAGTCAGTCTCGCCGACTTCCGCGGCAAGACGGTGGTGCTCGAATGGCACAACCCCGGTTGCCCGTTCGTGCAGAAGCATTACGGCAGCGGCAACATGCAAAAGACGCAGGCGTCGGCGACGAAGGATGGCGTCGTCTGGCTGAGCATCAATTCCGGCGCGCCCGGCAAGCAGGGACACATGAACGGCGCCGAAGCCCGAGAGATGCTGAGCAAGAACGGCGCCCAACCCGCCGCCTATCTGCTGGATCCCAGCGGTGTTGTCGGCAGGTCGTATGACGCCAGGACCACGCCGCACATGTATATCGTCGACGCGGCCGGCACCCTCGTTTACGCCGGCGGCATCGACGACAAGCCGACGGCGAATCCGAAAGACATAGCGGGCGCCCGCAACCATGTACTGGCGGCGCTTGCCGAGCTGAAGGCCGGGAAGCCGGTGTCCATGGCGACGAGCCGTCCGTATGGCTGCGCGGTCAAATACTGAAAACGTTCCGGGGATGAAGTCGAAGTTGGCTGCGCTCCAGCGAGCGCAGCCGCTCTCCACGAAGGACGCTGAAGCGCTGCAGTGCGTGAAGCGGACCCATGACCTTCGGCCTATAGTAGGGCCGTCTCATACCGTGGCAGCATTCCCACATGACGCTCCATCTCAAATATCAGCATTGGATTTTTGCCACCGCGGCGCTGGCCGTCTGGTTTGCCATGGGTTGGCCATTCCTTCAGGAGCTCGTGACCGGCACACCGCGAGGCGATTTTCCTGTGCCGGTGCTTTGGCTTGTCCCTTACGCGATCTTCGGCGCGGTGGTCCTCGGGGCAATGGTCCTGAAGCCGCGAAGAAGCCTTCAATGGACCTTGCTGTGCGTCCAGTTTGCCGCCGTCGTGGCAATGACTGTCATCCATCCAAAAGACTTGATGTCGATATTCCTCATCATCATCGCCTGGCAGATCGCGATGGCGGCGGCGCCTGCCAAAGCGTTGAGCTGGGTCGCCTTTCAGACGCTGGCGGTTATCGGAACGCTTGCGCTGGCCCCGAATTCTCATTTGTCCTACATCGTCGGGCTGTCTTTCGTGTTGCAGCTGTGTTTCGTTTTCACAGCACACACACAGCGTCGGGAGATGGAAGCGGGGCGCGCACTGGCCCAGGCCAACGGGGAGTTGCAGTCGGCACAAGCCATGATTGCCAACACGGTCCGGGACGCGGAACGCCTGCGCATCTCGCGCGAACTGCATGATGCGTGGGGCCATGAGCTGGTCGCGCTCGGGCTGCAGCTCGAGATCGCAAGCAACGTTACCGAGACCGGCCGAGCGAACAATCACGTGAAGCAGGCGAAAGGCCTGGCCCGCGATCTGCTCGCCAAGGTGCGCAATGTCGTCGCCACGCTGCGCGAGGCCGAGTACCGCACTATGAAGGACGCGCTGGCGCGTGACGACCGCAACTCAAACCCTGGCGCGACTCCCTTTGTGGCAGCTCACCGCAAGAACCAGCACCGGGTTTTTTGCTTCGCGGCGCTGGCCGTTACGCTTGCCTTGGGTTGGCCCGTCCTGCAGATGTTCGTGACCGGCGCGACGCGTGTGTCGGCGCCCTGGCTTGTGCCATTTACCCTCTTCGGCGCGGCAGTCTTCGCCGCGATTGCCCTGAAGCCGCGTCCGAGCCTTCGGTGGGCCTTGCTGTGCGTCCAGCTTGCCGCGGTCGCGGCGATGGCGTTCATCGCTTCATGGGCGATGATGTCGGCGTTCCTCATCATTGTCGCTTGGCAGGTTGCGATGGCGACTGGGCCGGTCAAGGCGCTGGGCTGGGTTGCATTTCAGACGCTGGCGGTTATCGGCGTTCTTGCGCTGGCCCCGAAGCCTGATTTGTGTTGGGTCATCGGCAAGTCCTTCGCACTGCAGTTGTGCTTTGTTTTCATGGCACAAGCGCTGCGTCGGGAGGCGGAAACGGCGCGAGCGTTGGCTGAGACGAACAGCGAGCTATGCTCGGCGCAAGCCATCATTGCGAACACGGCCCGCGACGCGGAGCGCCTGCGCATCTCGCGTGAGCTGCACGACGCCTGGGGTCATGAGCTGATCGCGCTCGGGTTGCAGCTCGAGATCGCAAGCAACGTTACCGAACTCAGGCGAGCGAACGAACATGTCATGCAGGCGAAAGGCCTGGCCCGCGATCTTCTCGCCAAGGTGCGCGACGTCGTCGACACGCTGCGCGAGGCTGAACGCAGCGACTTGAAGGATGCATTGCAGGCGCTGGCGCAAAGCGTGCCTGTCCCGGCCATTCATGTGGACATCTCTCCCGGCGTGCGCGTTACTCCCGAGCAGGCGCACGCCTTGATCCGCTGCGCGCAGGAAGCCATCACCAACGCAGTCAAGCATGCCCAAGCGTCTAACCTCTGGCTCCAGGTGACCTCCGATGGTAAAGGCGTGCGCTTGGTCGCGCGCAATGACGGCAGCGCGCGGACCGCTGCGTCCTCGCCTGGCTCGGGACTGCTCGGCATGCGTGAGCGGGTCGAGTCTCTCGGCGGCAAGCTTGCGGTGCGAACGGGATTTGATTTCGGCTTCACCGTCGATGCCTGGTTACCTTCGGCGAAGCCGCGAGCTACATGATCCGTATAGTTCTCGTCGACGATCAGATGCTGGTTCGCCAGGGCGTGCGCGGCTTGCTCGAACTGTTGCCTGATATGGAAGTGGTCGGCGAAGCGAGCGACGGTGAAGAGGCGCTGGAGAAAGTTCCGGTACTGAAACCCGATGTGCTCCTTCTCGATATCCGCATGCCACGGCTCGACGGCATCGCCGTTCTGAACGCCCTTGGCAAAGCGAACGCGCTGCCGCCCACATTGGTGCTGACGACCTTCGACGACAGCGACGCCGCGATCGCGGCAATCAAGGCAGGCGCCAAAGGTTTGATGCTCAAGGATGTCTCGCTCGAAGACCTGGCCGAGGCCATTCGCGCCCTTGCCGGCAACAAAACCGCTTTTCAGCCTGCCATGACAGAAAGCCTGATGGCGGCCATCCGCCGCAACCCTTCGGCTTCATCCGACGATCACGTTACCGAGGCGCTCACCGTTCGTGAAAAAGAAGTGCTGCATCTGATCTGCGCCGGCTACAGCAACAAGGAGATCGCCGATTTGCTGACGCTGGCGGAGGGAACCGTGAAGAACCACGTTTCCAACCTCCTGCTGAAGCTCGGCGCCCGCGATAGAACTCGGGCAGCGCTCAAGGCGTTGCAGCAGGGACACCTGGATTGATCTCCCTCGTGCGATTGTTCCGTCCAGGCCCTCATGGTTTTCTCTCCGCACTGCTATTGGAGCGCCACTGCTCCGCTCAATTGCTTGACCTATACCGCTCAACCATCTCGTCCGTTACATCCTGCGAATAACAAAGCGGTGCATAGCCGCCAGGTTTTGAATACGCACTACGCTTGCCGCATTTGCGACCCGCGCGATCCGTGTTGTAAGGGCAGAGACAGTTGCCGGGATATTTCGCCAGCGAATCCCGGATGAGGATTTGCCGGACTTGATCATCGGTGAGATTCTGCGTAGCGGGCTTGCCGGAAACCGTCGAAGGAATCAGCGCGTTCTCGGTCCAGTTTCCGATTGTGCTGGGTCGCGCCAAGCCAACTTCGGAAAGCCTGCGACTGTATCTCGCTTTCGTATGGCACGCAGGCTACTCATGGTTCTTGAAAGAAAGAAAGAAAGAAAGGCGAAGTAGCGGCGACAACGACGGGTGCGGACCTGGTTTGGGGGCTTTCGAATGATCGTGTTGAGCTGGTCCGCGATGATTCGATTGATCTTGATGCCTGTATCGATTTCGCGCGTCAGTCTCGAAGCACAGTTGAGACCCGGTCAGTTCGGAGCGTACTGGCAGCTGACTGATCCGACTGGTTGGAACGCATACGCGACTAGCGCTGCCTTGCTACCCCGTCTTTCGATGGCGGCGCGTTCTCGCGGCGGCTGGCGCGGTTGTCGTTTTTCTTCTGACGTGCGCAAGAAGGTAGAGCGCACTGACGCCGATTTGAAGACGGGGCAAACGTGACTGTTTTTATTGGCGAGCAGAATTTCCGGTTGCAGTGATTTGACAGATTGTTTACGTTTCACGTGGTCTTTCCCAGCCAAAACACTGGTGAAGCCAGTACAAAAAAAACAGAGTGGCATATGTGCCATCGGTCAATTCAGGGGAGTCCCATGAGAAAGTTATGTACGGCGGTATTGTTGTGCGTTGTGTCCATGATCAGCGGTTGTTCTGTACTGCCGACAAATCCGGTCCCCTTGTCAGATGGAGCAGTCGGTCCAAGCGCGGGTCGCGTTGGAATTGCCATGAGCAAGGTACCTGCCGTCGACACGTTCCTGCCCGGTGCGAGCTGTCTCCTTTGCATGGCGGTGGCGGCAGGCGCGAACTCTGAACTGACGGACCATGCGCGAACGCTTCCTCCTGAAGGTGTTGCAGAACTGAAGCAACGCGTTGCGAAGTTACTCGAAGCGCGCGGTACGGAAGTGGTGCAGATAGATGCGCCTTTCGATCTGTCGAAGCTGCCGAATTTCCGCGTCGGTGAAATCCCGAATGCGGCGAAGAAGGACTTCCGCCCGTTCAAGGACAAATATTCCGTCGAGAAGCTCCTGGTGATCGATATTACTGGCCTCGGATTCATGCGCACGTATTCCGCATATGTGCCGACGAGTGATCCGAAAGGCTGGTTGGGCGGTTATGGCTATCTCGTTGATCTGAACACGAACACCTACGATTGGTACCTGCCTGTCGACGTGCAGAAGAGTGCAGAAGGTGAGTGGGACGAGCCGAAGGATTTCCCCGGCCTCACCAACGCTTACTTCCAGGCTCTCGAACATGGCAAGGATGCTTTCCTTGCACCGTTCGCCGCACAGCGGCCGGCTCCGGCAATCGCCGCTCCTGTCGCGCCAACCCCCTTGGATGAAGTTGCGAGCCAGTAAACCAGTTGCAGGGAGCACGTGATGAAACAAAGCCCGCTGTTTTTGCTGCTGGCGTTCGTCGTTGCCCTTGTGGGAAACGGCGTTGCAGCAAGTGATATTCCGATGGATGGCGAAGGGACAGAAGCTGATCTTGGCTGGCAACTGTATGCGGCGAGCGAAGCGCCAGTTGTATTTCAAGGCGTACCTGATTTCGACGCCGCAGGCCTGGGCACCGGCTCCATCCTTTATCCCGGCTATAGTGCTGCCGGCTTCCTTGCCGCGATCTTTACGCACGCTGCAATTGCGGACTCCGCTAAGGAAAAGCAGAAGTCGGAGTTGCAGGCGAGGGCTGATGAAGTGCTGCAGCCTTATCACCCCGTTCTACAGTCGTTTGCTTACGTGGAACTGATCGAATCAGCGTCGAAGATGATGGTGACGCAAGGCAGGAAGGTGTTGGCGTCTTCGCTCGATGGCCCTGACGACGCGTGGTTATTGCTGGGGGAACCCGTCTTTTCAATGACACAGGATCAGCAGGCTATTGTTCTTGCCGGCACGATTAGCGTCTATGCACCGGGCAACCGCAAAGAACCGGCATACCAGAACTATGTTCGCGTTGTTTCCATGCCTGCAGCGAATGCCGATCAGGTGGCCTATTGGACGCAAGACGACGGAGGCATGCTGCGAAACAAGAGCGCGTCCTTGTTCGCACGCGCGCTCGATATTGCCATCGCGGATTCGATGGGACGTCATGCCGGCATCGAAAGCACGAACCGCACGTTTCGATATATGGAAGGCGGAATCGAAAGAATCGAACGCGCGCGGATGCTGCATGCAGATTGTGACCGGGTGCTATTGAAAACGTTGCGTGGACACCTTTACCTTGTGCCGCTTTCGCAATCGACAACTGCGTCAGGTTCATCCCATCCCGCGACATGCGCTCAGGCTGAGGCCGCTGAAAAAGAACCGCTTCATTCGGGTTCTTCTTGAGTAACAAGTGCACAGCGCTGTTGCGTACAGCTCTGATGATCGGGTGAGGACGCCGCCCTTGAACTCGAGTAGTAGGTCCGAGCTGGATCAAGGGCCCCTTGGCGAGGAAATTCCAGCGCTTCTGAGTGGGGCGGCTGACTCGCTCGTCAGCAACAGTTCTTTCCATTTGTCTGGACCGGTGGGCAAGGCACGGTGCCATAGGAACAAAAGACGCAGCAATCGCCGTCCTTTGGTTTCAGCAGTTGTCCGCAGCCCTTGCAGTCGTAATACCACTGGCAGGCATCCGTCGGCATGGTCTCGGTTTCAGTGTGAGCGCAAGCCGGGCATGTAATCGTCGATTTCAGTTCTGGCGTACGAGGCATTGCACCTTACTCCCTGCTCGGATTTACACGTACTGATTGTGTCATTCGATCGACTCGCGCGCAAAGTCTGCACGCGAACCACTGGGGTCGGGTCTTGAATCTTGGCACGCTGCAGTTCAAGACAAAACCCTAATGACCTTGACCCTGTGCCCGGCACCACGCTTGACGTCGGCATGCGGGAATTGCTGATCGAGAACTATTTTCCTTCCGCGGCTCGTCGTGCCGTCACCCTTGGATATCTCGGCGAAACTTCCCGTCTCAATGAAAAAAGCGGGTGCGACTTGCGACTAATCTAGCAGAGACGGAATAACGGCAGCGAACCGGTGAAGGGGGAGTATTGAAGGGGAATACGAATAGCGACAGGGAAGCCGATTTCATTGCTATGGCGGAAACCTACGGCCAACGGTTCCGGCGGATCGCCGCCTCCTGCGCGAAGGGACAGGAAGCTGAAGACCTGATGCAGGATATATGGCTGCAGATCTGGCGCAGCCTGTCTTCCTTCGACAACGAATCCAAACTTGAAACCTGGGCATATCGAATTGCCTTGAACACGGCGATCGGTTTTCGCCGTAAGCCGAACCGGGAGCATTTCGAGCTGGACGAGACCGCCCACGCGATCTCGGCATCAACGCCGGATGACACCAGCGGGCTGCTGGAGGATTTCCTGAACGCCTTGCAGCCGATAGACCGGGCAGTTCTGCTGCTACACCTTGAAGACAAGCATACCGACGAGATCGCTGAAGTGCTTGGCGCGTCGTACGCGGCCGTGGCGACGCGCCTCACTCGGATCCGCCGATTTTATGAATCCCGTTATCTTTGAGGGCAAGAACATGAACTTCGACGACATGAAGCAGGAATGGAAAGCAATGTATTCAGAAACCGACAACATCAGGGCCGGAGAATTGCTTGAGCGCGTCCAGGAGCGCGCACGGACTTTTGATTTTGAAATGCGCAAGCGAACCTGGATCGGCGTAGCCATGTTCCTCCTTCCGATTCCGCTGATCGTGTTCCTGTTCGGAATATTCCCCGGAGTCAGCAGCGTGACGAGAACGGTCGGATTGATCATCGGATTCTTCCTGCTGGTGTGCGTGTTCGTCATTTCCTTGCAGGGCGAGTTCAAAAGGAAGCGAATATCGAGTGCCGTGAGTACGCGTGAATTCATTCAACAACAACTGCGGAAGGTTGACCGGCAGGCCTGGTTGTTCCGTAACTTGAAGTGGTGGTTCTGGGCGCCGATGCTCCTCGCCTGGTTCGTTTACGCGGTGACCGTACTGACAGGCGGGACCAGCACAAATTTGTTTTCGGTGCTCAACCTGTTCCTGGTGCCGGCGCTCGCGTATTACGGCTTGCGCTCGACCGGTCGCTACCTGAAGCGTGAAATACTGCCGCAGCAGCGTGGTTTCCGCGAAGCGCTCGAAGCGCTCGAAGACACTGGCTGATACTGTCGAGTCCCCATTTTTTAGGTCCACGCATTACTAGAGGTTCTCGGTTGATGGAACTCTCGGTATTCAACTGGCGTCATGTCATCCAATGATTCGTGCGGAATCTCTTCGTTGTAATCACGTAGCCAAACGTCAGTGCGCTCGCGCACTTCGCTTAGTGTCCTGAAGACATACATGTCCAGGACGCCTCTGCGTTAGCTGCCGTTGAAGCGTAAATCCATTCTGCATCGGTCGGCCCGGCTGTATGAAAGTGAGTTCGACGTCGTTGTCTTCCACCCATTCGGCCAGCACGATGGCAATGAACTCGGGGCCGTTGTCCATGCGTATCTTCGCAGGATAACCGCGCCAGGCAGCGATGCGGTTCAACAGCTCTCTCACGGACCTCCTTTAGCGTCGACGGCATCACGTTTGAAAGCACTTGTCTTTCTGTATCATCCGCGCATGGTCCATCGCGCTTGCGATGGGGGAAAACGGAGGGGGTCATATGTCTCGATTCACAAGCATGGTTTCGGTTTTATCCATCGGCGCGCTGATTGCGGGCTGCGGCGGCGGTGGTGGCGGCAGCGATGAATCCGCAGCGGTCATCAGCGCGGAAAACACGGTCGCGTACGGACAGGAGGCAGCGACCAGCCTGAACGGCATGGCCAGCGCCGGTGAAGCGTTCACCGAGGTCATGGGCCAGTTCAGCATGATCTCGACCGGCAGCGCCGATTTCGTCACGACGCGGAAGACAGCAATGGCTGCCACGGAAGAAACCATCGAATGCACCGGTGGTGGAACCGTGACGATCGAGACCAGCGACGGTTCCACAGAAGAACAGACCGCTCGATTCGTGGCCGACCGATGCGTCGACGACACTGGTGCGACGCTGCACGGCGAGCTGCTCGTCACGATCGGGCAATGGGATGAGTTTGCCAGCAGCGAGTTTCCCGGGATTGAAATGACGATGGAAACCGGCACAGCCGGGCTCGCGAGCGACACGTGCGAATTCAACGGCGGCCTGGTGATCCGCATCTACGCGGCGGAATCGTCGGATCCCTACGGCGAGAACACGTTCGTCGTCGAGTACGGTACTACGGATGAAGGCTTCATTTCGTTCTGCGAGCCGGATCAGGAGATCAACATCGCCGCCGACACGCTGGTTCGCAACGAACTCACCTTCGCGTACGCCGAAAACGGCAGCATGACGAGCAGCAACACCGTCAACATCCAGGGCGGTTTCGAGGCGCCGGATGGCAGTGGCTACGTAACACTGGTCGCCGAAGATCTTGGGTACGGCGTTTCCGAAAACGGCGACAGCCTGTACGGCTCGAGTTGCCCCACCAGCGGTCACCTGACCATCACAGGCGGCGACAACTCCACGGCATCCATTTACTTTGGCGACGATGCACCTGCCGGCTACGCGGTGCAGGTCATCGGGCCGGACGGTTTCGTTGCCGAGTTCGAAACCTGTGAGGCGTTCCTGGCGGCGGCGGGATAACGCTGCGGCAAGAGCGATTCGCAAGTCCGGGCTATGGCCTGAAAAAAGGAACCCCGCACTCCGCGGGGTTTCTTTTTTGGGTAAAGCGGGGTGAAAAGAGTGCAGGGAAGTGATTGGGCAGGTCTGGAAGAACCTTCACAGCGTGCAAGTTCTCGCTGCAGGTTCCGTCTTGGGTATGTCCGGCTACGTACCTGCAGTCTGCTTGTCGTTGTTCTGATTCATGCAGCAGGCGGCTGGGTGCCGAATGTTTCGGAAACCTTTCAGCAATGGGGAGTACAGCTGTAACGCGGACCCGCGCAATGGCGGTCGCAGGGTAAAGCGCTTATGGGCCCCTTCCCACGTTCAAACGTCTGTGGTCATTCGATCGCCGTTCTTCTTCCCACTACCTCTCTCATCACACTTGTCCAAATGCGGTCCAATCCACCTGACGAGTGCCGACGCATCAGTTCCAATGCGTGAGGTGCTGGCGTTTTTGGCAAGCCGTCACGGCGCACGCCGGCTGATCATCGATCAAGGGCACGGCGACAACGGTCGTCTTCGAGGGTAGATGATTGATTCGGGGCCGGACCACCGCAACTCATTGAAACAATTTGAAAAAAAGCCAAAAATGCTGGTCTGAGGATGCTTGGAGCAGCATTTTTTGTATGGAAATCATATTCGGAGGAAAGGATGCCTCGCGCCAATCGAATCTTCTTGCCAGGTTACGTCTGACACCTCACGCACCGCTGCCATCAACGCGAGTTCCTGCTCAAGTTCGGTGAAGACCGTCGCCGTTGGCGTCACTGGCTGTTCGAGGCGACGAAACGTTATGGACTGCGGGTACTGAATTACATCACCACGTCGAATCATATTCATCTTCTCGTGCTGGATCGGGGCGAAGGAGAAATTGCACGCGGTATCGCATCATCGATCAGGACGCGCTGCTGGAATTGTTTGGCGTCGACGAGTTCGCAGATGTGCAGCGCTTACAGCGGTCGTGGATAGAAGGTGCGTTGAAGGCCGAAGCGAGAGAACGTGACGAGAAGTGGTCGCGCGCGCTGGCGGTCGGCAGCCAGTCATTTATAGAGCGCGTTCAATCCGAGGGTGGCGTGCGGCTCCTGCATCGGAAAGTTAAAAGTGATGATTCCGGCTGGCAACTACGAGAAGAATCGGCGCAGTACAATTCTTTGCCGGAAAAAGCCGGTTTAAGCTTCGAGAACGCGGTATATTTCGAGCCAATTTGTGAGTAATCAAGTGGTTGCAGAGGTCCGACCCTAAAAGCCCGAGCTTTTCGGCAACGAGCTTCATCGGGAGAATCTTGATCATCGTGTTCCGGAACTCCTTCGTGACGCCGTGCGTAACGTATTGGAAAGCGGCAGGGACTACGAATATGTCCCGGTGGACGCGGAGTTCGAGTATCGGCATCCGAAATACATAATAAACATCAGCTACGGCGCAGTAAGCGGAACCTGGCCGCAGGAGGACGATTGGTATCTTGCACAGGAAGCAAGTTTTCGCCAGAGGTTGTTGGACATTGCGAACAAGCACGACCTCGATTTCGTTATTGCACTTTCCGAATCGGGCGCCGGCGACAATATCGCCGGTACGACCGAGCTTCTGGTTGGTCCCGGCGTGATTTTCCGCAGGCTGTTCAAGGATATATGGGCGCACTCCGTCTATGAATTGATGCTGATTGAGCCAGCTACGAAGCTTTGGACGTCCAGCAGGTTAATCGGCTCCTACCAGATTCCAGAAAGTCGCTGGAGCGAACTGTTGAGTGTTGAAGAGCCGCGAGTCGAGAGCCTGAGCAAGTTCATTCCGGAGATGGAAGCAACCATTCCCCCGGAGGACTTGTGGCTGGCCATGTGCTACAGCGGCCTCGTTCCGATTCCGGCCAACGCTCGCGGGGACAACACCGATTTGCGTTGTCAGCGCGCCAACTACAGCAGGAGCAAGGACGCGAATAACTAGAAGCTTTTCATGAGGGCGGCCAGCATTGGCGGCAGTTCGACCTGCTGCGTCCTTCAATGCGTTGATCATCCTGTGCCTGCTTGCGTTACCAACCGCGTGCGGTGGCGAAGTGTGGGACGAATACTTTGCCGGCATCGAATTCGATAATGGTGGTGATGGACGGTCATGACAAAGACTAATGTGGACAGGGAATGTTTCTTGTTACTAAAACGGCACCTGCCAGAGGGGGTTTAGTGTTCAGTATTCATCGCGTTTTCAAAAGGACGTACCGGGTGTCGATGATTCCCGTAATTGTGCTTTCGTTTTGTATGGTGCTCGCCAGACCTGCAACGGCTGCTTCGCTCGTACCAGGCGATCCGCTCGCGGATGGTTTCGTTATCGGGAGCGCTGGGTCAAACAGCGTTGAGCCTCGGGTAGCGCGCGCGGCTGACGGTACTTTTGTCATCGTTTTCGAAAATGGCGGCGGCGGCGATATGGCGGGTATTCATGCGCGGCGTTTCAAGTCGGACGCCACGCCGGCCGGTGATGCCTTCCGTGTGAACACGACAACGGAAGGCAGCCAGGCGTATCCGCAGATCGCGATGGCGCCAACGGGCGAGTTCGTGATTGTGTGGCATTCGGCAGATGTGGATTTCACGTCGTTCGACGCCTTTGCGCAGCGCTTCGACGCGCAAGGCAACCCCGTAGGCGGCGAAATCTCCGTGCCGCGGAACGGGATCGAGGAGCAGTGGTTGCCGGTCGTCGCAATGAACCCGGATGGCGCGTTTGTCGTTGCCTGGGATGGGCAATACGGTGTTTTCCTGCAGCGTTATCTATCTGATGGCAATCCGGCCGATGGCGTGATCACTGTCGATACCGCCGATCACGTCGCGCAGGATCCCGCAATCGCGATGAATCCGGACGGCAGTTTTGTCGTCGCGTGGGGTGACCAGGACCAGGATGGTGATCAGGACGGCGTCCTGGTGCGCAAATATGCTGCCGATGGCACGGAGTCGGGCAGCGCGATCCGCGTCAATACCACTATCACCGGCGTACAGCGCCGGCCCGCTGTCGCGACGGCAGTGGACGGCAGTTTCCTTGTCGTATGGGATGCGTGGGATGGTGACGGCTGGATTGATGTGCAAGGCCAGTTCTTCGATGCCGATGGTACTCGCGTCGGTGAAGAGTTCACGGTGAATGATGTAATCCGGTCGCACCAGTCAACCGCGCAAGTTGCTGCCATGCCGTTGGGCGGTTACGTCGTGACATGGACCGGTTACCAGACCGATACCGAAGGCGTTTACGCCAGGTCCTTCTACGAGGACGGAGAGGCCATGACCGATGATATTTCGATCTCGGTCGGAAGTGGCCAACAGGATTTTTCAGCGACAGGCACGGATGTCAATGGCAATTTCGTCGTTGTCTGGAATGACGAAGGCAGTATCAACGGTTCACTTCGTGCGGGTCACGGCAGCCAGCTCGAGATCATCGGAGAAAGCAGTGACCATCAGGTCGGTGTCAGTGATAAGACGGATCTCATTGTTTACGTACAAAACGATCCGGTTGATGTCACCGGCATCTCCGCCTACGACGAACTTGCAGGTGTGTTCGATGACGTCATTGTCGAATTGCAACCGGATGACGGCACGGTCATAGAATCCGCTGCAGGAGAAAACTGGAGCTGCACGATCACGGAAACGGTAACAACCTGTCTTTATGACGGCAGTTTTTCTCCCGGTGATTTCTCGGAGATCGAAGCCACGGTTTCTTTCAAGACAGCCGGAATGCGCGAGGTCGGGCTCGAGATCTATTCGCCGTCAACAGGACAGCCGTATGGATCGAACTTCATTTATACGATGTTCGAGGTCTCCGGTCCTGGAGAAGGCGATAGCGGTGGTGGCGGCGGTGGCGTATTTCACTGGGGCCTGCTGGCACTGCTCCCGCTGGGATTCCGGAAGCGCAGAATGTAATGCCGCGGCAAGGCAGCCTTTCGGCTGTACAGGCTGCGGTTCACATGCAAGGCATCGAAGAGGCGGCCACTCGGCCGCCTTTTTTCAGGTTCTTCCCGGATCAACGGGGAGCAACTGGTTCATTGCCGTAATTCTGCGGGGGCTGGATCGGAATACGTGCCAGCGGCAACGAAACGGCCAGCTACTGCCGTCATTCCCGGTACTCCGGGAATCCAGTTATCGAGATTTGTTTGACGTTTCCGGTTCCACCAGAGCGGTAGCGAACTCGTCGCAGCACCGCAACTTTCCTGGGGGACGGCATTTCCTGCTGAATTCCCGGAGTACCGGGAATGACGGCTTCGGTTGATGGAATATCAAACGGACAGGTTCCCGGGTTCCAGGGAACCGCTGCAACGACGCCTCGCGTCGTTTTCCCCGCTAATTCGTGAAGAACCTTTTTTTATGGTATTGGGGATCGTAGTGAAAACGCAGCACTGTATTTTTTACAGTGACTCCAAACCTCCGGAAAGGCCCGCTTGAAACCGAGCGGATTTCGGCAATATTCAGAGTATCGAGCGACAGGGGGAGGACGCATGAAGCCATTGATGTTCGCGGGTGTGGAAGCGGTGCTCTACTTTGCGGGTGCGGCGCTTGTTTTCATTGCCGCATGCGCCGTCACGCATGGCCGATCCACGCACGTCCGTCGCAGCGTGATCCGCGCGTGTGCGTTCGCGCTGCTGCTCACGCCAATCGGTTTCGGTGTGCACAACACGGCTATCTTCATTCCGCCGCTGAGTGCGTTGCTCGGTTTCTCGCTGCTTGCACTCGTCCCGATGCTCGTGTCAGCTGCCGTATCGTTTGTTCTGCTGCTGGCATTGCCGCGAACGGTCGCGATAACGCGTGAGCTCGCAATCATCGGTGCGCCGATCGCACTGTGCGCATTGATTGTCGGCGTCATGAGTGGAACCGGCGCATACCGCGAACGGCAGCAAGCCAGTGAATGGTCGGCAATGGCCTTGCAGCGGAGCCAGGAACGCGTGCGTGAAGAAGTGTCCGCTGTTCCGGCCATCGGCTTCCGTCGCGACGGGCAGGGCGTGCTGATCCTGTCGCGGCCCGCCGAGTTCGAAAGCGATTACCTGCTCATACCGCCAGCAGACGCGACGAATCTACGCTTGCGCCTCGATTCCACGCAGTTCGGTGGCGGAGAAGTCGTCTCCGTGCGCAACCCGCGCAACCTGGAATGGACCGTCGTGCATCCTGGCGGTATCTCGGAGCTCGCCGTCCTTCCCGGCGACACGCTTCTCGTGGCAATGGAGCGCGTCGCGCCGCCCGCCGGAGAACCCGCGGCGCTGACAGGGGCTGAAGTTCTGAAGCCTTTGGAAACGAAAACAAATGGCAGGCAGTAACGAGCTTTCGGGAGCCTGGAGCGGTTTTCAAGGGCGCGTCCTGAATTGCAGCATCGGCGGCCGCTCGGCCGCCTTTGTCTTTCAACCGCCTTTCCAACTCGCATGTATCCAAATGCGCCAGATTCATCTCACGCGCCGACGTAAACAGTTGTGGCAGGCGCGTAAGCCGATTTCCAAGAAATAGCCCTTTCTTGATATATTTTATTCTTGATATTGTATATTTAATACTATATATAGTATTAAATAATCACTTATATACTGTTTTTGATATGAAGTAGAGGGTGTATGGAACAGGACATTTACAAGCAACTGAAAGAAGCCCGCCTGGCCAGGCGCCTTACGCAACAACATGTATCGCGCTGGGCGGAGATCTCGCAGGCGCGGGTTTCGCGAATAGAGTCCGGCAGCGACGATATCCGCCTCTCCACGTTGATGCGCCTGGCCGATGCTCTCGACCTGGAAGTCATGCTGGTTCCGAAGGAAGCGGCCAGCCTTTTCCGGTCAAGCGAAGTCGCCAGGGAAGCGTTGCGCCAGCTGTCCGGCCCCTTTGCCCCTGGAGCCGGTCAGCAGCGGGCATCACGCGTCGAGGAAGACGACGAAAACATCTGGCTCAAGAAATACTCGGACAACGACCGATGAGCACCAGGACTGAAAAGGTTCGGGTAGCCGAGGTGCTGCTGGGCAAGTCCCGTGTCGGGTACCTCGCCGGTTACGACGGCGGGCGAAACGTGTTCGTCTTCAGCAAGGAGTACATCGCGGAGGGCCCTTCACGCCCGGTACTCGGTTTGGCGTTCAACATTCCCGGTGACGAAACGGCAACGCTCGGAGCGCTTCAGCGCGCCTACTCCGCGCACGTTGCGCTACCGGCGTACTTTTCCAATCTGCTTCCGGAAGGAGCGCTACGCGATTACGTAATGGCGCACTTCAGCGTAAAAACCGAGCAGGAATTCGACCTGCTGCTCGCATTGGGACAGGACCTTCCCGGTGCGGTCATTGTGCGCCCCGCCGAAAACCCGCCCGCCTACCTGTTCGATCATCGCGATGTCGAGCCGGTCGTGGTTCCTCACTCTCCCGACCTTGCGGGTGGCTTTTCCCTGGCCGGTGTGCAACTGAAATTCTCGATGATCCCCGACGATCATCGCCTGCTTCTGCCGGGCCATGGAAAGAACGGGCAAGATCCGCGAATCGTAAAAATTCCTTCATCCATACATCCATTACTGCCGCTGAACGAATACTCGGCAATGAAGCTCGCCGAAGGCGCTGGCGTGGAAATTCCCTTCGTGGACCTCGTCGATATGTCGGTTCTCCAAGGATTACCCGACGATATCCAGACAAGCGAGAAAAAGGCGTACGTCATTTCAAGGTTCGATCGCGAGAGAGGGCGCCGCATTCACACCGAAGATTTCGCCCAGGTATTCGGCCTGCGGCCGCACAGAAAATACGGAAAAATCAGCTACGACCAGGTAGCGCGTCTTATCAAGGATGTCTTTCCTGACTCCACGAGGCAGCTGGAAAAACTCATACGGCGACTGGTTGTGAACGTATTGCTCGGCAATGCCGATGCGCATGCAAAAAATATCTCGCTGATCTACGAGAATCCGACAAAACCCGCGCTTGCACCGGCTTACGACATCGTCACCACGATTGCTTACGCAAAAAACACCGAGACGGGACTGAACCAGGGCGGCGAGAAGGATTTCTATGCTCTCGACGAAAACGCATGGCGGCGATTCGCTGCATCCGCAAGGCTCCCCGAAGCTACCGTGCTGGTCATCGTTCGTGAAACCGTTGGCCGGGCAAATGACGCATGGCCGGAGCTGTTGAAGAATCTGCCCGCGCCGAATCCGATGATCGACAGCCTCGCGGCGCATTGGAAAAAACTTCCGGATATCCTCCAGCCGAAAGCGCTGATCCGTTCACCGCTGCTGTAACTCGCTCGACCGCCTTTCCACGCGCACTCGTCCAAATGCGCTCAATTCATCTCGCGCGCCGGCGCGAACATTTTCCAGCGGCAAGAGTTCCGCCGATTTCGAGGCACCGGCGCTATTCGGCATGATCATCGTCATCGAGCGCTACCAGTGGCCCGGTCACCGCGCACGCCGGCCGGACCATCTCCACCTCGGGCATGACGTCTCCGGATCATCAAGACCGCGCCCATTGGTCCGTCGCCGTAGCGGCGAGCACCCCGCGACCTGACCTTGGTTGCGGTCCAATTCGGCATTGATCTACGGCAGTGCATGATTTATTGTTAAAATAAATTATGTTAATTCATGCACAAGAATGGGTAACAACCCCTGGATGGAACTCCGGGGTCGCAATGCCACCCAGCCCAAAAGGCGAAAGTGGCTGACGAGGGCGCCAAAGCAGCTCATCAAGCTCGCCGGTCGTAGCCATTTTCCTGCCACGTTTTTCATCCGTACAGCGCTGAAGGTTCGAGTTCGATCCTGCGCCTGATGCCATCGCTCCTCACCGGCGCGACCGCTGTCACCAAGGGGAAAGTCCATGTTTTCGTTTCGTCCGTTCGTATCCGGCGCACTCGTTGCGTCCGGTCTTCTGTCGATGCTTGCGTTTTCCATGCCGGCACACGCCGCCGAGTACACAGCGACCGCAACCGCAGGTGCGAACGGCAGCATCACGCCCGCAAGCGCCACTGTCCTTGAGGGCTCGACGGCGCAGTTCACGGTAACGGCCGACCCGGACTATCACATCGCGTCGGTCACCGGTTGTGGCGGAGCGCTTTCGGGCGGCATCTACACCACGGCCGCCGTTACCGCCGACTGCGCGGTCAGCGCGACGTTCATCGACAACCAGGTTGTGACGAGCGCGACGACCGCGAGCGTGTTTGCGGGTTCCGCCTTCTCGTTCTACCCGGCAGCGACCGGCGGCGAGGGCGAGCTCGTCTTCGCTGTGGCTGACGGCGAGACGTTGCCCGGCGGATTGACCCTTGGCATCGGACCAGCCAGCGAAGGCGTGAGGGTCGCGGGAACGGAAGTTTTCGGCAGCGGTAGCGATCAGCTCGCCTCTCCCTGGCATGCGGACTTCGATGCCGCCGGCAATCTCTATATCGTCGACACCTACAACCATCGCGTGGTGAAGTGGGCGCCGGGCGCGACGACGGGTGTCGTTGTGGCGGGTGGTAATGGCCAGGGCGCCGCGAATAATCAGCTGGACACCCCGAGAGGCGTTGTTGTCGACACCGCCGGCAATATCTATGTCGTCGACGAAAACAACCACCGCGTGATGAAGTGGGCGCCGGGCGCGACGGCAGGCGTCGTGGTGGCGGGCGGCAACGGTACAGGCAATCAGACCGATCAGCTGAGCTGGCCGCGAGGCCTCGCCGTCGACGCCGACGGCAACATCTATGTCTCCGATTCCGCCTCCCATCGTGTAATGAAATGGGCGCCGGGCGCGACGGCAGGCGTCGTTGTGGCGGGTGGCATTGCTTCTCCGTACAGCATTGCGATCGATGCCGCCGGCAATCTCTACGTTGCCGATGCCTTCAATGATCGCGTGATGATGTGGGCGCCGGGCGCGACGGAAGGCGTCGTGGTGGCGGGCGGTAATGGTTCCGGCAATGCGAACAATCAGTTGTATTTTCCCATGGGCGTCACTGTCGACGCCGCCGGCAATGTCTACGTCACCGATTCGTACAATCTGCGCGTGATGAAATGGGCGCCGGGCGCGACGACGGGTGTCGTGGTGGCGGGCGGCAACGGTAACGGCCGCGCGAACAATCAGCTGGCCAGCCCGACGGGCGCCGTGCCTGATGCCGACGGCAATGTCTACGTCGCGGATACGAACAACCATCGCATCATGAACTGGGCGTCGGCGGTGCCGGTCTTGTCCGGCGCGGCGCCGGCCGTGCCGGGGGATTACATCATCTCCCTGACCGTCATTGATGAAGCCGGCTACGAGATGCCTTACACCATCACGCTGACGGTCAGGGGCAATACGGTGACCGCGTCAGCAGGCGCGAACGGCAGCATCTCGCCAACTGGCACGCTGGTGGATGACGGTGAGACATCATCGTTCACTGTCACGCCTGACAGCGGCTATCACATTGCCGGCGTGACCGGTTGCGGCGGCACGCTTTCCGGCAGCACGTACACGACGGGCGCGGTCAACGCCGACTGCACGGTCAGCGCGACGTTCATCGACAACCAGGTTGTGACGAGCGCGACGAGCGCGAGCGTGTTCGCGGGTTCGGCGTTTTCTTTCGACCTGACCGCTTCCGGTGGTGCGGGAGATCTGGTCTTCGCGCTCGCGGATGGCGCAACGTTGCCGGCGGGGTTGAGTTTCGATACGGAAATGGCGGCCGAGGGCGTCATGGTGGCGGGGACAGGCGTCGCCGGCGCATTGGATAGTCAGCTCAGTTCCCCGTGGGGAGTCGCCGTTGATGCCGCTGGCAACGTCTACGTCGCGGACAGGAACAATCACCGCGTCGTGAAGTGGGCGCCGGACGCGATCACGGGCGAAGTGGTGGCGGGCGGTAATGGCGCGGGTTCAGGAAGCAATCAGCTTCACGCCCCTTCCGACGTCGCAATCGATGCTGCCGGTAACGTTTATGTCGTGGAAGAGTCGAATAACCGCGTCATGAAATGGGCGCGGGGTGCAGTCACAGGCGAAGTCGTGGCTGGCGGAAATGGTCTCGGGTCAGCGAACAACATGCTGGCAGGGCCTGATGGCGTTGCTATCGACGCCGCCGGCAATATCTACGTCGCCGATACGTCCAACAACCGTGTCATGAAGTGGGCACCCGGCGCGACCGCGGGCGTAGTTGTCGCAGGCGGCAACGGACTGGGTCCGGCAGGCAATCAGCTTCATCGTCCGATTGACATTGCGGTCGATGCGGCTGGCAACATTTTCATTGTCGATGCGAACAATCATCGTGTCACGAAGTGGGCGCCTGGTGCGACGACAGGTGAAGTCGTAGCTGGCGGGAATGGACCCGGTGCGGCGGATAATCAACTTGCATCACCTTTTCGTATCGTTCTTGATGCCGCCGGCAACGCTTACGTCGCCGACATGGAAAATCACCGCATTGTGATGTGGGCGCCGAATGCGACGGCGGGGGAAGTGGTCGCCGGCGGAAACGGGCCAGGATCGGCAGACAACCAGTTCTACTACCCTTCCGGTCTGGCCGTCGATGATGTCGGCAATATCTACGTTGCCGATCACAACAATCATCGCGTCATGAAATGGGCGAAGGGACAAGTGCTGTCCGGAACTGCACCGGCAACACCCGGCGATTACACCATTGAACTCGTCGTCACCGATGAAACCGGCTACGCGGTGCCTTACACCATCACGTTGACCGTGACCGGCAACGCGGTGACCGCGACAGCAGGCGCGAACGGCAGCATTTCGCCGGCCAGCATCCTGGTGGATGACGGCGGGACAACGTCGTTCACTGTCACACCGGACAGCGGCTATCACATTGCCGGCGTGACCGGTTGTGGCGGCACGCTTGCCGGCAGCACGTACACGACGGGCGCGGTCAACGCCGATTGCGCGGTCAGCGCGACGTTCATCGACAATCAGATTGTGACGAGCGCAACGACCGCGAGCGTGGTCGCGGGCGCCGCCTTCACATTCCACCCGGCCGCGACGGGCGGCGAGGGTGAACTCGTCTTCGCCGTCGCTGATGGCGAGACGCTGCCGGGTGGATTGACCCTCGGCACCACCGAACCGGCCAGCGAAGGCGTGATGGTCGCGGGAACGGGCATTGAGGGCAGCGGTAGCGAGCAGCTCAGCTACCCTTCGTATACGGCCATCGACGCCGCCGGCAATCTCTACGTCGCGGATACGCTCAACGATCGTGTAATGAAATGGGCGCCGGGTGCGACGACGGGCAACGTCGTGGCGGGCGGCAACGGTGCGGGCGCGGCGAACAATCAGTTGAACCTCCCGAGCGGCGTCGCAGTCGACGCCGCCGGCAACGTGTATGTCGCCGATACGAACAATTATCGTGTAATGAAATGGGCGCCGGGTGCGACGGCAGGCGTCGTCGTGGCGGGCGGCAACGGACAAGGCCCCGCGAACGACAAGCTGACTGTTCCGATGGGCGTCGCTGTCGACAACGCTGGCGATGTCTACGTCGTCGATCTGTATTTCCAGCGCGTGATGAAGTGGGCGCCAGGTGCGACGGCAGGCGTCGTCGTGGCGGGCGGCAACGGTATAGGCGGCGCGAGCAATAAGCTGTCCAGCCCGAGGGGCGTCGCAGTTGACATCACTGGCAGTGTCTACGTCGCCGACAGGGACAACCATCGCGTGATGAAGTGGGCGCCGGGTGCGACGGCAGGCGTCATAGTGGCGGGTGGTATCGGCCCCGGCAGCGCGAACGATCAGCTGTCCAGCCCGAATGACGTCGCCATCGACGCCGCCGGCAATGTCTATATCACTGATACGGACAACCATCGCGTGATGAAGTGGGCACCGGGCGCGACGGAAGGCGTTGTGGTGGCGGGCGGTAACGGATTCGGCGCGGCGAATAACAAGCTGACCTACCCGGAAGGCATCGCGCTCGATGCCGACGGCAACATCTATGTCGGCGATACGGGAAATGATCGCGTCATGAAGTGGGCGTCGCCAGTGCCGGTCCTGTCCGGCACGGCGCCGGCCGTGCCCGGCGATTACACCATCTCCCTGACCGTCACCGATGAAGCCGGCTACGAAGTTTCATACACGATCACGTTGACCGTGACGCCTCACACCGTGAGTGCAACCGCAGGCGACAACGGCAGCATTTCGCCCGCCAGCGCCGAGGCGGGTGACGGTGCGACCACGCAGTTCACGGTGACGCCGGCGGCGGATTATTTCGTGGCGTCGGTGACCGGTTGCGGCGGCACGTTGTCGGGCAACACGTACACGACCGGCGCGGTCACGGCCGATTGCACGGTCAGTGCGACGTTCGCGGCACTGCCTGACACCGACGGTGACGGCGTCCTCGACGTGAACGACGTCGACGACGACGGCGACCGCATTCCGGATGCACTGGAAGGCACGGGCGATACCGACGGCGACGGCATTCCCGACAGCCTGGATCTCGACAGCGACAACGATAGTGTTCCCGACGCGCTCGAGTTCCCGGGTCTCGCCGTTGATTCCGACAATGACGGCATTCCCGATTATTTCGATGTCGATGCAACCGGTGGAACCGATGCCGACAGCGATGGTGTGGATGACGACGTGTTGCTGCCGGATGCGGACAGCGACGGCCGCACGGATCATCTTGATCCCGACCAGGACGGTGACGGCATTCCCGATGCCGTCGAGTCCGGCGCGTTCGGGTTCGATTCCGATGACGATGGCATCGACGACCGCTGGGACGCGGACACGTCCGGCAACACCGACACGGATGGCGATGGTCTCGACGACAACGCACAGCTGGATGACACTGACGCCGACGGCATCCCGGATGTGCGCGATACGGACAGCGACAACGACGGCGTCAGCGATGCCGCCGAGTCCGGTGCTGCCGGGATCGACGCCGACGCCGACGGCATCGACGATGCGTTCGACGCTGACTACACCGGCACCGATGCGAATGGTGACGGCGTCGCGGATGCGGCTACGGGTCGCGACACAGACGGCGATGGCGTACCGGATTACCGCGATCTCGACAGTGACAACGACGCGATCATGGACGTGGCCGAGACCGGCGGCGTTGATGCGAACGAAGATGGCTTGCTTGATGACGGCGGCAGCGTGACATCAAGTCCGCGCGATACCGACGCTGACGGCACGCCGGATTTCCGCGACACCGACAGCAATGACGATGGCATCACCGACATTGCGGGCACGCCTTTTGCGGGCCTCGATGGCGACGGCGACGGCCGCATTGACGAAAGCGCGGATGTCGATGGCGACGGTATTGCCGATGTCATCGACGGTGAGCCGGGCCAGCGCGGTTCGCGTATCGACAGTGATCGCGATGGTGTGCCTGCCAACCTTGACGCGGACGATGACGGTGACGGCATCCCGGATGTGCTGGAAGGCGAGGGCGACACGGACGGTGACGGCACGCCGGACCGGCTCGATCGCGACAGTGACAACGATGGCATTCCGGATCGTGTCGAAGCGGGCCTGCCTTCACCTCTGGGAACGGATAACGATCTGGATGGCATCGACGATGCCTTCGACGTCGACGCGACCGGCGGTGCCGATTCCGATAGCGATGGAGTTGACGATCGCTTCAGTCCGCGTGATTCGGATGGCGATGGCGATCCCGACTACCGCGATGCCGACAGCAACAACGATGGCGTACCGGATGCGGAGAAAGTACTGAACGTGTCGCTGTCAGGCGCGGATACGGATGGCGACGGCATCGACGATGCCATCGACGTCGATGCGACGGGCGGTGTCGATGCGAACGGTGACGGCGTGGACGATGCCACCGTCAACATTGCAGACGCCGATGGCGACGGTATTCCGGATTACCTGCAAAGCAATTCCGGCAGCAACGATGATGACGACGACGATGTCACTCCCCCCGTCCCGGTGGATGTCAGCACGAGTTCGTCGGGCGGTGGTACTTTCGGCGTTCTGATGTTGCTGATGCTGTTCACGCTGCGTTTCATTCAGTGCATTCCGAACAGGCGAAGAGCCGGGTGAGTGCCGAGCGGGACATCACATAAACGATAAAGCAGGCTATGCATTGCGATGGCTTGTGAAGAAGAAGACCCCGCGTTCGCGGGGTTTTTTTTGCTCTTCACGGAGCGGCGAAAATGCAGCATGGCCTTTGAAGAAGAAACACCGAGAGAGCGGACAACACATTAGAAATCCTTGTCCGCGAGATTGAACTTCGCCGCAGGACGCCGCTCTCGCAACAGCCTCGCTTGCCCGTATCGGAGCACACAACCTCCCTTGCCTTTCTTTGCAATGCAATTCGTTGCAGAATCCGCGAACGAACAGCGCATGTCGTTCTGTCGATGGGCGTCGCGACTGTGGAAGGGGGGGGTAAATGGAAGATACAACGGAGAGACCGTACGTCCTGTGGCGTATTGTTTCCGATCACTACCCGGTGCTCATCGCTTCGATCTATGCGTTCGCTGCGATTGTAGGGACGACGTACTACGCCATATTGCTGGACTATTTCGACCTGGCGGTCCTGGATTATTGGGATGCGGGAGATATCCTGCTCGCTGCATTCAGGCAGCCGATGTCGCTCGTGCTTGGTGTGTTCGCGATGGGGTTGGCGTTGAGCCAGATTTATGAGGCCGAGTACAACGCCTGGCTCAAATCAAGGAGTGTCTGGTTGTGGTGGCTGTCAGGAAACTTCTTGTCGCGAAAGCTGGGCTGGAAGAAAGTCACCGGACCCTTTCTTGCCATCAGCATTGCCTTGTTCTGGTTTATCGTCGTCATCACCGCCTTCGCCTACTCGAAGGCCTCGGACGTATGGGAAGCGAAGACGCCCGGCGTGACCGTCGTTTTATCCGATGAAGTGATAGAAGGTCACGTATTTTCCATGAGCAACAAGTACGTCTTGATGCTCGTGAACGCAGATGAAGCGAAGCAGAAAATTGCGGTCGCGATCCCCATCGAATCAATCCAGTCGGTGAAACAGTGCGCGGAGAGAGGCGGCATCCTGGGACGGACTTTCAAGCCGTTGTCCTGTCCTGCGCTACACGAAGAGATCGACACCGCGGAATGAAACGCATCTCTTGCGGGTCGGCCTCTTCTCCATGAACTGCGTAGCCCGGGATACGAATATGAGTTTCAACAAGACGCTTTTCGGGATATCGAGTCTTCTCGTATCTTCCCTGGCATTTGCCGCAGATGAAAAGCCAAAGTGGATAACGGAAGGGCCTTACGTAGACGAGGGTTCCTTGTCTATCGAACTTCCTTTGGAGGTTCTCGCAAGCAAGCTTTTCATCGAGATCGAAATAGGTGGCGCTCCGCGGCGTTTCGTTTTTGATACGGGTTCGCCATCCATGATGAGCGCGGACCTCGCCGCGGAACTGGATCTCGAAGTCATCGACAAGAGGCAGGGCAGGGATTCGCACGGCGCGATCATCGAGACGGACATCGTGCAGGCGGACTTTATTGTCCGCGGAACGACGTTCCACAAGGTGCCCGTCTTCGTCGCCGACTTCCCGAAGACCGCGCAATGCCTGTTTGAGGGCGTACTCGGTTCCGAGGTGTTGCCGCTTTGCGCCTGGCAGATTGATTTGCCTGAATCCGTGCTGCGCTGTAATTCCGAGTTGACGAAGCTCGATCATCTTGAAAAGGCGGAAAAGCAGCCTCTTTACGATTTCGGTTACCCGCACGCGCCAATACTGGATGTGCGATACGCGGCAAAGGCGAAGAGCAAAGCATTGTTTGATACCGGCTCACCCGAGTACGTGGCGATTTCACCTGCCGACTTCGAAGGCGCAAAGCGCAACGATGGAGTCGGCAAGACTATCTCGGGCAACGGATCCATGGGCGGTTCGCTGGGAGGTCCTGCGCCGAACAAGGATCAGCTTCTGGTTCTGCTGAAGTCGTTGGAAGTCGGAAGCATTCCGTTGGGTCGCGTTGCAGCGATATTGAGAGAGTCGACGCCAACGCTGATCGGTGCATCGATTCTGGAGCATTTTGTTGTCACGCTGGACTCGAAAACTTCAACCGCTTACTTCGATCAGTATCGTGATGGTCCCTTCGCCCGTTCGTCATACGGGTTTGGCCTTGGGTTCGATGAGGCAGTGTCAGTTTCAATTGTCTGGGAAGATTCGCCTGCAGAAGCTGCCGGTTTGCGTATTGGTCAACGCGTGACGTCAATCAACGGACAGCCGGCCGATACATCATGCGATGGAATCCGCGACGCCATGCGAGCAATGTCGGAAGGCAATACCATTGATCTCGAATGGGACGGTGGCGGTGACACTCTGACCGAAAAAGCGATCCTGTATTGACCAGTGGCTGCGAGGAATAAAGGGTTCGGAACCTTTTTTGGGCAAAGCAAAGGAGATGGAACAATGAGAACAGTATTGATGTTGCTGGTTGTTTTTCCATGACGGGATGTAGCTATAGAGCCGCATACGAGAACATGCAGATCAATAAACGGACAGAATGTTCAAAGGGCCCTCAATCCGAGTATGACAAATGCATGGAAAGCGTCAATAAA
>Ga0299914_10000250_pt1 | contig 32443 bp, 28 predicted proteins | sample RVTome_10_FD_201361 | JGI IMG/M metagenome (GOLD analysis project Ga0299914, IMG submission 201361) | Soil microbial communities from uranium-contaminated site in the Upper Colorado River Basin, Wyoming, United States - RVT153D57 (version 2) ... | reverse complement strand
GCCCGGCTGATTCCGCGGCTTCGGGCGCCGACAGCTTTCCGAGCCTCGGCCTGCTGCTGCTCACCATTCTGGCGGGGCTTGTTCCGATGGCTTTGGAGAGCGCGACCGGAAACTCTGTCGTCCGGCATGCCGCCACAGGTGTGCTCGGGCTGCTGGTCGTGGGTAGCGCACTTGCCGAGGTCCACGAAGGCTCGCGGTGGCCGCTGGACGTCGTCGCGGCACTTCTGATCGGGATCGGGCTGGTCGCCGGCGCCCAGATTCTGCTGGAAGAGCCGTCCCGTCACCCGTGGTGTGGCGAGTGTCTGTGGCGGCAGCGAGCATTGGGCGACCGCCCGGTCGGACCGGTATTGGTGACGGTCGATCCCTCCGGTGCGCGGCGGTTGCTCAGGTTGTCTCTGCTGTGGGTGGCCGGGCTCGTAGCCGCGTACGCCGTCCTGGCGCTGACGCGCGGGCTGCCGCGTAGCCCGGAATCGGGCGTCATGGGGGCTGGTCTGGAGGTCCCGCTCCAATGGGCGCTCCTGTTATTGATCGTCGCCGGTGTGTTGCTGGCGCGTCGCTGGCATGTCGCGGGAGCGATCGTGGTGGCCCTTGCCGCAAGCCTGCTGGGGTACGTGTCCTCCCTTCAGTACCCTCCGCCGGTCGCCGCGGTCGTCGCAGCAGTCGCCTGGGTCCCAGCACTGCTGCTGTGGCTGGAGTGGCACCGGCGAACGACGTTGCGCGCGGCGCTCGCCGCCGCCGTCGCCACCTCGGTCGTCCTCGGTGGTGTCGTCGCGGCCGCTGCGATCACCTACAGCGAGTACTGGGGGCCGACGCATCCAGTGTCGGCAGTGGTGGCGCCGAATACGACGGTGATCGAGTGGATGTGGGTCGGCGGAGTCACCCCCACCAGTGGGGAGATCCGGCTGCGCACCGCGGCCGAGGCCGATCAAGTCAGGGTGATCGTGAGCGAGGGCGCAGACCTGTCCAACCCGTTGACGACGGTGAACGGGCGAACCGACGACGACCGGGTGGCGGCGCTGCGGCTGGAGGGCTTGCAGCCCGACACGCAGTACTACTACGCGGCGGTCGTCGATGATCAAGTAGTGCGCGACCGGGTTCAGAGTTTCCGCACCTTCCCGGAGGGTGCGGCGTCGTTCACCGTCGCGCTCGGCTCATGCCAGCTCGGTGGTTCCAACGGCCAGGTCTTCGACGCGATACGCGCCACCGACCCTCTTCTCCTACTGTCCATGGGCGACTGGAACTACGGCAACATCGACAGGAACGACCCGGCAAGGTTCCGGGCCCAGTACGACCTCAATCTGACCGCACCAGCTCAGGCAGCGCTGTACGCCCAGGCTCCCATCGCCTATGTCTGGGGTGACCACGACTACGGCGGCAACGACGCGGACCGCACATCGCCGAGCCGCCCGGCGGCAATGCAGACCTACCGGCAGATGACTCCGCACTACCCGTTGGCAAGCGGCCCGGAAGCACCGATCTACCAGGCCTTCACGGTCGGGCGGGTCAGGTTCGTGCTGACCGACACCCGCTCGGCCCGGGACCCGGTCGGCGAACCGGTCGGCGCATACCGCTCCACCCTGGGAGAGCAGCAGCGAAAGTGGCTGCTCGACGAGCTCTCGCAGGCCGACCGATACGGCCTCGTCGTATGGGTCAATCCGGACCCGTGGCTGGCACCAGACCGCGCCTCGAGCGATACCTGGGGCGGGTTCGCGCAGGAGCGCCGGGTGATCGCGGACACCATCGCCGAGTACGAGGTCGACAACCTGCTGATGGTCAGTGGCGACGCACACATGCTCGCCTTCGACGACGGCACCAACACCGACTACTCGGCATCCCAATCCGGTGGGTTCCCGCTGTTCCACGCCGCTGCGATCGACCGCCCCGGCAGCGTCAAAGGGGGGCCGTACACGGGGGACGTCCTGCCGGGCGGCGGTCAGTTCGGCACGATCGAGGTCCGGGATGACGGAACGACGATCCAGGCCACCCTTACCGGCTGGAACTGGGAATCAGAGCGGCTGTTCACCGAGGTCGTGCGATTCCCGGCACACCGGGGTGACGGCTGAGCCGGTCCGAACGAATCCGCCGTTCGGAGCCATGGTCCGGCAACGGCGCTAGCCACTTGCCCGCCGGCGATCATTGCCCGGTGTCGCGGCCTACGGCGTCGATTTCGATCTCGGCCGTGTCGCCGACCGCGATGTTCGCTGCCTTCATCATGGCCTTGCTTACGCTGAGTGCCAGCTTGCCACCGCCCGCGGGCATGACGTTCGACGCGAACTCGGCGCCTGCGATGCGTCCGTGTACACGCTGTTGCTTCAGTCCGCCGAGCATTGCGACGTGTTCGGTGGGAAGGTCGGTGACGGCCAGGCCGCTTGCCTTGTCAGGGTTCCAGTAGCGGATGAGCCCGGTGAACCGGATCGGCTCCATAGCTGCGCTAGAACGCCAGGCCGAAATAGAGCATCCCGGCGTTGATCAGGATCAACCCGGACCAGGCGATCAGGTCTGACTTGGACTTGACCAGGAGGTCGAGCGCTCGGCCGGCCCGTCCGTGGCCGAAGGCTCGCCCGGCCGCTGCCACTCTGGTGACGCCGATTCCGGCAGTCAGGACGGCGGCTGAGCCGACCGTGCAGAACAAGCACATCGCGCCCATCACGAAACCGGTCTGGAAGCTGTACCAGGTGGCGAATGCGGCCATGAACAGCGACAGGCCCAGCACCGCGGCCAGGTAGGGCCTGGCGAACCGGGATCCCAGCATGCCGGCCACGGCTGTGGCGGCGAACGCGGCGAACACCGGCAGGCTCACGAGCGTGTTGGGTACTCCGAGGGCAGATGACTGCCACTGGGTGAAGACGCTCGAACACGACAGGATCGCGTTGAAGTCGCACACGGAGCCGGCGTCTGCGTTCTCGGCCGTGGCGATTCGCTCCACGATCTGCCAACCAGCGCTGATCATCCCGATGACCGCGGCGGTGAGCACCAGCGCGTACCAGGGGCGAGTCGAGGGAGCGTCGCTTACGCGCTGTGTGGTGCCCTCATAGCCGGTCACCTGATTCTCGGTGTGAGTAGTCATGAGGTTCAGCCCTTCGTGAAATGACTTCGTGCCAATCGACCTTCGCCTGGGTTGAGCAAGGATCGATAGGGCACAAAGTCCCGGTCTCCAGGGCTGTAGCGCAGAGGTCGATCGCGATGGCGAGACTCGCGGTGCGAACGTACCCGAGAAGCCGGGCTTGGTCCGGCGCACATGCGTACTCTTTGGGCCGTGCTCAAGGCCTGGCGTGGTGGAGTTCGACGGCGTTTGGCCGTGGCGATATTGGTTCTTGGAGCGGTCGCTGTTGGCGTCTTCGGTGTGCTCGCGCCGCCGGAACACTGCCCTACGCCGACATCGGCGCAGCTGCAGGAGGCCGCCGTCGAGGCAGTCGAGTGGTTTGCGCGCAACCAACAGGCTGACGGCACGTGGCTCTACCTGTACGACGCGGACACCGCTTCGGTCAGCGCCGAATACAACGTCGTCCGGCATATGGGCGTCCAGCTGAGCCTCTATCAGGCGGCGGCGGCAGACATCCCAGGTGCAATGGAAAGCGCGGAGCGTGGGATGGAGTGGACGACTGGGCGCATCGTCGAAGGCGACGGCTGGTCGGCGGTCGTCGACGGCGAACGGACACCTGTGGGAGCGACGGCCCTGCTAGTGGCCGCGCTCGCCGAGCGGCGGATCGTCACGAACGACGATCAGTTCGACGAGCTGCTGGACAGGCTCGGCAGGTTCATCGTCGCGCAGACGGAGGAGTCCGGCGCTGTCCTGGCCTACTACGACGCCTCGTCGGGTGAGCCGACGCCCGGTGAGTACTCGCGTTACTACACCGGAGAGGCCTATTGGGCGTTGGCGCGCCTGCGCCTGCTGCTCCCCGACGGCCCGTGGGCCGAAGCGGCGGACCGGATCGGCTCGTATCTATCGACGCGTCGCGACAGCGCCGAAGGGTACTGGCCACCACTAGCTGACCACTGGGCTGCTTACGGGCTCGCGGAGACCGTCGCCGCCGAGGAACGAGCAGGCGACCGGCCGCTCACCGCCGACGAGCTGGCCTACGCACGCCGGCAGGCCGGACTGTTTGGCGTCCAGGTGCGCTGGGTGAGCCAGCAGGCCGGACCGTGGGGGGTTGCCGCGCGCGGCACGCGCGTGCCTCGAGGCGGCGGCTACGGCGTGATCGGTGAGGCGCTCACCGGGCTGTGGCTGGTCGCTCACGCCGACCCGCGGCTCGCGGACGTCCGCACGCCGCTCACCGAGCGGGTTACCTGCATCGCGGGCCTGGCAATGGATGCCCAGGTCGATGAATCGGAGGCCCGCGAGTACCGCGAGCCGGCGCGGGTTCAGGGCGTGTGGCTCATCGACGGTGAGACACGGATGGATGATCAGCAGCACGCGCTGTCCGCGCTGCTGCGGACCATCCCGATAGTGCAGGCCAGCGATGATCAGGACGACGGCTCGGGACCGTGGGCGGCGCCGTCAGCCTGGCTGTGGGCGGTGGCATTGTTCGCCGCCGTCAATCCGTTCCGGCTGGCGCTGGCCCTGCCTCGCGGCGAGCGGTCAGCACGCATCGTGACAGGAGCCGCCGCGCTCGGCGGAATCGCGGGCGCGGCCATCGCTGCGGGAGCAAGTCTCGGCGGCGGGCTGCTCCTCGATGCTCTCGACGTGAGCGACGCGTCGTTGCGCATAGCCGCCGGAGTCGTGGCGGCCGTCGTCGGTATCGCCACCTTGGTCCGCAAGCCCCCTTCGCCGATACCGGCGTTACCCGGCCTGCGGGCAGCTCTGGTCCCCGTGGCAGTGCCGCTGTTCGCGAATGGCGGACTTATCGTGCTGGCGGTCAGCGCGTATGCCGATCGGGGTGCCGTCCCGGTCGCCGCGGCGCTGGCCTTTGCCGTCGGCACGCTCACCGTATTGGCGGCGCTCGTCCGCACCGACGGTGTGGCCGGTCGGGTCCTCGCGTGGGCGGGCCGGCTGACTTCAGCTGTGCTCGTCGTGACCGCCACTCAGCTGGTCATCGACGGCATGTTCGCGGTTTAGCCGGCACTCGCCACGGTAGCGGCGGGCCGGGTCGTGGCTTCGTGGGCGTTGTCCTTGTCGTGAGCGGTGCTCAGAGCGGGTCGGCGCGTGCGCGCGTGGTAGGCCACGACGCTGAGGGTCGCGGCCAGGAACAGTAGCTGCATCAGGGTGCGGGGAAGCAGCGGCGTCGCTGGGGAGCCGCCGAGGGAGATGCCCTCGACTGCCGCATGGACGTTGGCTGGGAACATCGCCAAGAGCATGGCGGCAAGGCCACCGGCTGCCCATGGCGCCGTCCGGTGCCACAGCAGCCCGGCTGCGCCCGCCAATTCCAGTACTCCGGTGATGGTGACGAGTAGGCCTGGTTCGGGCAGCATCGGCGGGACCATGTTGATCAGGTCGTCACGCATCCCGACGAAGTGTGAGACACCGGTCAGCACGAACATTGCGGCCAGACCGCCGCGCACGGCGACTGGCCATGGTCGGAGCCGGCGCACGCCTGCGGCACCTGCCGCGAAAAGGACCAGCGTGACGAGGACGAGAACGATTAGTGGGGTCATCGTGATTCCCTTGAAGAAGAAGGCGAACTTGTCAATGTCAAGATGTCATATTGCGCCAATCTTGTCAATGGCTAGATTCTAGATTAGTCTCGGGGGAATGACCTCGGTGCGCCCCTATCACCACGGAGACCTTCGCCGCGCCGTGTTGGCCGCCGCGGTCGCCACCATCACTGAGGCCGGACCCGCAGGCGTCAGCCTCCGCGATCTCGCCCGGCGCGCGGGTGTTTCACATGCCGCGCCGGCCCACCATTTCGGAGACAAGGCCGGGGTACTTTCCGCGGTGGCCGCCGAGGGATTCGACCTGCTCGCCGACGAGTTGACGGCCGCCCTGCAAGGCACTCAGGACTTCCTCGAGGTTGGCGTGGCGTACGTGCGATTCGCGGTCCAGCACCGCGCCCACTTCGAGGTAATGTTCCGTCCCGACCTCTACCATCCCGACGACGGGGCCGTGCTGGCCGCCCGGGATCGGGCCAGTGAGGCCCTGGCCTCCGGGATCGGCTCCCTCCCGGACAAGCAAGCCGGACCCGACGCCCGCCTCGCCGGTATCGCCGCCTGGTCACTCGTTCACGGCTTCGCCACCCTGTGGCTCAACGGGGCCCTGCCTACCGAACTCGGCGACAACCCAGAGACCGTGGCTCGAGCCGTCGCCGCGATCCTGTTCGCTGCACCGTGACCGACCTCGCAGTCACGGCCTTAATGTGAGCCGGGTGAGAGCCGTCCAGTTCCAGACGTACGCAGGCCCGCTCGACCTCGTGGACCTGGCCGAGCCACCAGCACCTGACGACGGCGCGGTGGTCCGGGTCGAGGCCACGGGCATCTGCCGAAGCGACTGGCACGGCTGGCGCGGCCACGATCCTGACATCACATTGCCGCACGTGCCTGGGCATGAGTTCGCGGGTGTGGTCCACGCGGTCGGGCGGGCGGTGCGGCTTTGGCGCGGCGGTGAGCGGATCACTGCTCCCTTCGTGTGCGGCTGCGGGACATGCGGCTCATGCGCGCGAGGTGACCAGCAGGTGTGTGAGCGCCAGACGCAGCCCGGTTTCACCCACGACGGATCGTTCGCCGAGTACGTGGTCGTGCGGCACGCCGATGTGAACCTCGTGCGGCTTCCGGACACGGTCGACGCGATCAGTGCAGCGGCTCTCGGCTGCCGGTTCGCTACCGCGTTCCGGGCGGTGGTACAGCAGGGCCGGGCGGCCCCGGGGCAGTGGGTCGCCGTGTACGGGTGCGGGGGGGTCGGCCTGTCCGCGGTGATGATCGCCACAGCCTCCGGTGCGCGCGCCGTCGCCGTGGACGTCTCGCCTGATGCGCTTGCCCTCGCGGTGGAGTTGGGGGCCGAAGTGACGATAAACCCGTCGGTCGTCGCAGGGTCGACGGATGAAGCGGAGTCCGGCGATATCGCGGCCGGCGCTGCCCGGCTCGGCGCCATGGTCCGCGAAGCGACCGGTGGCGGCGTGAGCCTGTCGATCGACGCTCTCGGCAGTCTGAGCACCTGCGCGGCGGCCGTTCACTCGCTGGCCCGCCGCGGCCGGCACGTGCAGGTCGGGCTGTTGCCTCCCGTGCTCGGGATTCCGCCGATTCCGATGGAGCGAGTGATCGGCGCGGAACTGGAACTCGTCGGTAGCCATGGCATGGCGGCGCACGCCTACCCGCAGTTGCTCGCCGCTGTCGAGGCCGGTGCCCTCCGCCCGGATCGGCTCGTCACCAGGCGGGTCGGGCTGGATGCCATTGCACTTGTCCTGGCCGAGATGGGTGACGATGCCGGGCCATCCCAGCCCGGCATCACCGTGGCGACGCCATAGGGCCCACTGCGGGTCCGTTCACGCCGGATTACGAATCGGCGGGTTGGCACACGGCCCGTTCGGCCATTGCGATGAGTCGCTCTGCCACGGTTGCCGGGTCCAGACCTCGACCGGTGTACAGCAGGTCGAAGGTGTCGAAGCTGGTGATGACAAAGAGCAGGTCAACGGCCTCGGCTTCGGTCACGTCCGCTCGCAGTACGCCCTGCTCGGCGAGGCGGTTGCCGAGGTACACCATGCCGCCGGCCCGGGACTGCTCGAGCCGCTGGGCGACGCCTGCCATGGCGTCGGGATCGAGCAGTCCCATCGAGTACAGGGCTCGGCCGGCATCACGCTCGGCTGCATAGACCTCACTCGCGGCCCGAAGGCTGCCGCGAAGGTGCTCGAGCGCATCTGGGTGCTGCACTGCTTGGGCGATACGGTCGAAGCCGGCTCGACCGTAGAGATACTCACCGAATGCGTCGAACAGGCCGGCGCGTGAACCGAAGATCAGATAGACGGTGGATCGGGCGACGCCGGCGTCCTGCGCCACGCGGTCGACACTGATCGCCTTCGCCGGGGTTTCGCGGAGCTGGTTGTACATCGACTCGAGAATCCGCCGACGGGTTTCCTCCGCTGCTTCCGCGCGGGCTCGCTGATCGTACTTGCGTGGTGCCACCGCTCGCTCCGTAATTTCACTTGACATCTCGTCCATTAGAATACACCATGTCCAGTGAAAGACAGTGTGTCCACTGAAATTAGGAGAAGAACTTGTACCAGGACACTGCACGTGAGGTGCCGGTGCTGATCGTGGGAGCGGGGCCAGCGGGTCTCACCGCTGCGATCACCCTGGCCCGTTACGGAATCGATTCGTTGCTCATCGAGCGCCGAGCAGGCTTGTCAGCGCTACCACGCGCTACCGCTGTCAGCACCCGGACCATGGAGATCCTTCGGTCGTTCGGGCTCGAGCAAGAGGTACTCTCCGGCGGCATAGACGTCGAGTGGAACGCATGGCTGACCGAAACCCTCGCTTCTCCGGCCGGCGTCCCGATGCCACTCGGCTTTCCGACTCGTGAAGAGGTTGCGCGGGTGAGTCCCGCCGCGCCGGCATGTGTGCCACAAGATCATTTGGAGCCGGTGCTGCTCGACTACCTGCGATCGTTCACGAATGCGGACGTCCAGTTCGGAGCCGAACTCGTCGAGCTACACCAGGACTCGGAGTGGGTTACGGCGACGATTCGGGAGGCGACATCGCAGCGAATGGTCTCGATCCGGGCCAGGTACGTGGTGGCCGCCGACGGAGCCCACAGTCGAACAAGGGATCTGCTGAACATCCCGATGGAGGGACCGGACGATCTGGTCGATCACTCCACCGTCCTTTTCCGCGCGCCCTTGTGGAACGTCCTCGGTGATCGACGGCATGGTCTCTATGTGATCATTCACCCTGAGGCGGCGGGCATCTTCGTCCCAGTCGGAGCCGACGACCGCTGGCTGTACGGACAGGAAACGTCACAAGGGCGGCAGCGGCTGGCGGATTTGTCGTCCGACGGTCTTACCAGCCTGCTGCGGACCGCATCGGGAGTTCCCACGCTGCAGCCGCGCATCGAGCGGTTGGGCCGATTCACCTTCGCCGCCCAGATCGCCTCGCAGTATCGGGACCGGCGGGTCCTTCTGGCCGGCGATGCCGCACATCGGGTCACCCCGCGCGGCGGCACCGGCATGAACACGGCGATTCACGACGGCTTCGACTTGGCCTGGAAGCTCGGCTGGGTGCTTCATGATTGGGCCGCGCCGGAACTTCTGGACACGTACGAGGTGGAACGGCGACCTGTGGGCCTGCACAACACCGCACGGTCAGCGGACCCCGACGGAAGCCGGCGAGACGCCGCCGACGGACTTGCCGCCGACCTTGGCGACCGGATCGCGCACGTGTGGACGGGCCAGGACCAGGCCCGCATCTCAACCCTGGACCTGGTGGGGCCTGGCCTGACGCTGCTGACCGATGAGTACGGCGGCAGGTGGCGGCACGAGCTGCCGAGCGTGGCAGCGACTATCGCGTCGCAGGTCGTCGATGCCGCCGCGGCGCGCGCGTTGGGCATCCACGGTGGAGGAGCGGTTCTGGTACGACCAGACGCCAAGCCGGTTGCCACCTGGACCGCGGCGATGCCCGAGCCTGCCGGTGCCATCACCGCCGCCGTCACAGCGATGGCGATGCGGACCACACAGGTGGCGCCGGCCCGGCCGCGCATGCTTGCCGGTTAATGCCAGTCGCATGTCAATGCGGGCGGTCTTTGTGGAGGTGGCAGAGCGTAGTCACGCGGGTTCGTCCGTGCGGGCGACGACCGCCGGCCCGGCGTAGTCCGCCGGAGCGTTCTGCCGCCTGGCCAACGCGAGGAACGGCACGGCCAGCGCCGAGATTCCCGCGCCGATCGCGTAGGACGCGCCGTACCCCCAGACATCGGCTGCGCGGCCCAGCGCCGGCTGCGTCACGATGCCTCCGGTGGAACCGATCATCGAGTCGAACGACAGGACCGTCGCCCGCTGCTCGGACGGGATGAGGCCGTTGAGGTAGGTCTGCCGGATGGGAGTGGCCGCGGCGAACAGCAAACCCCAGATGACGATCATGCCGAGCACGAACCAGAAGTTCTCGACGATTCCGATCACGGCGAGCACCGCGGCGGTAAGACTGATGGCCACGATCAATGCGGAGGTGCGGCGATGGAACAGGCGGCGCACCAGCGGGGCGGCGAACCCGCCGATGATCTGGGCGCCCGCCACGATCGCCGCCACGATGCCCGCGATCTGGTATGCCTCCGGGTCGCCGTAGAGCTCGAGCAGGAAGGGCTGCAACGCATAGAACACGTAGAACGACACCCCGCCGGTGAACAGGGCCTGCACCATGACCCATTTGACAGCGGGCGCGCGCCAGCCGTACTCGATCGACGCTGAGGCGATTCGCCGCATCTCAGTCAGCGGACGGCTGCCCTTTTTCGGGGTGAACCCCACGTCATGCATCAGCCGCCACGCCACGGCGAACATCACCAACAAGATCGCGGCCCGCAGCACGAATGGTGCGCCGAGGTTGACCTGCTGGGCCACGAAGCCCCCGGCGACCGAGCCCGTCAGCATCGCGACGCCTGTTACGACCTGCCCGCGCCCGAACACCGTTTCCATCTGACCCGTGTATCCGGTGGCGGTCAGCGCATCGACCAGCCAGGCCTCGACCGCGCCGGAAAAGAAGGTGAAGCCGAGACCGAGTAGCACCGAGGCCAATGCCCACTGCCAGAACGGCGCGGACAACTGCCACAGCAGCACGTACAGCAACGTTGACGCGCTCAAGGTCAGCGTTCCGAGCAGATACGACGCGCGTCGCCCGACGGTATCGGCCACGACTCCGGTCGGAACCTCGAACACGACCATGCCCGCGGTGAAGAACGCGTTGGCGGCGAACGCTTCGAAGTTCGACAGCCCGGCGTCCAGCAGGAAGATCGTGTTGATCCCCCAGATGAGAGATGCGGCCAGCGTGTTGCCCAACAAGAGCCCCAGATAGGTGCGCTCAATCTGGCGCGGCGTTGTGGCAACCATCGTCTCTCCTGTCCTCAGCAGGTTCTACACCGTTGGACCCGCTGACGCCTCAGAACTAAGCGGAGCGGCCAGGCATTCCCAACGCCCGTCAGACCGGGCCGGGCTCGCGTCGGCGTCTCTCAGTCAGGGAGCCACGCGGATGCCGCTGAGGAACGGGGTACCAGGGTCAGCGTCGCGCCGGGGCAAGCGTCAGCTTTTCAGTGAGGCCAAGGACCTCTAGGACTCGTAAAACGACGCCTTGCGGGTTCTGCACGATGAAGCCGACGCCACGGCACCGCGCGGCTTCGCGACCGGAGATGAGCACGCCAATGCCACTGGCGTCCATGAACGTGACCTCAGCCAGGTCAATCCGCACATCTCTGGGTGGGATCGGCTGCTCGATCGCGGCCAGCACTACGGCCTTCAAGTGCGGTGCGGTCGCCAGGTCAATCTCGCCGGCCGCTGCGATGCGGACGGTTTCGCCATCTGGGCAGGCCGCTGCTGAGAAGGTCGCGGCGGAAGGCCGATCGGTCATGAGACACGCCTACCTTGCACGGCCAGCGTGTACCGGCGGCTGCCACACACCATGCTGAGCACTCAAGATGTCCCCTCCAACCAGACAAGCATTGAGTAAGTCCGCAAGATACTGGCTCATTTCTGAAGAGTTATCAGCTACGGTACGTCTGACGTAGCCTTACTACAAGGCTTTCTGAAGAGGAATTGATGAACTTGCGTGCCGAAGACTATGATCTCCCTATGGATGCTGGCAATCCTGGAGATCGGCCCGTCTACAGCATCGGCGCAGTGTCGAAGATGCTGGGGATCCGCCCGGCCACTCTGCGCACCTGGCAGGAGCGGTATGGCGTCGTGGTGCCGGAGCGCAGTGAAGGCGGCCACCGGTTGTATACCCGCGACCAGGTCCAGCAGCTGCGATTCCTGATGGACCAGGTAGCGGCCGGTCTGTCCCCGGCCGACGGGCACCGGGTTCTTGAGGAACGGATCGCCGCCGGGCTGCCGGTCCAGTCCGCAGGGACGTCGGGTGCCGATACGTTGCTGATCCTCCTGGCCGAGCGTGACCCGTTCGCGGCGGATTTCGCCGAGTACTTCCTGCGGACTGAGGGCTACGACGTCGCACTCGTGCTGAGTGTCGAGGACGCGATCGCCACGACGGCCAGCGCCGGACCGCACCTAGCCGTGATCGACCTGTTGATCTCCGGTGGACGCGGGCTTGAGCTCTGCCGGCAGTTGAGCAAGCACGAGAGCGTACCCGTACTGGCCATCTCGAGCCTGGAGATGCGCGAGCAGGCTCTGTCCGCCGGGGCGTCGGCATTCCTGCGCAAACCGGTCGAGGCTCTGCAGCTGGTCTCGGCCGTCCAGGACCTCCTGGGTCGCAGTGCCTTCCTTCGCCGAGACGACCGCCGAGCCGAACATCGAGACGAGGCCAAGGCATGACCGAGCGCATCTCCGGTGGCACTAGCCGTCTCGACACGGTGTTGGGCGGCGGCCTTCCGCGCAACGCCATCTGCCTCGTCATCGGGCAGCCCGGGTCCGGCAAGACGATCTTCGCGCAACAGTGCGTGTACGTTAACGCCCGCGCGGACCGGCCGGCGGTCTACCTCTCCACCGTGTCCGAGCCGCTGGAGAAGATACTCCGGTTCGGGCAGTACCTCACGTTCTTCGATCGAAGCGCGGTGGGCAGCCGGGTGATCTACGACGATCTCGGCACTGTCCTCGGCGATCGTGGGCTGGACGGAGTGCTCGACCGCATCCGAGGCCTGATCCAGGAACGTCGTCCGAGCATCATGGTGATCGACAGCTTCAAGGCGATGCGTGCGTACGCGGCCGACGACGGAGAGTTTCGCAAATTTCTGCACAACCTGACCGGAATGGTCAGTGCCTTTCCGGTTACATCGTTATGGGTCGGAGAGTACGAAGCGAGCGAGATCGGCAGCGCGCCCGAGTTCGCGGTAGCCGACGCGATCCTGGCCTTCGGCAGTAGCCATGCGGCCGAGCGCACGACCCGCTCGCTGGAGGTTCTCAAGCTCCGGGGAGGCAACTCTCTCTCGGGCAGGCACGCCTATCGGATCTCGCCAGACGGTATCGCGGTGTACCCGCGCCTGGCCGATGTGGCCGGCGAGACGCCATACGTGCTGGAGCAGGAACGTCGCTCCTCCGGCGTAGCAGCTCTCGACGACATGCTTTCCGACGGCTACTGGCCAGGGGCTTCGACGCTCATCGCCGGCCCCACCGGCGCCGGAAAGACCTTGATGGGCCTGCATTTCATATTCGGCGGCAGCCGCGACGGTGAGCCGGGCTTGATCGCCACGCTCCAGGAGCACCCGACGCAGCTCGAGCGGATCGCCCAGGGCTTCGGCTGGTCTCTGGAAGACGACAACGTCACCCTCATGTACCGATCGCCGGTGGACCTCTATGTCGATGAGTGGGTCTACCAGTTGCTTGACACTGCCGAGGACGTAGGTGCCAAGCGCGTACTCATAGACAGCCTTGGCGACCTGCAAGCCGCCTCTGCTGATGTGACTCGCTTCCGCGAGTACGTCTACTCGCTGCTACACCGCTGCTCCCGCCGCGGCGTGAGCGTCATGATGACTCACGAGGTTCTGGACCTCTATGGCCTCACGAGACTGACCGAGTACGGCGCCTCACACCTGGCCGACAACGTGGTGCTCCTCCAATACGCCGGCTTCGACAAGGCTTCCATCTCGCGTACCGTCACGGTGCTCAAGACCCGCGCCAGCACACACGACCCGCATGTGCGCGAATTCCAGATCACCCCGAAAGGCATCGTCCTGAACGCCCGGCCCTAGCGACCGACTTGGTCACCCGAGAAGTGCCGCACTGCGATCCAGCAGGCGGGCGAGATGAGGTGATAAGCCGGGATGAGCGTAGTCTCGCATCGAATGCTGGGAGGAGGGGATCCACCATGGAAGCGCTGGTCAAGGACTCGTTGCGGTTTGTGCTGCAACGCCACAACCTGCTTCGCGCGGAGGAACTTCCAGACGTGGTGGTCGAAGCCGCGGCACTCATCGGCGCTTCGGATGCGGTCATCCACCTGGTGGATCTACGCCAGGAGAAGCTCGTTCCCTTCACCTCCGATCCGTCCGAGTCCAGGCCCAACGTCAATGTCGACGGGACACTGGCCGGACGGGCGTACACCGACGTTTCGCGGCATGAGCGCCGGTCTGATTCGACCTGCACCGTATGGGAACCTCTGCTGGACGGTACCGAGCGTCTGGGTGTGCTGGAGTTGACGTTTCCGGCAGTGAACGATCCGGCTGATCTCGAGGCCGAGGGCCGATACCTCGCGTCGCTTGTCGCCGAGATGCTCGTCGCCCGTGACAAATACGGAGACGCAATCGCCAGGACCCGCCGGCTGCTGCCGATGCAGTTGCCCGCCGAGATGCAATGGCAGTTGATGCCGCCGCTCACGTTCGGAACCCCAGAAGTTGTCATTTCCGGCACGATCGAGCCCGCCTACGAAGTTGGCGGCGACTGCTTTGACTACGCGGTCAACGGAACAACTGCACACGTGGCGGTCATCGATGCGATGGGGCACGGTCTAGGTGCCACCCTGCTGGCCACCGTGGCGGTGGGTGCCTTGCGCAACGCCCGCCGAACCGGCCTGGATCTCGTGGACACCGTACGGTCCATGGACAAGTGGCTGACGGCGCAGTTCGGGCCCGAGACGTTCGTCACGGCGGTCGTGGCCGAGCTGAACATCTCCACCGGCCAGTACCGCTGGATCAATGCGGGCCATCCGGCCGCCCTGATTCTGCGCAACGGCCAAGTCGTCAAGGAATTCGACGACGGCATCAATCCTCCGCTCGGCCTGCACGACGAGGTGCCCATCGTCATGGAGGAACGCCTGGAGCCAGGTGACCGGATAGTCCTCTACACCGACGGAGTCACCGAAGCCCGGGACGGCATGCGGAACCTGTTCGGCGTCGACCGCCTCGTCGATTTCGTCACCCGCGCGGCCGCGGACGAGCTTCCCGCGCCCGAGACGCTGCGCCGCCTCAACCGTGCGATCCTCGAGCACCAGGAAGGCAACCTGCAGGACGACGCCACGACGCTGCTTGTGGAATGGCAGGGTGAGTCACCGCGTCAACTCAGGCCCTAGCCGACGGTAGTGGTCTGCGCGCCGCGTCCGCCGGGATACAGCTCCGGCTGAGTCCGCTCGGGCTGCAGTAAGACCTTGGTGCAGCCGTCCTCCTTCTTCTGGAACAGCTCGTAGCCGCGCGGTGCATCGCCCAGCGGCAGGTAGTGGCTGGCCATGTCCTCGGTCGCCAGCGGGTCGGAGTCGTCGAGCAGATGGGGCATGATTTCGTCGACCCACTTCTTGACGTGGCATTGGCCCATCCGCAGCGCAATGCCCTTGTCGAACATGTCCATCATCGGCATCGGGTCGATGGCTCCGCTGTAGACGCCGGTGATCGAGACTGTGCCGCCTCGCCGCACCGCCTCGATCGCCTCGTTGAGCACGGTGAGCTGGTCGATGCCGAACCGTTCGGCGACGGGCCGGCCGATGGCGCGTGGCAACCGTGCCACCACTTCGTGAGCCACATCGATCAGAGAGCTGCCGTGGGCCTCCATTCCGACAGCGTCGATAACGCTGTCCGGCCCCCGACCGTCGGTGCCATCGGCGAGGTAACCCGGGACGTCGTCGACCTCGTTGGCGTCGATGACTTCGATGCCATGCCGAGCGGCCATCGCCAGCCGTTCGGGGACGATGTCGACACCGAATACGTGTCCGGCGCCCTGCACGAGAGCGCTCCGCGCGCTGAACTGGCCGACCGGTCCCAGTCCGTAAACGGCCACCGATCCACCCTTGGGAATGTTGGCGTAGGCCGCCGCCTGCCAGCCGGTCGGGAGTACGTCTGACAGGTAGACGAATCTGTCGTCGACCGGGCCGTTGGGCACCTTGATCGGCCCGAACTGAGCCTGCGGAACGCGCAGGTACTCGGCCTGCCCGCCGGGCACGTGCCCGTACAGCTTGGTGTAGCCGAACAGCGAAGCCCCCTTTCCGTATTCGCGGTTCTGGGTCGTCTCGCATTGGGCGTAGAGCTGCTCGTGGCACATCCAGCAGCGACCGCAGGAGATGTTGAACGGGATGACGACGCGGTCGCCAGGCTGAATGTGCTGCGCCGCGTCCGACCCCACCTCTTCGACCACGCCGATCGGCTCGTGTCCCAGGATGTCGCCGTCTTCGAGGAACGGCGACAACACCTCGTAGAGGTGCAGGTCAGAGCCGCAGATATTGGTGGTCGTGATCCGCACTATCGCGTCGGTCGGCTCCTCGATCCGCGGCTCGGGGACTTCTTCGACCCGAACGTCTCGTTTGCCGTGCCATCTGACCGCCTTCATAGCGCTCACCTTCTTGCTGACGAAGTCCACTTCTTGCTGACGAAGTCCACGTTGTTGGCGCTTCCCATCCCTGTCGCGGCGAAACCCGCGGCGCCTGCTTTTCGGGCGGTCTGCTGGCGGCGGTGCGCCATCGCCGCAGGTCCGAGCGGCTCTTCGAGTCGGGCTCGGCTCGGGCCCGGTATGGAACACTTCTCTAGTGCTCTTCCTGTTCGGCGAGTACCAGCTGGACGACCAGCGGTTGACACTTTCGGGCCCGGCCGGCCCGATCCATCTCGAGCCGCAGGTCCTCGGAGTGCTGCACCACCTGATCGTCAACCGTGATCGGGTGGTCACAAAGGAAGAGCTGCTCGACAGGGTGTGGGGCAGCCGGTTCGTCTCAGCATCAGCGCTGACCTCGCGGGTGAAGGCGGCACGGCGGGCGGTCGGCGACGACGGGCAGGTTCAACACGTCATCAAGACCATGCACGGACGCGGGTACCGGTTCGTCGCCGAGGTCACGACGCCGGCAGAGGCCGGCCGCCGCCTGGTGCCGTTGCGCAACGCCCTGATCGGGCGGGACGAGGACACCAAGGGCGTCATCGATCTGATCCGAGAGCATGCCCTCGTCACCGTCGCCGGCCCGGGAGGTGTCGGTAAAACGACGCTGGCGCTCGCTGTCGCGCACCAGATGCAGGCCGAGTACGCGGACGGTGCGGTGTTCGCCGATCTGGCGCCGGTGCCGCCCGGTGGCGATGTGACGAGAGCCGTCGCAGAGGCGGCGGGAGTCGAGGGCCAGGCATCACGATCGCTGGCGTCAGTCGCAGAGCATTTCGCCCACCGACCTGTGTTGCTCGTACTCGACAACTGCGAGCACGTCCTCGCGCGCTGCGCCGAGCTCCTGGACCGGATGCTCGGTCGCGGCGGCCCGGGGCGGGTCATCGCCACTAGTCGAGAGCCAGTCCGGGTGCGCGGTGAACATGTCTGGCCGCTAGGACCCCTCACGGAGGAGGGACCGCGCCTGTTCGCCGAGCGCGCCCGCGCCGCCGAACCGCGAGTCCGGTGGGATCCCGGCGACCCGAAGGTGATCGAACTCTGCAACCGGCTCGACAACGTCCCGCTGGCATTGGAGCTGGCCGCGGGCCAACTGCGCAGATTCAGCCTCGAGGAACTCGCCGGGCGCCTCAGCAACCGGCTCACGCTACTGACCCAGCGCGCTGTGGGTGATTTGCAACGGCACGCCACCATGGAGGCGACGATCGACTGGAGCTACCGCCTGCTCGAACCGTCCGAGCAGCAGTTGCTTCGCTACCTCAGTGTCTTTCCCTCCTACTTCGACGTGCAAGCAGTCGAAGCGTCGGCTCCGCCGCTGGAAGGCGGTGCTCCCGCTGCGGCGATCCTTGGTGAGCTCGTCGACAAGAGCCTGGTGGTCCGGGTGACGGGTACCGGTCGATATCGCCTGCTCGAGACTATTCGGGTCTTCGGCCGAAACCTTCTCGATGATGCGGGAGAGGCGCCTGCTGCCCTGGAGCGGCACCGGCAGCACGTCATTGGGAGCCTACGTGAGAGTTCCCGGCTCGACCGATGGATGTCGGCCCGCCTGGCCGGCACCTTCCGGCAGGACCTGGACAGTGCGCGGCAGGCGTTCCAGCTCAGCCTCGACGCAGGCGATGCCGACGGGGCAGTCGAGATCGCGCTCGGCGCCGCGTTCCTCTGGCGGAACGCCGTGGGCTGCACGGAGGGCCGCGAATGGGTCGACCAATTGAGCTCGTACCCTGCCGATCTGGACAACCGGACGTGGGTGCAACTCCTGCGTGCGGATGTCGCACTCGGCGTCGGCGATTCGCACGAGATGGCGGCCGCTGCCGGGGCGGCGCAAGAGTTGGTGTCACCTGCTGCTGACCCGGTGGCGGTCTGCTTGTCCGCGCTCTACGCAGCGCTGTCCGACTTTTCTGATCCCGACCAGGCACGCTTCGGCCTCGCCGTCCCGATGGAGCTTGCCCGCTCGTCAGGCGAAGGCCGGCTGGTCAACCTGGTCCAGGCCTTTCTGGCCGCGGTCAGCCTGGCTGCGCAGGATCATCTCGAGGCACGGTCGGTTGTCGAGACCCTCGACAGGGACGCTTCAGAGGACGGATACGACCGGTTCATCACCCACTGGGTCGGTTGGATGCTCGCCATGGCCGAGCAGGATGCAGCCTCTGCTCAGCGCTGGATGGACGCCCAGCAGGATTTCCTCGATCGAAGCGGGATCAGGGAAACCTGGCTGTCGGCGCTGTCGGCGACGATGACGCAAGTGGTTTCGGGTGGGGACTTCCGCGACCACCTTCGCCGGACGCTCGGGCTGGCCGACCGAGAGGGATACCGCGCGCATGGGGATTGCGTTCTCGCCCTCGCGTACGCCGAGGTTTGCGCGGGGCGGTTCGAACCGGCCGCCGAGTTGATGGGCACCGCGGTCGCGAGCCGGTTCAACACAACGGCGCATTACGTGTTCTATCGAGTCGTGCTGGACCAGTGGGTAAGGCGCCACCTCGGACCCGAGGAGATGCGCGCGGCGATCGAGCGCGGCCGCGGCAGGACGGCGGTAGAGGTTCTGGCGCGATTCGTTGCCGGGGACTGACGGCCATCGTCCAGTAGGCTCCCGCGACGGGCGGACTCCGCCAACGCGGGTGCGGTGCGTCAGACTGTGTCCCAGCACTGTTCGCTGCGTGGTTCGGGTAGATGATTCCGCTGTGGCTTCCGGCTCCACCGCTCTTCCCACGTCGTCCGCCCCACTTGTCGGGCGGGACGGCGAACTGACCTTGGTCGAGGCTGCACTCGCCGATCCGCAGTTCCGACTCGTCACGTTGACCGGGCCGCCGGGAGTGGGCAAGACCCGGCTGGCGTTGGCCGCGGCCGGCGAGATCGAGAGCCGGTTCGCCGATGGCGAGGTCTTCGTCGACCTTGCCCGGGTTCCGAGCGGGAGTCCGGTATTGGGGGAGATCGCGCGTGCCGTCGGTAGCAGCGAGGCGCCCGGACAACCCGTGCGGGACCGCCTGATCGATCGGCTCGCGGATCGGGAGATTCTGCTCGTCGTGGACAACTGCGAACACTTCCTCCCGATGCCTGAGTTGGGCGAGGTGCTGGCTGCGTGCGCTCAACTACGGGTGCTCGCCACCAGCCGGGAGCGGCTTCACCTGACCGCGGAGAGAGAGATTTCCATCTCGCCGTTGCCGGTGCCCACGGCCGCCGATCTCGACGTTCCGGAGCGGGTCGCCGCGAGCCCGGCCGTCCGGCTCCTGGTGTCTCGGGCACAGGCCGTCCAGCACGGCTTGGCCGTGACGGCCGAGAACGCACGCGACCTCGCTGAAGTGTGCATTCGCCTGGACGGGTTGCCCCTCGCGCTCGAGTTGGCCGCCGCCCAGTTGAAGGTCTTCACCCCTGGAGAGCTCGCGTACCGACTGCGGCACCGGTCGATTCTGCTGGCCGGCGGGTTCCACGACATGCCGGACCGGCACGAAGGGCTGCGGACGGCCATCAGTTGGAGTCACAACCTGCTGCCGGAGTCCGAACGGTCCATGTTCCGCCGGCTCGCAGTGTTCGTCGGAGGCTGGACGTTGCCCGCCGCCGAAGCGGTCTGCACGTCGCCGGACGACGCTCGACCGCTCGACGTGACGGCGGCCACCGCTTCGCTGGTGGACAAGAGCATCATCAACCGATCGACGAGACCGGACGGTGTCACGGTCTTCTCGATGCTCGAGAGCATCCGTGAGTTCGCGGCCGAGCAGTTGGCCGCCCACGGTGAACAGGAGCCGACGAGGCAGCGCCATGCCGGGTTCTATGCCTCGCTGGGGGTCCAGGCGGAGGTCGGCATCGGCACGTCCGAGGAGGACCTGTGGTGGGCCTGGCTCGGCTACGAGCACGGCAACCTTCGCTCGGCACTCGAGCACAGTCTCAACAGCGGTGATCTGACCACGGCTCTCCAGCTCGCTTCGGCGCTGGGTTGGTACTGGTACACCCGCGGTTACGTCGGGGAGGGGCGAGTGATCGTCACTCGGACGCTCGAGTCCGCCGACAGCGCGGGGCCGGTGCCGGCGGGTGCGATCGCCGGCGCAGTGCTGGCTGCGGGCATCCTGTCGTGGTCTCACGGAGATCTCGACGACGCAGCCGGTCTGCTCGGCCGGAGCCTGACCATGAGCGAGGACGAAGGCGACGTGCGCCGGGTGGCCATCGCCAGTGCATTCTTAGGGCACGTCGCACGGGACGCCGGCGACTACGACACCGCGGTCCGCCATCACGCCCGGGCCCGCGAAATCCATGAGGGTGCGGAGAACGAGCGGGGTGCGGCGTGGGCCCGGTTCGACCTCGGCCTGCTGGCCTGGCGCCGTGGCCTGCTCGACGAGGCGGCCGACTGGCTGGAGTCAAGTCTGCGGCGATTCGGAAAGATCGGCTACGAATGGGCCGTCGCCTGGTCGGCGTGGGCCCTGGCCAGCGTCGAGACTAGGCGCGGCAATACGCGGGCCGCCGCCGCGCTCGCCGCGGATGCCCTTGACACCTACGACCGGCTCGACGACCGGCGGGGCCTTGCTCAGAGCTTGGAACTGGTCGCGGAGATCGCCAGTGGCCGCGGACTTGGGGAAACCGCCGGTCGACTGCTCGGCGCCGCCTCGGTGATCCGCCGCGCACTCGCCGTGCCGGGAACGACGAGCGAGCTGGCCGCGCGCGAACACACCGAACGGGCCGTTCGCCAGGCACTGGGACCGGCGCGGGCCGAGCGCGCCGTCGACGCCGGGCGGGCACTGCCGTCCACCGGAGTCTTGGCCCTGGCCCGGCGCGTCGTGCGCCCGTCCGCCGGCCGCGACGATCAGCCGGCTCCCTGGCCCACGCCCCGGGAACGAGAGGTCGCCGCACTCATCGCGGCCGGGCGCACCAACCGCGAGATAGGGCGCACCTTGGGCATCACCGAAAAAACCGCAGAAGTGCACGTCCGAAACATGATGGGCAAACTCGGCGCCCGCTCCCGCGCCGAGATCGCCTCCTGGGCGGTCATGCACGGCATCTACGAACCCGATCGCAAGAGCTCCTAAGTGATTTCCCGGATGGCGGTGACCGGGCTCCCACCGTAAAACCGAGGGAAGACAAGCGCGGGGGGCTTTGCTGCCCAGATCGGAGAAGGTCGATGACTTCCACCGCAACCGAAGAGAACACCGTCGCCACGACCTATGAAATAGAAGGTCGGCTGCTGGAGGTGTGCACCTGCAACACGCTCTGCCCGTGCTGGGTAGGCGAGGACCCGGACGGCGGCAGCTGCGAATCTATCCTTGCCTGGGCCGTCGATCGCGGGACCATCGAGGGCGTCGATGTCTCCGACCGAGTGATCGCGGCCAGCGTGCACATTCCGGGCAACGTGTTGGCAGGCAACTGGAAGGCGGCAATCTTCGTCGACGACCGTTGCACCGAGGATCAGCAGGCTGCGTTGCTGAAGGTGTTCACCGGCCAGCTCGGTGGGCCGATCGCCGATCTCGCAGCTCTTATCGGCGAGGTGGTCGCCGTGGAACGCGCCCCCATCACCTTCACCGTGACCGGCGGCGAGGGGACCGTCAAGATCGGTGATCTGGCGGAGGCCAAGCTGAGTCCGTTCCGGGGCGCCACTGGCGGGACCACCGCGCTGCACGAAACAGTGTTCAGCACGATCCCTGGATCCCCGGCCTACCCCGGCAAGGCGGAACGATTCCAGCGCGCCGGTAGCCGGCACGGCTTGTCCGACGTCGACGTCAGTGGCCAGAACGCCATCCAGGGTTCGTTCCGGTTCTCCGGCTGATGGATCTCACGACTTCAACCCCGACCCGGACGCCCGCGCAAGGGCTCGCGCGGGCCGTCTGGGTCGTCGCCGGCATCTGCTGGATAGTGACGATCGGCGCCGTCCTGCTCGGCGGAAGCGTCCACGGCCACCACGACGTCGTCCTCGAGACATCGGGCCTCGCCTGGACGGTGCGGCTTGCGCTCTTCGGATCCGCATGGTTGGTCATGGTGGGTGCCATGATGCTTCCTACCGCGGTGCCGATGCTGGAGTTGTTCTGGACGATCAGTGCGCGCCACCCGCAGCCGCTGCTCAGCCGCGCTGTGTTCGTCGCGACGTACCTGCTGGTCTGGGTCGGCTTCGCGTTCGTGGCATTGGCGGGGGACGCCGCCGTCCATGCGCTGGTCGACACGTGGCAGTGGTTGTCGGCCCGCCCGGGTCTGGTGCTCGGCGGCACGCTCCTGCTAGCGGGATCGTTTCAGTTCAGCTCCCTGAAGAAGGCGTGCCTGACCGCGTGCCGGTCGCCGCTGAGCGTGCTATGGCAGCACTACCGCCAAGGCCTCGCCGGCGTCGTCACACTCGGACTTCGGCATGCGGCGTACTGCCTCGGCTGCTGCTGGGCGCTGATGCTGGTGATGTTCGCGACGGGTGCAGGCAGCCTGCTGTGGATGCTCCTGCTGACCGGCGTGATGGTCGCCGAGAAGACCACCAAGTGGGGCGGTCGTCTCGCGGCCCCAGCCGGCATCGCCCTGATCGCCGGCGGCCTTGCGACCACTGGCCTCGCACTGTTCACTCCACAGTAGGAAGGCTCGCTGATGCAGGCGGTACTCGCTCATGCCGGTCACAGCCATGGACCCGATCCGGCCCTGGTTGCGTTGCTCGTTGCCCTAATCGTGCTCAGCGTGCTGGCCGCCGGAACCGCTCTCCAACGGGCACGGGCGCGCCGAGAAAGCCTCGGGTCAGGTGGCGATGAGGGCAGCTAGGCCCATCGTTCAGGGCCAAGTGCACCAGGACGGCGTCACTCTCGGTTACGAGCTGTTCGGCGCCGGTGAGCCGACGATCTTGTTGCTGCCGACCTGGACCGTCATCCATTCCCGGTTCTGGAAGTTGCAGGTGCCGTACCTCGCCCGCCACTACCGCGTGATCACGTACGACGGCCCGGGCAACGGGCTATCGGACCGACCGCTGGCGGCCGCGCCGTACCACCACTCCGCACAGGTCGCGTACGCCCGGGCCGTGCTGGACGCGACGGACACCAGTCGAGCCGTGGTGGTCGGCCTGTCGATGGCTGCGAACTGGGCGCTCGAGCTCGCCGCCACCCATCCAGACCGCGTCGCCGGTCTAGTCGCCATCTGCCCATCGGTTGCGTTGCCGGCGGGTCGCACTGCACGGTCCGACCACTTCGGACCGCTCGATCCGCTCCCGGAGCTTTCCCCGTCCGCGGTTCCGGCCGGACGCCGGGATCCGGCGGCGCATTGGGCCAAGTACAACCTCGAATACTGGCGCAAGCACCACGAGGACTTCCTGTGGTTCTTCTTCGGCCAGGCGTTCAACGAGCCGCATTCCACCAAGCCAATCGAGGACGCGGTCGGCTGGGGGTTGGAAACCAGCGGAGAAGTGCTGGTCGCGCACCATGGCCCGGGTTCCTATCCGGATGAGGCGACCGTGCGCCACTGGTGCGAGCAGGTGTCGGCGCCGGCGCTGGTGATGCACGGTGACATCGACCAGGTCAGCCCGTTGGCCCGAGGGCGGTTGCTCGCTGAGCTGGTCGGCGCGCAACTCGTCGTACTAGAAGGCTCGGGCCACGTGCCGCTAGCCCGCGATCCGGTGCGGGTCAACCGGGCTCTCCGCGAGTTCGTCGATCGGCTGATGTGATGCGGGCACTGCACCCCGACCAGTCGGGCTACGTCGACCGCGACGGAGTCCCCATCTACTTCGAGGTCTTCGGCGCCGGTGAGCTCACCTTGCTGCTGGTTCCGCCGTCGCCGATCACCCACTCCCGGATCTGGAAGGCGCTGATTCCCTACCTCGCCAGGCAGTACCGGGTTGTCACCCTCGACGGCCGCGGCAACGGCGGCTCCGGACGTCCCACCGAGACCGCTGCGCACACCCGAGCCCAGAACGAACGCGACATCGTCGCGGTGCTAGACGCGACCGGAACAGCCGCGGCCGTTGTGATCGCCCACTGCCATGCCAACTGGTGGGCCGTCGACATCGCTGCCGAGCATCCCGACCGGGTGCTCGCGCTGGTGGCGATAGAGCCCGGCGTCCCGTATCTCGGCCTGCCTCAGCCACATTGGGTCGAGGCGGCTCGCCGGTGGGACGAAGTCATCGAGGACGCTACCGGCTGGGAGCTGTGCACCCGGCACGGCATAGTCAACGAGCACCGCAAGTGGGTGGAGTTCTTCTTCGGAGCCCAGCTGGTCGAGCCGCACTCGACCAAGCAACACGAGGACGCGGTCAGCTGGGCATTGGAATCGACCGGCGAGATCCTCGCCGCCGGCGAGGAGGCAGCCGACCTCGATCCGCCGGCTCGCGAGGACTTCGAGCGCCGATGCCGTGAGCTGGGCGTGCCCGTCCTCGTCGTCCATGGCGACCGGGACGTCTGCCAGCACATCGAGCGGGGCCGGGCGTTCGCCGAGCTGACGGGCGGAGATCTGGTCGTCATCGAGGGAGCCGGTCACCTGACCATCGCCAGGGAGCCCGTCCGGGTCAACCGGGCCATCAGGGCGTTCGTCGATCGACTGAAAGGGCCGGACGTGAAGACTCAGCATTGGACCCGCGGGCTCAGCCGGCCCAAACGCGTGCTCTACGTGTCGTCGCCGATCGGCCTCGGACATGCCCGCAGGGACGTGGCGATCGTCAAGGAGCTCAGGAAGCTCGAACCCGACCTACAGGTCGACTGGCTGGCTCAGGACCCCGTGACGCGGGTGCTCAAGGCGGAAGGAGAGACGATCCACCCGGCGAGCCGCTGGCTGGCCAGCGAATCCGCCCACATCGCCTCGGAGGCCGCGGGCCATGACCTGCACTGCTTCCAGGCACTGCGCAACATGGACGAAATCCTGGTGGCCAACTTCATGATCTTTCAGGAGGTCGTGGAGGAGGGGCTGTACGACCTGGTGATCAGCGACGAGGCGTGGGACATCGACCACTTCTGGCACGAAAACCCCGAGCTCAAGCGCGGCTCGCACGTGTGGATGACCGACTTCGTAGGGTACCTACCCATGCCCGACGGCGGAGAGCGCGAGGCGTTCCTCACCAGCGACTACAACGCCGAGATGATCGAACACGTCGCCCGGTTCCCACGCATCCGCGACCGTGCCGTCTTCGTGGGCAATGCCGATGATGTGATCCCGGAGAGCTTCGGCCCGGGCCTGCCGAAGATCAGGGAGTGGACCGAGGACCACTTCGGGTTCTCGGGTTATATCACCGGCTTCACCCCGCCGGATCCGCGTGACATCGAGGGCATGCGCGAAGAGCTCGGCTTCGCGCCGGGGGAGAAGGTCGTCGTTGTCACCGTCGGCGGCTCCGGGGTGGGGCGGGCCCTGCTGGAGAAGGTCATCGCGGCCTACCCGCTGGCCAAGGCGAAACTTCCCGAGCTGCGGATGCTAGTAGTGGCCGGACCGCGGATCGTTCCCGAATCGCTGCCGAGCCACGACGGCTTGGAGGTACATGGCTATATCGACCGGCTCTACCGGCATCTGTCGGTGTGCGACCTGGCTGTTGTCCAGGGCGGGTTGACAACCACCATGGAGTTGACGGCGGCGCGCCGCCCCTTCCTGTACTTCCCGCTGCGGAACCACTTCGAGCAGAACTTCCACGTGCGCTACCGGCTAGACCGGTACGGGGCAGGCAGGTGCCTGGATTTCGCCGGTACCGGTCCCGATGAGATCGCCGACGCGATCGTGGCCGGGGCCGGCCGCGAGGTCTCCTACCTGCCGGTCGAGACCGACGGTGCGCTCAGGGCGGCCGAACTGGTGGCCGAACTTCTCTGACGGCCGGCGGGTTGCATTCGATCCGTCTCGCGGCCCGAATCAGTCGCACGATACTTCTCGACAGCGGAACCGCGGTTGACGTGTGAGCGACCGCATCGGCATCTGCGAATGGAGTCACGATGGCCGACTTCAACTTTGACGGTATGCGGGCGATGTTCATCAACTGCACCCTCAAGCGCTCGCCAGAGCGCAGCCACACCCAAGGTCTGATCGAGCGAAGCCAGTCGATCATGGACCAGCACGGAGTGGCGACAGAGGTCGTTCGGGCGGTGGATCACGACATCGCGGTCGGCGTGTGGCCCGACATGACCGAACATGGCTGGGAGACTGACGAGTGGCCGGAGTTGTACAAGAGGGTGCTGGCAGCCGACATTCTGGTACTGGCCGGCCCGATCTGGCTCGGTGACAACAGCTCGGTGATGAAGCAGGTGATCGAGCGGTTGTACGCGTGCTCGTCGCTGCTCAACGACAAGGGCCAATACGCCTTCTACGGGCGGGTCGGCGGATGCCTGATCACCGGCAACGAGGATGGCATCAAACACTGCGCGATGAACGTGCTGTACAGCCTCCAGCACCTCGGATACTCCATCCCCCCGCAGGCCGACGCCGGGTGGATCGGCGAAGCCGGCCCGAGACCTTCCTACCTGGACGAAGGGTCGGGCGGACCGGACAATGACTTCACCAACCGCAACACGACATTCATGACGTGGAACCTCATGCACGTTGGCGCGATGCTCAAGCGGGCCGGCGGCCTACCCGCACACGGCAATCAACGCTCAGACTGGGACGCGGGGTGCCGGTTCGACTTCGATAATCCCGAGCACCGGTGAGCTCGAGCCCATGCAGCAGCCGAGTTGGTCCCGGTTCGGAGGTAGCCGTGCGTGACGCGGTGCGTACGGCCAGGCCGGCCGACCGGGCCGCCATCGAGGAAATCGTCCAGGCCGCCTATGAACCGTGGGTACGGACGATCGGAGTGCGGCCCTCGCCGCTTGACGCCGACTACGGCGTCCTCATCTCCCGCGGGCTGGTGTTCGTTAGCGGCGTCGGAGAGCTCACAGGGGTCATCGTGCTGGTGCCGGAGCCGGACGTCCTCGTTATTGAGAACGTGGCCGTCCGCCCGGACCGTCAGGGCGAAGGGATCGGGCGGGCGCTGCTGGAATTCGCCGAATCGCAGGCGCGCGGCAGCGGTCGCACGGCGGTTCGGCTCTACACCCACGCGGCGATGGCCAGCAATGTCGCGCTGTATGAGCGGCTTGGTTATGTAGTCACACATCGCCAGCCGCTCGACGTGGGTCACCTCGTCCACATGCGCAAGGACATTGATGAGAAGTAGCACCCGGGCCCGATGGTGGTCATCCGTTGACGGCGCGCGCCATCTCCGCCACGGCCGACGCGGCCGCGCTTGGGCGAAGGTGGCCATAACCCACCACCAAACCGGGCCGGCCAGTCCCCCTAACGGCATACCCACCCAGTGGCCGTGCGTCCAGGCCGGCCTGCTGAGCTATCCGCGCCAAGGCGACCTCGTCCGAGCCGTCGGGCGGGTGAATGACCATGTGCAGGCCCGCAGCGGTTCCCGTCACGCTCCAGTCCGCAAGCCGGTCGGCCAGTTCGGCCACCAGGCGATCACGCAGGGCGCGGTACCTGATCGTCATGACTCGAATGTGCCGGTCCAGCTCACCCCTGGCCAGAAAGTCGGCCAGCGTCGCCTGCGCCCAGATGTCGCTGCCCAGGTCGGCCGCGTACTTGGCGGCCGCGACGGCGGATACCAATTCGTGGGGAACGGCCAGCCAGCCGATCCGAAGGCCGGGCGCCAGGATCTTCGAGGCACTCCCGCCGTAGACGACGACATCGGGGCCGAGCCCTTGCAGTGCACCGACCGGAGTCCGGTCGTACCGGAACTCGGCGTCGTAGTCATCCTCGATCACGAGGCCCCCGGTGCCCCGAGCCCAGGTAAGGAGTGCGTGCCGCCGCTCGGCTGACATAACTACGCCGGTCGGGAATTGGTGGGCCGGCGTGACCACGATCGCTCGAACGCCGGAATCCGCCAGGGCATCGACGCGGACGCCCTGAGCGTCCACCGGCACCGGGACGCATGTGACACCGGCCCCGCTCAGCTGCTCCCGCAGTCCCGCCGAACCCGGGTCTTCGAGCCCGATCTCGCGAATGCCGCGGCCGGCCAGCACCTCGGCGAGCAGGCGGCTGGCCTGCCCGAAGCCGTTGACGATCATGATCCGCTCCGGTGGTGCGATCAATGCTCGAACCCGCCCGAGGTACGCGGACAGCTCCGCCCGCAGTTTCGGGTAACCGGCCGGGTCGCCGTAGCCGAGATCGGCATCGGGCAGTCCGGCCATCGCCCGCTGCGCGCTACGCAGCCACGCCGCCCGGGGAAACTGCGCCCCAGCCGGCAAACCCGGGTTGGAGGACGGCCGGGCAGGCGGTAGCGGCACGGGCCGGGGTTGGCGAGGGACCGCGGCGACCTCGGTGCCGCTGCCCTGGCGGGCGGTCAGGTAGCCCTCGGCGGAGAGTTGTTCGTACACCCGCACCACGACACCACGCGAGACGCCGAGATCCTCGGCGAGCACGCGCGAGGGCGGCAGGCGGGTTCCGGTCGGCAGCGACCCGCCGCGCACGGCGTCGCGCAGCCGGGTGATGAGTGCGGACGCCTGCCGGCCGCGAGGCACGCCGGTGAGTGACAGCTCCAGCAGGAGTCCCCGATTGGTACCTTCGGTTGTCGCCGGATTGGCACTCAGCACGAGGCCATTGTGGCAATAATGTCGTCGCCATGTCGAGTGCTGCGCCTTCTGCGCGGGTGAGTGTGATCTCTGCGGCCGTGCCCGTCGCCGCGGCCATCGGTGTGTTCGGTGTCGTCTACGGCGCTGCCGCGGGGCCGGTTTTCGGTCCGTCCTTGACAATGATCAGCTCGCTCATCGTCTTCTCCGGCGTCGCGCAGTTCACCATGGTCGCCCTCGTTGCCGCCGGAGCCACGCCGGTCGCTGTCCTGGGTGCGGTCGCGACGCTTGCTCTGCGGCACCTTCCGCTGGGTGCGGTGCTCCAGCCGGTGTTGACTGCCGGCCGAGCGCGGCGGGCCCTCGTCGCCCCGTTCCTGCTGGACGAGACGACGGGCCTAGCCCTGACCGCCGGTGAGCGAGCTGAGCGCACCATCGCCGTCAGCGGGGGGCTGGCCTACGCAGCCTGGGTCGGTGGCACGATCGTCGGGCTGGCGGGTGGGACGTTCGGGAGCATCGAGCCGCTCGCCGCTGCGCTGTTTCCGGTGCTGTTCGTCGGGCTGGCCGCTCTCACCGCGCAGAGCCGGTCGGATGCCACCCGCGCCGTGCTGGCCGGTACGGCGAGCATCGCGTTGCTGGTGCTGTGGCCTGCGGCCGGAGCCCTTGGTGCCATCGCGGTGGCCGTGGCAGTGTCGTCGGTGGTGAAGGCTCCGTGAGCCTTTCGCTCTTGATCGCCGCCGCGGCGATCACGATCGGCAGCCGGGTCGCGGCGCTCGCCGTCCTCCCGCCACCTCGTGGCCCCGTCGCCGCGCTCGTCCGACGCCTGCCCGCCCCGCTGTTCGCAGCACTGGCGGCGCTGAGTCTTTCAGGAAACGATGGCAGCGCCGCACTGCCGGCGATGCTGGCCGCTGTCGGCTGCGCGGTTGTCGTGGCGCTGCGATGGCGCTCGCTGCTGCTGATTCTGGGGGCGGGATTGGCTGGCTTCCTGGCAGCGAGCCTTATCTGGTGACCTAAGAGGAGAGCGTGAGGTGTTCAGCTACGACGACGCGGTCCTGGCGGAGTTCCCGACTATCCGGGCGGGCCTGGTTCATGCAAGGGCCTTGGTCAACGGCCCGAGCTCGGCCGGGCTCGTGGCGGAGTACGAATCCGAGCAACGGGCCGTCGCCGAGCGGCTCGCCACTACTTCGATCGCAGAGCTGCCGTCGATAATCGCGTGGCGGCGGGTGTTCACCCGGTTCGGCGCAAAGCCCACGCAGTACCGCAGCGCGGCCGAGGCGTTACTGCGCCGGCTCGCCAAACACGCAGACATCCCGCCCATCAACACGCTGGTTGACATCGGCAATCTGGTCTCGATCCGGTACGCAATGCCGGTGGCTGTCTTCGACCTTGCCGGCGTGACGGGCGCGATCAGCGTCCGGTTCGCTGCCGGCGACGAGCAGTTCACCGACCTGGGGTCGTCGGCGAGTGTCCACCCCCAGCCCGGCGAGGTGATCTTCGTCGACGAGGCGGGCCGGGTGAGCGCACGGCGTTGGTGCTGGCGGCAGAGTGCGCAGAGCGCGACAACTGACGCGACGGTCGATGCGGTGCTCATCGTCGAAGGTCACCACGAGGCGGGAGCGGCGGACGCGAAGGCGGCCACCGACGACATCGTGGCGCTGCTCGGGAGATACCAGCCTGACAGCGCCGTCCACTCTTCGCAGATTGCTCCGAGACAGGGTGACGGGTTGACATGGTTAGTTATCGACCACTAACTTATTGGGCATGGCAAAAGCAAGCGCCCGAATGTCCGCCGACGAACGCCGGGAGGCCGTGGTTCGCGCAGCGATCACGGAGTTCGCCCGAGGTGGCTATCAGGGCACGTCCACCTCGGCCATCGCGAGCCGGGTGGGTGTCTCGCAGCCGTACCTGTTCAGGCTCTTTCCGGACAAGCGGGCGATCTTCCTGGCTGCTGCCAGGCGCTGCACGGACGACATTCGGGAGCGGTTCGCAGAGGTCAGTGACGGATTGCCGCCGGACGAGGCGTATCACGCCATGGCAGGTGCCTACGTCGACCTGATCGCCGACCGCGACCGGTTGTTGTTCCAGATGCAGATGTACGTCGCCGTCGCCACGGCAACGGAGGCCGGCGACGCCGCGTTCGCCACTGACATCCGTCGCGCATGGACCGAACTGTGGGACCTGGTCCACCTGCGTCTGGCAGACGACGACGTCACGGGTGAGTTCATGGGCACCGGCATGTTGATCAACGTACTGCTGGCTCTCGGGTATCCGCTCGACCACCGGGTCTGGGCGAGTTGTGACCTGACCCGTCTGGACCGCGCCGGCTAGGAGCGTTTCTGACGTTCTGCCGAAGAGGCGAAGTCCGAAACCGGAAGTTAGTAATCAATCACTAATGGAGGTCCGAATGTCCGAGCCAACCAGTTCCCGTGCGGGCGTGGTCTGGACGCTCGCCCTGACGAGTGCGGCCACGTTCATGGCGGCGCTGGACAACCTCGTCGTCACCACCGCTTTGCCGGTCATCAGGGAAGACCTGGCGGGCAACCTCGCCGACCTGGAGTGGATCGTGAACGGGTACACGTTGCCGTTCGCCTGCCTATTGCTGTTCGCCGCCGCACTCGGCGACCGGTTCGGCCGGCGGCGGGTGTTCATCGCCGGTATTGCGCTGTTCGTCGTCGCGTCCGCTGCTGCCGCCGTGGCGACCAGCACTGATGCGCTCATTGCCGCTCGCGCGCTGCAGGGTGCGGGAGCGGCGGCACTCATGCCGTTGAGCCTCACCCTCATTTCTGCAGCGGTTCCACCGAACCGCCGCGGGATGGCGTTCGGCATCTGGGGCGCGGTCAACGGCGTGGCGATTGCCAGCGGGCCGCTCGTGGGCGGCACCATCACCGAGCACCTCTCCTGGCACTGGATCTTCTGGCTGAACGTCCCGATCGGTATGGTGCTCATCCCGTTCGTGCGCACGCGCCTGTCCGAGACGTACGGCCCGAACAACCGCCTGGACCTGGTAGGAACCGGGCTCGCCAGCGCGGGCCTGTTCGGCATCGTGCTCTCGATCGTCCGCGGCCACGGACATGGGTGGACGTCCGCATCGGTGCTCGCCGGCTTCGCCGTAGGCGCGGCGCTCCTCGCGGCCTTCGTCTGGTGGGAGTTGCGCACGACGGCGCCGATGTTGCCCATGCGCTTCTTCCGGTCGCGCGCGTTCAGTGCGATCAACGTGGCCGGCCTGCTGATGTTCTTCGGCGCATTCGGCTCCATCTTCCTGCTTACCCAGTTCCTGCAGTTCATTCAGGGTTACTCACCACAAGAGGCGGGCCTTCGGATGCTGCCGTGGACTGCGGTGCCCATGGTCGTGGCGCCGATCGCGGGAGCACTCGCAGACCGCATCGGCGGGCGGCCGATCGTCATGTCGGGTCTGCTCACGATGGCTGCCGGGCTCGGCTGGTTCGCCCTGGTCAACGAGCCGGACGTCAGCTACCTGACCCAGGTGCCCGCGTTCGTGCTCAGTGGCATAGGCATGGCGTTGTTCTTCGCACCGTCCGGGGCCATCCTGATGGCTTCGGTTCAGCCGGCCGAGCAGGGCATCGCCTCCGGCGTCAACAACTCGGTGCGTGAGGTCGGTGGAGCGCTAGGTGTCGCGGTGCTCGCATCGGTGTT